>Ga0208900_1000711_pt1 | contig 19982 bp, 17 predicted proteins | sample AntAceMetag02UKK_FD_184763 | JGI IMG/M metagenome (GOLD analysis project Ga0208900, IMG submission 184763) | Saline lake microbial communities from Ace Lake, Antarctica - Antarctic Ace Lake Metagenome 02UKK (SPAdes) (version 2) | ecosystem: Environmental > Aquatic > Non-marine Saline and... | reverse complement strand
AAAAAAGGAATTGATCCTGCAAGACTTTCCACGAGCTGGCATTCGTATTCCATTCCTGTGGCAACCAATGATAATCCGGCAGGTAGATCTTTAAATCGACGTCTTGAGTTTAAATTTAAAAAGAGGTAGGATTGATTCTTTACTGTGAAAGTCGGTCGTTTGTCAGTTTGTAAATGTGTATAAATTGCAGGGGTTGAAGATGATCCAGTATTTCAAAATAGTTATATCACTAATATTCATGATTGTCGTGTGTGCTTCCTGTGCCGGTAAGCCCGAGGTGGGCATCGACAAAGAGACACTTTATGATCGCCCCATGCCAAGGGTGGAGCATGAGTATCTGCTGGGGCCCGGGGATGTTCTGGAAATTGTTTATCATTATACGCCAAGACCCGATACCAAGGAATATGTTCTGTCTGTGGCAGATGTATTGGGGGTTGAGTTCGCCTATCATCCAGACATGAACCGGGAACTGACAGTAAGACCTGATGGTAATATTACAATGCCCAGAAAGGGAGCAGTCTTTGCTTTGGGGTTGACACCTTTGAGGCTTCAGGACAAAATCAAAGAATTATATAGTAAAGAGTTCATTAACCCGGTCGTCACGGTCACCATGATTCAATACAACAGGACCATAGATCGTTTGAAAACGGCAATCAAAACCGCTGCCCGTGGTGAAAGTAAACTTTCAGCCATCCGGCCCGATGGATATGTGTCATTTCCTGTGATTAATGATGTCCTGGCCGGGGGAAAACCTTTGCCCGAAGTCAAAGATATTTTGACAAAAGAGTACCAGTCCCAGGTGGATAACTTAACAATTACCTTGATTTTAAAGGTAATGAAAGCCAACCTTGTTTATATCATGGGAGAGGTCAATAGCCCCAACAGTTATCTTATCGATGGGACCAGCACCGTAAGTCAGTTGGTTTCAAGAGCAGGAGGAGTTAAAGACACTGCAGAAAAAAGTACCGTACTTATCATCAGCAGGGATAAAAAAAGGAGACCGTTGGGTAAGTTGGTGGATCTTGAAAAGGTGCTATATGATGGTGATCTGAGCCAGGATTTGGTGTTGCAGCAATATGACATTGTATTTGTTCCCAAATCTACTATCGCCCGTAGGAATTTGTTTGTTCAACAATATATTAACGACATGATTCCATCAAGCCTTATTGGTGCCTATGATATGGGAGGGGCTGTTTTTGGTGGTACTTTAATTGAATCAAGTCCGATAATAAAATAGGTTTGGGAATTGAAAATAATTAGATTTGATCAGACAGATTATAACAATTAAGTAAAAAGGTATAAACATATGGCAATTACTGGATTAAAATCATCAAGAGATTTCCTGCGTATCTGGTTTTATTGGAAACGTGCAGCCATTGTCATGTTTTGTATCATTGTTGTCGGCATTTGTTCTTATTCGTTTTCCCAAACCCCGATTTATGAGACGTCTGCTAAAGTTTTATTACTTCCCAAAACCAATAATGAATTGGTCGTGACTGCGGGAAAAGGATCTCGGCAGTATGATATCCGGAGTATAGATGCGAGTGATATCAATACGGAAATTCAATTGATTAAAAGCCGTGAAGTGATTAATAACACAGTGTCATTCTTTAATCGAATGAGCCGACCTTCTGCCAATGGAGGGGGTGACCAACAGAATATACTGGCGCAATCTCAAGTGACAAAAATTAAATTTAATAACAATAACAGAACCTTACAGGCATTAGGTGGCATAGTTGCTGAGCCCATTTATTCTTCAAATATGATATTAGTCTCTCTTGCTTCACAAGATAAGGACAAAGTTGCTGATGTACTTAACAAACACCTTGAAATATATGTAAGATATCATGAGCAGATGAATATGGCCGACGAGAGTGAAGCTTTTTATGACGATCAAAAAAAATATTATGCAGTAAGATTGGAAGAATCAAGGGGCAAACTGAATGCTTTTAATGAAAAGAATAATATTGTGAATATGGAAAGTGAACTCAACGCCAATATGGGACTTGTTTCTACTTTCAACGAGCAACTTCAAAATCTGGAAATCCTGATTGTTGAAAATGAAGCCAGGATGGCAATGGTAAAGGATGGACTGAGTATAGACGGAAATCAAATGACGATTTCCAAAGAAATGCGTTCCATGCCGGTGATTGTTGCACTGGCACAAGGGTTGGTGCCCCTTTTGATAAAACGAACTGAAATAAGTAAAACCTTTACCAAGGAGAGTCGGGAATATCATCAGATTGACGATCAGATTGCAATGCTTCGCCAGGAGATAAAAAATGAGGGCTTAAATGCTGCAAGAACAGATCACCTGGAGAATCAGACACTCAAATCAAAAAGAGAGGCATTAATAAAAAGGCTTGCTGCAATTAAGGAGCAGATGAGGGGGTTTCCCCAGGTAAAGCAACAACTGAATGCGCTTGAGATGGATTTGGAAATTGCCAAGAATAATTATCTTTTGTACGGGTCAAAAACAGAGGATTCCCGCTTATATTCCGATCGTAACAAGAGTGGTTTGTCAAACGTTATTATTGCAGAGACTGCCGTGATGCCAAACAAAGCAAAATCACCAAAGAAGCTGCTTGCCTTTCAAGTTTCAATTTTTTTAGGTCTTTTTGCCGCTTTTATTTTGCCATTCATACTTGAGACAATTGATCAAAAACTGAAAAATGCGGATGATATCGAAGCTGTTTTATCCTTACCTGTGGTTTGTACCTATAATGAATTAAAATAGCTTGAGTTTTCAAATTGGGATTTAATAAATACGGTCGGTTTTATGAAACCATCATTAATTTAAGATGTAAGTAAAAGAGATAATAATTATGAAGGAAATAAACTGGCAGGAACTGCCCCAAAAAGATTTGATGGCGAAAGGGCAGATTGAGAAAAAAGACAGGAAATCACAGTCTCCTTCGAATTCTTATGCAACGAGTTTTACAGAGGGTAAGCGTGTACAGCAAAGCCCAAAATCGCTCCAAAAAGATTTGATGGCGAAAGGGCAGATTGAGAAAAAAGACAGGAAATCACAGTCTCCTTCGAATTCCTATGCAACGAGTTTTACAGAGGGTAAGCGTGTACAGCAAAGCCCAAAATCGCCCAGCGGGCAAAATTCAGAAACAATCACTTATAATGAACGATTTCTTCAATCTTCTCAGCATAAAAGAAATATGGCTGATTCGAGTGATGATGTCAGGCGTGAACATGCTTATCTGAAACATCATTCAGGTATTGAGTCTGATGAACAAAGAAATATTCAAAACAAGAAAAATAAACCTGTCTATGAATACAATACGATTCAAAATAAAAAGCTTTCGTCAGGATGGAAAAATCTTGATTTGAAAAACAGAAAACAGACCGGAGATCTTTATAAAAAAATTTTATATTTTAATAAAAAAAATGATTCTAAAGTTTTCAGTTTTACCAGTAGCAGGGGTAAAGAAGGGGTTTCCACTGTTCTGGTCAACTTGGTAGATTACATCCGAAATCAGGCAACTGATAAAAAAATTATGATAATTGATGCAAATTTTCAATCTCCAAGTCTCCATAAGATGTTCAATGTTTCCCCTGGTGCGTATAGTTTTATGGATGTGTTCAGCAATAAAATTGGGGTTCGTAATGCCTTGACCCCCATTGGACCCAATATTTTTTTACTTACAAGCGGAAAAGCTTCCAGTCAGAAATTTGGAAATCTTGAACCGGATAACTTTGTAAACCTCTTGAGTGATTGTCGGGAAATAGTTGATTATGTTTTGATTGACTGTCCCCCTGTCCTCAGTTCTTCAGATGCGCTTGCTGTTGCACCTGCCGCAGATGTATCCTTTTTAGTTATACAGGCAGTTAAAGTTCAGAGAGCCGTAGCCCAAAAGGCGATAGCTCTTTTGCAAGATAATGAATGTCAGATTGGTGGAGTCATTCTTAATTATGTCCAACAGGTTATTCCTAACTGGGTTTATAAATTTATATAATATACATGGCAGTAACCAGCTGCTACAACGAAAGTTGTGACTCCAATTATTACAGCCTCTTAAACAGATTTTTTATAAATGCCTATGTGTTGGTGGGCAGAAAAAATGGATAAAGAAATAGCCAAATGATAAATTTTTTACTCACTGTTCTTTTAGCAAGCCTGTTTCTTTTTGACTGGCTCTTTTTTGTAATGGGTGTCGGGGGCAGGATAATGACCTGGATACCTGAAATTATTGCTATTTTTATTGCAATTTCGATACCCTTCAGAACAGCCACCAACAAACAGATTCGTTTACCATTAAAGTACAGTATACTCCTTACCCTTTATTTGTTTCATATCCTTATTGGCTTTTTTTTAAATCAAGTAGCTGGTTTTACGATGTTGGCTGGACTTCGGATTTACACTAAGTTTATTCCGATTTTTCTGGTCCCTTTGATTTATCCTTTTACAGAATCAGTTTTTAAAAAAATTATTTTGTGGATTTTTGCTTTATCAATGCTTCAATTTCCAGTTGTAGTTTGGCAACGATTTTTTAAATATGCTACCTCAATATCCGGTGATCCCATGGGTGGAACCCTGGGAATGTCCACCTCCGGTGTGCTGGCCATTTATCTTATTATCATCATTTCGTTTCTCATCTCTTTTTATTTCAAAGAAGAGATCTCTTTACCTGTTTTTTTACTGTCATCTGCTGCTGCATTCATTCCGATAACGCTCAATGAAACCAAGATATCCTTTGTTTTGCTGCCATTTGCGTTTATTTTTCCAGCTCTGTTTATCAGGGGAAAACGAGAGGTCATTATTAGAGTTCTGCTGGTTTTGCTGTTATTTGCGGTCTCGTTTACTGCCTTAAAGGGTACTTATGATCATTTTGCCAAGCAACGATGGGGGTATGGTATTACTGGATTTTTTACAGATACTGGGATAATTAAAAAATACAATGAATACCGTATTCTTCCCATTAAAAATGCATTTGTAAAGGCGTCAGAAGAACCTCGATTTATTTTTTTTGGAAGGGGAGCGGGAAATGTGTCTGAGGGATTTACCAGGGAACTCAGTGGAAAATATGTGGAGGAAGGAAGGCGTTATAACGTGGGAATCACTTTTGTGAAATTAATGTGGGAAATTGGGATGATGGGCACAATTCTATTTTTTTTGTTTTTGTTTTTTATCTTTTGGGATGCTGTGAGATTTTCTAAGCAGGATGGTGTGTCAGGCGCATTTGCATTGGGCATGGTGAGTGGAACTTTTTTTTTCACTGTTTCTACTTTTTATACATTTACTTTGGATTCCAATGTTTTAATATTCATGTTTTTTCTGGCTGCAGGACAATTGGTCAGCTTAGATCCCGGTTTTGATAAGGCTCTGGTACCGGAGAAGTATGAAGTTGTCGAGTCAATTTCAATTTCGTAGATATCTTTTATGGCAATGCCTGTGCTGCACTGGATGCATGGTTTTCTCATAAACGTAGACGGTCTGCATTGCAATGTTGGGCCAGCTGTATTTTTGAATTATCTGTAATTTGTTTTCTGATTTTTCTTTTTCAGAAATATCACTTTGAAGAAGCCTTTCCATTTTAGTTTTTAAATCTTCTGCATTTCCGCACTTAAAAAATCGTTTTTCTTGAAGATCAATCTCAAGATTGGCAGGGATATCAGATACAAGGACAGAAAGCCCATAACTCATTGCTTCAAGCAGTGCAATGGGTAGCCCTTCATGGTAGGAGGGCAGAACAAAAAGGCGTGCGTGGGAAAATAGCTGCCTTAAATCATCACCTGTGATATAGCCTGTTCTGATAATATTTTCATCCGCATCAATCATGTGCTTCAGCTGTTTACTGTATTCTGTTTCGTGATCTGCATCGCCAGCAATAATTAATTAGTTTATATTCAGTATTGACCGATTTAAATGCTTTTATCAGCAGGTCAAGTCCTTTTTCTGGAACAAACCTGGCAACAGATAACAGATATTTACCGGGAACAGTATTGATTTTATCAAGGTAATCACACTGAACAGAGATTTCAGGCAGTGTTACACCATTATAAATAATACAAGATTTCTTATTACATCTTTTCTTGACGATCTTTTGGATAACGGAAGAGATGACAATGACAGAATCTGCAAATTTTCCTCCCAGATATTCTCCTGTTATTAAAATTATTTTTGCAAATTTGCCCCATTTCTGTCTGTCGTAATCCGGGCCGTGATTTGTCAGGACAACTTTCAAGCCCAGTGCCTTGGCAAGAGGCACCATAAGGCCAGGTCCAACTGCGTGAATATGTATGATATCTACTTTTAATTTTTTTGCTTTTAAAACAGATAGGAATGTATGAAAAATGGCTTCAAAATTTTTTGTTATAGGTGAATAAAGATATATGAGGTTTATTTTTTTCCACTTTCGATATCTTTTTAAAGCATATGGTTTACGCGTTGCAATATAAACTTCATGTCCCATTTCGGCTATCAATGGGTAGAGATCCTGACAATGTTTTTCAATCCCTCCGGGAATATCCGGAATACCACGTGTTCCTGTGACAAAAATTTTCAAATTATGCCTTGCCCCCGAATTCACTATGCGAGTGATACTTATTTTTATTGGTAATAAGAAAGGGCGTTGAAATCGACTGCCACATACAATAAAATCAGCAAATTAACTTATAATGATTCGATCGGGTTAAGATGCAAACTTATTTGAAATAATGGTCAGAAATAATTATCGATTTCAACACCCTTTAAGATCCTGTTTGGAAATTCAGGATCTAAGTGTTCCAATTTTATTTTTATTTAATATGCATAATATGGTTCAGTTAAAATGTAATCCCGGCTGACACCTTTTTCTACAAGAAGGTCATATACACTTCTCAACATATGGGGATTCCCACATATATAGCAATAGGTCTCTGAACGGATAACCATAGTTTTTAAATATTTTGTCACCCGTCCCTGGAAATTACCTCCATCATCAGCAGTCACGCATGATATATAATGATTGGGGTCAATTCCTTTTGCCATGGCCTGTTCATGTGCATAACGGATTCCATGCAGAAGCATGTAATCAATGTCAGGATGCTGGGTTATAAATGATCTGAAAGGTCCAATGCCGACGCCTGATGCAATAAAGATGTGTTTTTGTGTTTTTTCTGTTGGGTTCTGTAGTTCGAATTCCCCGTATGGCCCGACAATATCGACTTTATCTCCGGGCTTCAGGTGTTTAAGTGTTGCTGAAATTTCGCCATGCCCCACCTCCCGGATGAGAAATTTCATGGTATCTTCCGATGGTGCTGAATAGAAAGTGTAATCTCTACTTTTATGGTACTCAAGGCTCGGGCCGATGCTCACGTTTTGACCTGCTTTATATTGAAATCCATTACGCTGAACTTCAAAGAGAAATACATTTTCTGTAAGCATTGTGTTTGAAAGAACATGGGTCATCAACCGGTTATCAACTTCGCCAGTAAAACCTTCATCAATGGCTGCAACAACACCTGTAGATCCTCCCCTAAGATCACCCTGTAATGGATACTGTCCAACATTAAATTGATCCGGCAGACGGGTTCTGTCGATTTTTATACCCATCAAGCTTTTTGCTTTTTGTTTGACCACCCAGGCTAAGGGATGCTTGATATATTTTTTCATTACAGGAGCAGCTGTTCCAACCATCCAGCAATTTTTCGGGCAGGTTCTGACAAGATTTCGGACTTTATCTGCCTGCTGGCTTAACCACAGGGCTTCAAATGTGTCATAATTCCTGATATTGCCCATGCTTTCTTTCCAATATTTTTCTTCTAATCCATTGCAGGGATAAACATCTCCATAGGGTTCAATGAAAAAATTGACACTGCCAGCTTCACATGGCAACAGTCTTTTGTTGCCTTTAATGTAGTTTATCAATCCAACATTGAAAAATGCACGAAACCAGCTCTTGGGATGGTTTTCGGTTAACAGGCGATCGGTTAATTCATAAAAATTATTAATGACTTCATCTTCATTCAGTATTTTATTGTCCTGCTTGTGGAAATAGTAAGAGTTATGAAATGAGGCAGTGGCAAATTCCATTTTAAGGTTTTTTGATAACTCATACAGATCGAGCATATCAGAAGAGTTATTGTCAGAGACTGTAATGCCAAAGCCGATATCTTTAATTCCCATTTTGCGCAGGCCGAGCAAGGTTTTCAACCCTCTGTCAAAGCCACTGTCCCGTCCCCTAAGGTAGTCATTGATGGTGGAAAGTCCTTCAATGCTTACCCGTATCCCGATTTTTGGAAATTTTTCTGCCAGAGCAAGAATGCTGTCCGCATGGTAACCAGCTGTGGAAATAACCACGCGCGGGGCTTTTTTAAATGCGACTTCCACAATTTCATCTATGTCCCGACGAACAAAGGGTTCACCCCCTGTTATATTTATGAATTTTAAGGGGGGTAATTTTTCGAGTTCTCTGGGTTTTATTTCACGGTTTATATCAGTGGGGTATTTCCATATATGGCACATTTTGCATTTCATGCAGCATCGATATGTTGTAATGATGGAGGCATCTGTTGGCATTCCAGTGGTTTCATTCATATTATGCTCCTGAGGGATGTTTGAATGTTAAAATATCAGATATACTGGTTGAATAAATGCTCAAGAGAGTCCATGTGAGCTTTAGGAGAATACAGGCGGGTTGCTTCGTTTCTTGAATTTTTTGCCATTTTTTTTAAAATTACTGGATGGTTTAAATAAAATTTTAAGGTTTCTGTGAGATCTTTAGAGTCTCCGGCTTTAAACAAATCCCCGGTTTTTCCTTTTTTGACACAATCTGGTAGAGATCCGATATCTGAAGCGATGACAGGGGTACCACAAGCATAGCTTTCAAGGATGGAATTGGGCAAATTCTCAAACCACAGGGACGGGACAACCGTTAATAATGAATTCCCCATGAAGTGAGAGAGTTGGATAGCATTCAGTTTGCCAGTTAAATGAATAAGGTTTTCCATCCCTGCATTGTTGATGGTTGTTTTTAAGTGTTTGATATAGGAATCGGAACCTGTCCCAGCGATTTTAAGACAGACATTGCTGGATGATTGTTTTTGCATTGCAATAAAGGCATTTACAAGCACGTGGATTCCCTTTAAATCTTCAAGTCGTCCAACATAACAGATGTAGTTTGATTTTGAAAAGTCATTTTCCGGTCGGAAGATCTCCGTGTCTGTAAAGGTTGGGATGCAGATTAATTTTTTTTCACTCCATCCTGCACGAACCATCATTTTATACATGAACATGTTGGTTGTGATAAAACAATCAATTAAGTCAAAATAACCCTTATATGAATGAAACCATGCTGCCACTGCATTGGTGATAGATGTTATTTTACTGTTTTTAACACAATTGAATTTTATGCTGTGGTAGATATTTCCATTCGTACACAAATCACAGGGACTATAATTGCGCAGACAATGTGTCTGGGGGCAAACCATTGCATAGTCTGAGAGCCTGACAACAATTGGAATGCTCTTTTTTTTAAGCGCAACAAGCAAAGACGGTGAAATTTTTCTAAGGTAATGGAGTATCAGGGCGATTTGCGGTTGAGTGTCAGATACAAGTTGTGAAACAGAACGTTCTACTTCCTTGGAATAAAAAAGGCGTGAAAGCGTACGATAAAGAGTTGTTGGTGTCATTTTTTGCTGGTCAAAATATACCTCATCGTTAACCCCAAGGGGGGCAACAAAATATTTTGAATAAACACATGCCTTGTTCGCAGGGTAGCTTACTGAAAAGGGAATAATCTGGTGATTTCTTTTTTCAAGTTCATTTTTAACATTGAACATATACCGTTCAGGTCCACCTGAGACAAAGTATCGATAGTTAGCAAGAAGAATTTTCATATTATTTCATAGTATTCCATCGAATTAATTACATAATTTTTGGAGCATAAAATTTAAATCAGTTGTTATTTTTTCCCAGGAGTATTTCATGGCACTGCTCCGAATACCATTGGAATCAAATTGTTCCTTATGTTTGAAAATTTCAACAAGGCCCTGATAAAAGTCTTCGTGGGTATCCTTTATCAATATTCCATTTTTGTGATTTATGATTGCTTTATTTTCTGATGTATTCGTTGCTATCACAGGCATGCCGGAGAGTAAATATTCAAAAGTTTTTGTTGGCGGTTGAACATCAAAATAATCTGTTTTTGGAATATAAGATATTCCAATATTATGGGTATCAAAAAATTGTTTTAATTCGTCATGGGGAACATAGCCAACTATCTGCACTGCGTGATTGATACCTTCATCAATTATTAATTGTTTGAGGCTATTTTCTTCATTTCCAAAGCCGCTGCCAATAATTGTATATGTTATTTGAAACTTATTTTTGTGTTCTTGATAAAATTTTGAAAAACCTTTAATAGTCTGATCAATATTCCTGCTATGCAGCGTACCCACATAAAGTAAATGTATAGAATTAAATTTTTTAGTAGTGGAGGAAATAACATCAGCCCCAAGGGGAAGAATAAATATTTTGTTGGAGTTTTTTGAGAAGCCCAGACTATTAGCAAGCCCCTTGGATATTATGGAGATATTATTAAAAAACGATGCCTCTGTTTTTAATAAAAAATTGTAAAATTTTCTATTAAAGTTGTTTTTGAGGGTTGATCCCGAACGGATATCGAGTAAAAATAATTTTTCTTGAAAAAAAAATTTAAGAAGAGAACAGCCTCGAAAATATTTGATAATCTGATAATGGTAATTGTTTTTCAACTCATTAATAACTTTGATGATGAATCGAAAATTTCTAACAAAAAGATTCCCTTTCCGTGAGATGTAAATAATATTAATCCCATTCATATGGATTCTTTTTTTGTTATAATCCCAACAAATATATGTGAGACTATGTTTTTTCCGTAGATACTTGCAATAGTAGTATGTGTCTGAATGGTATCCAAAGGGTTCTTGATGGATAATAATAATTTTTTTTTGCTTCATGTTACCTAACCTGGACAAGCCAGACTCAAAAAGTTTTGTTTAATCATACATTGCTGTATAATGATTCCATAAAGTAGTGTTGTAGATTTGTTGTTCATGTATTATATGGCTTTCCCAAACTCATAGCGGTTAATAAATAGTCCGATTACAATGTCATGTATTTGTTTTTTTTGAAAAAAGTAGTTTAGGAATGAGTTTTAAATAAGTTGCCCATTTGTGCACTTAGGGGACATATTTTTAAATCTGTCCCCGCCTCCGAAATGGAAAAATCATTTCGGACTCATTCCTTAACCTCAAAAAAAACGACATATATCTATCTTAACAACTACCGGGTTTTCTTGCACAAATCATAATGGATAAGTAGTCCATCTGATTTTTTTTATCAGAAAAATTTTTGTGCATACCAGCATAACAGCTATCGTGAGCATTTAGTTTTTTAAGCGGAGTAATTTTAATATCCTTCCAACCCAAGCGTTCAAGCATTTCTTTGTATTGAAAGGGACGTATCCTATTTGGAATTCCACGAAACCAGAATTTATTGTAAACCCAGTTTGGGTATCTATAAATATTATTGGGGTCTTTTTTTCGAATCCAGCGAGAATGCGTTTTAAGATCTATTTCTGCAATCAAGATTGAATCAGGCTTGCATATGACGTCTAAGTTAGAAAAAGTTAATTCGATATCATCAAAATGCTCAAATGCTGCCTGACTGAACACCAAATTTATTGTAGATTTTCCAAATGCAGAAATTAAATCAAAGTCATTATTGACTACGTAGTTAATCTGTGAAGGCTTTCCTGCCTTTGTTTTCTCTAATTGTTTTTTTAGAAATCCGATATCCGTCGGAAAATTTTTGTTTTCTAAATTTTTACATAATTGCTCATAAAAGCTGTCAGGTGTAGATTTCATGAGATCATTTACATCGCAAGCGTTGTATCGTGAACACCCCATTGATATAAGGTAACAGCCAATACCTAAATCTGAGCCTGGTCCAAGTTCAAGGACGTTTTTCCCAACAAGATAATATGAATTGTGAGTATATTTTTGGAGGTGTGCTAACCAATGGTCAACAACGTTAATATCGTACTGAATGCACTGTGTCGTTTCAGAAATATCAAATGGTTTAGGTGAAGTATACCCTTGAAGAAAATTTTTAGCCTTGGCTAAAGCCAAGAACCCTATTCCGACTATGTAGTAAAAAGTATTACATCTTGGCATTTAAATTTCCTTTAATTTGAGCTTGTTTAATACTCCAAACTCTCTATATCACAATTCTTTTAAGCCCACCAAATTTTTTTTCCATCCAGCTTTTGTCACATCGCTGACCGGTTATATAGACGAGTTCTCTATTATTTTTAGGATTTTAGTCATGTTTTCCAGGGAAAAGTGATTGATTGCATATTCCCTGGCCCTATTGCCCATGGCTTCTCTGAGCCCATTGTCGGTGATTAATTTTTGGGTATCCTGAACAAGATTTTCAAAGTTGCCGGAACAATAGCCAATTTTTTTTCTGTGCAGTATATCATCGGGGTCTACCCTTAGACTGACAACGGGAACACGCCTCATCCAGGCTTGGATAAATGTATTGCTGAAACCTTCCTGCTTACTTGTGTTCACCAGAATATGGGCTTCTGCGAGGAGTTCATTGACTTGATCGTTCGGAATTTCACCCATGACCTCAATGCCGTTTGCTTTGCCCTTGGCAATAAGTTCTTTATAATTGTCATTTCGCCCCAACATGATGAGACGAATTTTGGATTTATTCATAATCTTGCTGGCAAGCCTGACAAAAATTTCCGGTCGTTTTAAAGGTTTCCAATTGGCGATCCACAAAATTATGATTTTATCCAGGCTCTTTTTGCAATTTGGTGGAACTGGATGGGCATTGGGGATTACAATAGCAGTTCTTCCATAGTTTTCAACCAACTGATTTGCCTGGAAGTTCGTTTGTGAAATAATTGTATCTGCGTTTCTGATACCATACTGCATCAGCTTAACTTCAGGGATTAAGTACGGCTTATGCCAGGGTGTAGATACTACCTGCAGGTCCCTGTCATGTGCAATATGGAATATAAACCGGCACTTGCTTTTTTTTGCATATAAGGCACAAACGCCGGTAAAGGATAGACCACCGCGCTGATAAATGACATCCGGTTGTATTCGTTTTAATAGTTTTAACAGGCAGCCAGCATAGGGATATTTAATATCCCCTAATTTGCTCCATATCTTTTTTATAATGATGGGATGAAGTATCACTTCGGAATTATTTTCATAATTGCTTTCATCGGATAAAAAACAATAATGTGTGTGCCACCTTTGTTGCAGAGCCTTACGTTCCAAGTAATGGGCCTGAAGTTCTGCACCTCCCTGACGCTGCCCCAAATAACTCCCAAGTATTAATGACAATGTTTTACCGGGTTGGATCATTCTGCTCCATTATATTCAACATTAATTGCTCAAACTTGCTCACAATGAGATCTTTTTTTTGCAATAATTCGTAATCGCAGGCCTATGCTAAGATGTAAATAGTGTAACGGGTATTTTTTACTCAAATTGGCAAAATACTGTAACGCCTTTGGAGGCACACAACAAACACCTCGGTTACCGCTGAAAGGCGGGATAGGCGGGGTAAGGCGTTACATTATTTACATCTTAGCAGGTTTAAATCCCATTTCAGTATCAATTTTTTGAATATGGCTTTATCATCAGACTTTTCCAGGGTGTATTGGGAGCCATTTAGAGCACAAATTGAGTAATGAATTCAAAATCGCTTCCAGATATAAAATCAATCTAAATGATATAAGTGAGAATTATCAGTATGTTATATTTAAGATTCTGACATTTACGGTTTCGAAGTTTGGGGTTGATCATAAGATGGACCATTATATTGGAAATAAATTTTAATCATAGCAAACACTTGAAATAACAGTACTTGTTCTTTACTGTTAAAATCATACTACAAGGTGGACGACGTTATGATCAAGCCCCGAAATTTATATAGCCAAGCAAACGGTTCCCTATTTTCCTATTACCGCAAACGACCGTTGGATTTCTGTAACCATATGTTATTTCAGCCGAAAAGTCGGTTATATATTATGTATAAATGGTTTGTAGAGGGGGTATTGCTCCATTTCTCTATGAAAAATGGCTTTCGATTTGTTATTTCATTGCGTAGTATATGAAATTTTTAATACACAAAACATATACTATGCAAAATCAATTTTTCGAAACAAATCAAATACATATGCTGCAAAGATAAGTTTAATTCATTCTGTAGCAAATTTTATACCAACCTTTCTTTGCGTTCATAGCTATTTTCTTATCCAAACTTTATGCTTCTTATTTTACTTGTTGCGATCTCTCTTCCCATTCCTTTTTTTAACAATAGCCATAAAATGTATTGCTTATCTCTGCATTTCGTGGGCTATACCTGCCTGTGCCATTTTTTATTAGACAACCTCACATTGAATAACGACTGCAAACTTATGACTATCTCCTTAGATGGTATAAATATCTATTTTCGAAACAATCCAATATTTTTTCATATTTCGTAAGATTTGAGTTGCTTATTATAAATTCTAAAAATTGTTCGTTATCTAAATTTTTATATGCATTCGAAAATGGACTTTCGTTTGGATCATGCGGTTCAAAAAACATTTCTTCCATTATCAGATTTTTTAACAGAAATTTAAGCTTATTATAATCTTCTTTCGTTTTTAAAAAATGGTGGAATATGTTTAGGGCAAGAACGATCTCGAATTTGACTGGTTTATCAAACATATTTAAAATGTTTTCATGTACTATATTAAAATAAATTCCACCGATATTATTCGTCTTTTGTAAAAAATATTGAAGCATTTTATCTTGTTCAACAGCGGTACAATTATAGCCTAATTCGTTAAAATTATTGCAGAAAAATCCAAAATTTGCACCAATATCTAATAGTTTTCCGGTTGATGTGAAAATATTATTTTTTATAGCAGCGAATCTATCCTCGTTATCATGTGCGTAAGGGATATCTTGTAAATCCAGATGTGCTAATTTGTGGTATAGTTTTCCTTCATGCTTGCTGCCTATCTGCTGCATTTGGGCATAAAGGCAAAGTTCTTTCTTTAAATCAGCCCATTCTCTATGTCTGGTTTTTACAATCACAGGAATTTTTTCAATATTTAGTATTTTAGAAATACATAATCTATGTATTCCATTAAAAAACAGAATTTCCCCATTTCTTCCCACCTTGACGATTATTTCATCAATAGGTGCGCACCCTAATTGTTCTTGTGTTAAATATCCATCGGTTTTAATGCTATCTATTAAATGATTAATTGTTTTGATTCTATTTTCATATTCATACTCGGAAATATATTCCCAAATCCTGCTTCCACCTTCCTTATCATACTCTTCTTTGGTTTCAATATTTGAATTATAAAATTCCGTTTTTTTAATGGATTTTTTATTTGCAATGTATTCGTTTAAGGCTTTAAATATTTTTAAATCCTTTATTCTTTCACTCTTTCTGTCCCAATCCCCTTCTTCGACTATGCCCAATGGGCTTAATGGATTTTCATTGTTATAATTTAATGTTATTTTGTTAATCATGTTAGGACTTACCCATATAATCTCTCCTGGGGTAGATACGGGATATTTATTTTTCAATATTTTTTTATAGAATTTAGTTTTTAAAAGAAACCATCTAAGTTCACGAAATATTTTTTCGATAATTTTCCTGATCAAACTTAAATTGTGTCGTCTACTAATTGGAATGTTTATCATTGTTATTCCTTATTTGGTGTTAACCTCACACCTGCCAATCGCTACGGCGGGTTTAAAGAACTCAGGGAACGTTGGAAAAGTTATATAAAATCAACTTTATTCAGACCTGTGCTTCTCATCGATGAAGCACAGGAGATGCTTACCGGATGTCTATGGTTGGTCATAACATCGGCCAGCCATCATAATGGGTAGGCTAAGACATCGCTTCCTGCCAATATCTTCAAAATAAAAATGGTTTCTCAACGCACCCTTATATAAAGGATATGCCAAGGCTCTTGACGGAAGACCATAGGGGAACAAAACGATATAATGATGTCAAAAAAATGAGGTCTGCCGCTGAACGCGTTAACAGCGTCATTAAAGAGGATCTCAAGATCTTAAACCATCCAATTGTTTACAACAAACAGCGGGCTGATATCCTGGCACAGATTACAACCATTGTGCTCCTTATTTATAAGGCTTCTCATTTATTTCAAGAATTTCAGCCTTATGGGCTGAGTGCATTGCTTTAGACTCTGACATTAACGATGAGAGATCAATATAGAATTCTTTTTAGAGAGTCAACAACTGCTTGAGTGTTTTTTTTAATAGAAAAATTTTGAATCGAATTGGTTTGTCTAAAATTTATTATACCATGGCCACATTTGTTGCATAATTCGGCGGTTTTTTTCTGAAGTATTTCATGATCAATCTGATTTTTATATAAATTGCTTATATCCATATTTTCATAGTATTCATAGACTCCTGGTAGTGTTTTATACCAAGCTCCCCATCCAAAAATTAATACGTTTATGCCACCAGTAATTGCTTCCCATCCTGCTGTACCCAAAATAGTTGCAACAAATTTTGAGTTTTCCATAAGCTTAAATGTGTCTTCTTTTTCTGATATAAAGATCATATTGGGGATTTGTTTTAACCTTTCGAAGAATAAATTATCTCTATAAGCTCCAACTTGTTTGGGATTTTCTTTGATATAAATATACCAATCATTTGGTAGTAATTTTGAAAGCCTTTCTATTGCTAAAACTTGGTCAAGGTAAATCCCTCCCCAAATCGCAGTAGATCTTTCTGGCTGCTTGTGTAAAGGGAAATACACATAGTTTTTATTTTTCATATAATTTGAAGAGATTATTCTTTTTAATTCTGATTTATAGTTTTTTTCTACATAAAATCTAAAAAAAGCTTGAGATCGATGTTTTTTATCACATAGATCCCTTATTAGACATAAACAATCATATTTTTCAAAAATATAATGAATTTTATTTTTATATTTTGAAAAATGGACTAATTTTTTAAGTGAGAAAGTTGATTTTACGCCTCGATTCTTTTTCATATAAAACCAGTCTTTTTCCACTTTTTTTTTTATTTGATATTTTGTCAGGTTTTCTAATCTTTTTGATGTGCTAAATGTCCCATAATCATCAAAATGAAAAAAATGAAAAAACCGATTTGGAAATTTTGATTGATCAAGGAGGAGGGTTTTTATTTTAAAATATGTGGCCACTTTATAGAAAATTAAGTCCCAACCCATATGAGGTGGATTCCAGAATACAACCAATGAGATATTGTCTTTCAACAATGAACGTACTGCAAGGTCATAATAGATTCTAATGCGGTTGGTTAGTTCGTGAAAAGAGGCAGAATTATATCGATCCGTTCCCCAGTCAGTTTTTCGATATAGCATATCTAAAAGTTCATATCTGTTTTTTAACAAAATTTCATAATTGACTTCATACATTTTTTTGATCTTGTCTGGTAATTTATAGTCTTTTTTTAATTGATTGAACTCCTTATAAGATGGTTTCTGAGTCCTTTTGAATACTTTAGTCCAAAAGCCTTGTTTTATTAATTCTACACAAATTGGGTCCCATATTTTATTTTTATCAATATTCTTATGTGGGTCACATATCCAGACATTTTCCATTTATCAGAAAACTCCTATTTTGCACATTTTATGAGGATGCAGTCTTTCTGTATTCTTTATGATTCAAAATTTTAGCATGTCAAAATAACATTGCGATTTAGTGAGCGGCATGGCAATGGACGAAGCAAAAATGTAGATATAAAATTTCTTGGGATAAGCTTTTATGATGTTATAATTTGCTAGTATGGAGGATTTCTTGATAAATTTGGCTTATTTCATTAACTGCTTGAATTTCATCTGTTTTAAGAATATGGTGGTATTGATCAATTGAGGTTCTAAATATTGGTTTACTTAGGGATTCTAAAGTTGTACTTTTTTTATTGGTCAGTTTTTTTACCAGTTCAAATTCGGACTTGTCTTTTTGATTGATCTCAATATCCTTTTCCCAGTTTTCTCCGATCAGTTCGATAGCTCTTTTCATGGTTATTGTCGGATTTTGAACTAAATCTTCATAGGTAAATAAATGATAGTTTTTTGATGCTGTAAATTTTGAATTTTCTAATATTCTAACGGTTTGACCAATTTTTTTTTTAAAAAAATTAAAATCGTGCTGGGTATTTATTTTCCAACTGGCAAAAATATCAAGTGGATTTCGTAGCATGTAAATAAAATAGTATTCTTTTCCCCAAAATGCGTCTAAATCATCTAAATAAAAAATATTGTCTGGTGTTTTTTCCACCCATCTGCTTTTTTGTTCGCAGTTTGCACAATACAGTAGAAATTTATTTAAAAAATCTAAATGATTGTAGGAGTTCTGTAGAAGGCTCGCATAGCGTTCATTAGTTATTTTGTAAAGAAATTTTATTTTTTCGGATATTTTGCTATTTTTTATTTTATACTCTGTTTTGAAGTCATCTGAAAACCACCATGTTTCAAGCCCACCAAATATTCGAGAATGGTTTCCAATGAGAGATCTCAATAGACTTGTACCTGATTTCATTAAGCCGCCAATAAATATAGGTCGATTATTCATTTACTTATCTATATCCTCCACAGTTAAGCTCCATTCTTTTTTGGGTAAAATGTCAAAAATTAATTTTGGGTTACCATGATATGATTTCCCTCCTGGTACATCATTAGTATCAAATCTTGATAGTAAATAGGGGGCGTTATAGCCTGAATTCACTCCTCGTTCCATTGTGAAAGCAAAAATAAAGCTATATTTTTTCAGGGTTTGTGGGATGCACTTGATTGCTTCTTGTGTACCGTAAGGATAGCTGAAAGTATATATGATTTTTCCAGTTATACTTTCTAAAAATGTTTTTGAATCCAAAATTTCTGCTTTTTGTTTTTTGGGGGAAAGTTGTCCCAATGGTAGGTGGGAATGCCCGTGGCATCCAATGAGGTTCCTTTGCCCTAAAGTTTTAATTTGTTCTGCATCCATATATAACTGATGATGGATTTTAGCCTCCTGCTCTGGAAATATATCATCAAAGATGGCATTAGTGTATTTTTCTTGCTGTTTGAGATTAAGGACAAAATTTAAAAGATATTTTAACTCTCTATCTGCTTTGGTATCATACCTGTAGGTAGTGGCTGCTCCCTCGGTTAATCGTTTTTCTGAAATTATTTGATTCTCAGATTTAAGCCTATGTTTGAAGTAATTCATCAGTTTTTCAGATGGTCTTTGTGATCTTATAATATGTGTCTTGTGTACAGTCAAAATTTCTGTCTTTGCTAAAGGTAGGGTGTTGATAAAAAAAATAGCAGGAATTCCCATTTTTGTTAAAATGGGTAGAGCTAATTCATATTGTTCTCTTAGCCCATCATCAAAAGTGATCAAAAAAGATTTTGAAGGCAGTTGTTTTCCCAGTAAGAAATAATCCTTGATATCTTCTTGACTGATAAATTTACCTAATGTAGATAAAATTTCTAATTGTTGACGAAATTCAAACGGGGTTCTGCCAAATATGCTGGGATAAGGGGTCTTGAAGTTCTCCCTGACATAATGGAAGTTTACAATAATTAATTTCATATTAATTATTATCTCCATTTTTAAGTGGCAGGACATAACATTCTTTCTTTTGATTCATCAAATAATTGCCTTACGATGAGTACTATTCAACATTTTAGCAGGAAAAACTTTCGTTCATGCATTTACTTTTCGTAGATCAGTTTGAAGTTTGGGGTAAGTTCTCAATAACCCGGGGTGATAAACCTAGTTTAGCCTTTAAACGCGGGATGGATTCAAAAGGATTTCCTGAATGCCCGGGCTTTTTAATTACTTAGTATTCACTGAATTTCCCAAATAATCCTGGTTTGATACAATGTTGATAGCTTAGCTACTGATTTAATATAAGACCTAAAATAACAATAATTTGATCCCAAATCCTATCTTTTGTCCTATAATCGT
>Ga0208900_1000710_pt1 | contig 20013 bp, 19 predicted proteins | sample AntAceMetag02UKK_FD_184763 | JGI IMG/M metagenome (GOLD analysis project Ga0208900, IMG submission 184763) | Saline lake microbial communities from Ace Lake, Antarctica - Antarctic Ace Lake Metagenome 02UKK (SPAdes) (version 2) | ecosystem: Environmental > Aquatic > Non-marine Saline and... | reverse complement strand
CAGGTGCAAAAAGGATCATGAATTTTTTTTTGGGTTGATTTTGGAACCATTAGTTCATAACATGTGAAGCAATCAATACATAGGTTGAAAAAGTGTGAAAAGGAGAAAATAGATGGTATACGACTTTAATGCTCAAGAAGTATTTGAAATGGCTGTTCAAATAGAGAAAAACGGTGCTGCATTTTATAGGAAAGCAGCTTCACTTCAGGCGGATAAGGCGAACAAAGAGTTTCTTGAATCCATTGCCCGTATGGAAGACAGGCATCAAGCAGGGTTTGAAGAAATGAAAATTGCCGTGTCTGACATGGAAAAATCACAGACGGTATTTGATCCTCAAGAAGAGTTGTTGTTATATTTGAAAGCCATGGCGGATGCCCATGGTGGAGAGGGAAACCCGGATGTGGCCGACCAATTGACCGGTGAAGAAACAATGGCTCAGGTCATTGAAACAGCCATTGGTTTAGAAAAAGAATCCATCCTGTTTTATATCGGTATCAAAGATATTGTCCCTCCCAATCTGGGACGCACAAAGATAGATGAGATTATTGAAGAAGAAAAAAAACATGTTGCCCAATTGAGCGGCTTTCTAAAAAAAGCGCAAAAATAACAGATCAATGAAAAACCATGTCCTTTTTACTTGATGTTTCGATCATCGGCGGCGGGCTGACCGGCACTGCCATGCTATGGCAGTGCATACGGCAGGCACAAAAGGTATCAGATAAGAACCCATGGTTCCCTTCCCGGATCCGGATCCGGATTTTTGAGAAGCGAAAAAAATTCGGGCCGGGGTTCCCCCATAATCAAGACAATGTCCTACCCTTCCACATCACCAATATGTACGCCTCGGACATGGGCATTTTTCCGGAAAACCCCGGGGATTTTCAATCGTGGATAGCAAGGAACCAGAGCCGTCTGATGGATCGTTTCGGCTGGTTTAAACGCTTCATGGGCCAGCAGGATGATTCTGTCTGTTATCATTATCCCCGTGCCATCATGGGAGAATACCTGAAAACACGATTTCTTCAGGCAGTTCAGTTGGCCCGCCAGCTTGGCATATCAGTTGAACTTCATGCCTGCACAGAGGTCGAAGGAATTCAGCCTGATGCGGGAGGCTTCCGGCTTTCCTGCCGAAACCTTGCCACGGGGGAGCAGGTTTCGATGAAGACCGCCCAGGTTCTGATCGCCACGGGCCACTGGCAGAAAGAAAGCCTGGATGCCTTCTTTTTTTCATGCCCCTGGCCAGCCCAAAAGCTTCAGCAAGAAATTCCCAAGGGTGAAAAAGTGGCTGTGATCGGTACCAGCCTCAGCGCTATAGAAACCTTGCTTACATTAACGTCGGAGGACAGGTTTGTCCGATCTGAAAGCGGTGATCTGGGATATTTGCCGCCTGAAAAAACCCGGACCTTCTGTCTTTATTCAAGAAAAGGACTGCTGCCAAAAGTTCGGGGCAGGACCGGGTCTTACCGAAATCATTTTTTCCGTCCCAAGATTTTAGCGCGGATGTGGACTGACAAAACCAGGAACCGTTCGCTGGTAGCCTTGTTTGAGCTTCTGGATGCTGATTTGCAAACCGCATACGACCGTCCGTTCGACTGGAATGAAATTAAAAACCCTTCGGGAACCCCGGAAACAGTGTTGTCGGAATCCATTAAAGATGCTCTTGAAGGAGATAGCCACCAGGGTGATGTCCTCTGGCAGACCATTCTCCTTCAGGGGCTGAGCGTGGCAAAAGAAATGTATCTCAACTTGACACTCAGGCAGCGAAAAATTTTTGACGACCAGTATACCTCAGTTTTTTTCACACATGCCGCGACCCAGCCCGTCATAAATGCTGAAAAACTGCTGGCATTAATCAGGGCCGGTATTGTTGAAATAAAAAGCCTTGGGACCTCATACCAGCTTCTGAAAGATGAGCAAGGGAGCCGTTATGTTTTTTTATACAAAAATCGGCACGGTCATGATAAAAAAGAAGCTTACTCATACGTGGTCAATGCCCGGGGCCAGGATAAGTCGATCCTGACAGACAAGTCTTTACTGATACAATCAATGGTTGCTTCGGGTATGGTCCTGACAGAAGAATCCCGGCCAGCAGCGAACGTCAAGGATCCATGGGGGTCAGCAGATACCGGGCGCTATAAGACCGGCAGTATCTGGATAAATCCAGATACCCATCAGGTCATGCAGCGCGATCCCGGTGGACAGTTTATGCCGTCCGAATCCCTTTATGCCGTTGGCGCCATGACCCGAGGCCAAATCATTAATGCCAGTATGGCCCAAAGCATTGTCCGTTCCGTTTCAAAGGTCGCCGAACACTTATTTGGAAAGGTCATCCCCGTTTCAGGCAGGAAAGATCAGCAGATAGGCAGGTACATCATTTAACCATATACTTTAGATCGGAACCATATGTTGGGTATGCCCATATAAAATCGGCAAGATCGGATGCCTTGATTTTAAATTTCATGGCAAGCGCCAGAATATTTATACTTTCAGCGGCATTATGCCGGGCAAGATGAGCTCCGATAATCTGATCGGTCTTGTTATCAATCAGGATTTTATATGCACTGTGTTTTTCTCCGATTCGCATGGATGACGGCCACCGGGTGGTCTCTCCTTTATTAATTCTGAAATCTAGTTTCTGCAGTTCGGCCTGCTCTTGGGTCAATCCTACGGATCCAATACTGGGTATAGTAAATACCGCAGTGGGGATGATTGAGTAGTCAATCGTCTTTTGATTACCGTTGATAATATTATTGGCAACTGTCTTGCCCTGTTCATCGGCAACCGTAGCCAGCATGGGGCCTGCAGCCACACAGTCGCCAACCGCATATACCGCCGGGTTGGAAACACTTTGCAAAAAATCATTGACCTTTACGCCTTGCGGACTGATATCCACTTTGCCATGACCATTTTCCAATACAGTGAGGTTGGGAACCCGGCCCGTGGCTTCGATTATGAGATCTGCCTGATATTCATTCCCTGTCGTACCCGTCAGTTTTAAGCCGTCAGGATCAATTTCAACAGATACGGGTGTCTCATTTAATGCGATAGAAATCCCTTCTTCGATACTCGCCTGGATAATTGTTTTTACAATATCATGGTCAAAGGTTTTCAAAAGACGTTGGGATCGATTCAGGATACTGACCTGCTTGGCGCCAGCTCGGATAGCGACATGGGCAAATTCAAAGGATATATATCCCCCTCCAATAAAAATAATTCGATCGGGCAGATTGTTTAAATCAAGAAAAGCTTCGCTGTCAAGGATATACTCAGAACCCTTGATAGGAGTCCGCCTGGGAATCGCACCAGTAGCAAGAATAATGTGTTTGGCAAAAAGAGTATCATTGTTGACTATAATCGCATTGGGTCCATTCATAATTGCCTTACCAGAGAAAGTAGCTATTCCTCTTTTCCCCCACGTTTTCACTTCCGCCAGGGACCGACCTTTGAGAAATTGATTTTTAAGTACTTGCATGGCCTGCCAGTCTGTCCTGGCAGCCTGATTAATACCCTGACCCATTAAATGACGGCTCATAGCGACAGCTTCGGCATTGGATATCAAGTATTTTTTTGGCTGGCATCCACGAAGAGCACAGGTACCTCCGTAAGGCCGTTCATCAATCATTGCCAGATTAAGGTTGTTTTTAATTAGACCATCAGCCACATAGTAGGCCGATGTCCCAGATCCTACGATAATTGCATCGAATTTTTTATCGGTCATTATTTCACCATTATTTTTTCAAGAGATCATTACTATTAAAGAAACAAGTTTAATTATAAACTATTTTTTTATTTCGTTGAAGTCCTTTAAATCATGATCATATTTAAATGTAATAACGAATCAAAAAGGTGCCCTATGATAAAATTAAACGAATCCATTCATGTTCCAAACTCTTTAGAGGCTGCTTTCATCTATACCAGCGATTTTAGCAATATCAAAGACTGGGATCCGGGTGTGGCAGTGTCCAAAAAGAGTTCAAAAGGCAAAACCCAGGTCGGGTCAGCGTATGATCTCACCTTGCGTTTCGGGCCATTCAGACCCCAAATGCAATATATTATTGCAGATTATATTCCTTTTTCCAAAGTGATCTTGAAAGGCAGGGGAGAATCCTTCAGGGCGGTTGACACGATCTCGTTCGTTAAAACACCAACCGGCACGCGAATTGACTACGAGGCCCAGATATATTTTTCAGGGCTATCAAAGCACACGGAAAAATTATTAACGCCTGTTTTAAAAAATACAGGGCGAAAAGCCATACAAGGGCTCGAAGCCAAACTGAGTGGGAAAAATAGAATGTATAAACAAAACAGCTGGTTCTTTTCAGGATCAAATGGTTTCGATTATATTGCGGATCATATGATTTTCCCGGGGTTGTTAATGTTCAGCAAATTGGGATATTCATTCAGCAAAAGGTTCTGGGCAGAAACGGACGAGACGCTTTATGGTAAAAAAGTCATAATAACAGGGGGCACCTCTGGCATTGGAAAGGCTACAGCTATAAAACTGGCAGAGAAAAAAGCCTGCCTGACCATCATTGCCAGAAATAGAAAAAAGGCTGAAAGAGTTCAGCAGCAGATCATTGAAAAAACCGGGAACCCTCACGTGGATTTTTTGATAGCAGACTTAAGCAGGATGGAAGATATTAAACAAGTCGCAAAACAATTAAAGGACAGGAAAAAAACAATAGATGTCCTGATAAATAATGCTGGTGCTCTTTTCAATGAAAAAAAAGAGACAGTTGAAGGGTTTGAACAAACGTTTGCAACAGACCTTTTAGGTGTTTTTTATCTCACCGAATTGCTAAAAGACGTTTTCCCCATGGCAGGTGGCCGGATCATCAATGTTGCCTCCGGGGGGATGTATACCCAGGGGATTGTTGTGGACGATCTGCAAAATGAAGTACCTCCCTATGAGGGGGCAAAAGCCTATGCCAGGGCAAAAAGAGGGATTGTTATTCTCACCAGACTCTGGGCACAGCAGATGCTTCATTCAAATGTGGCTGTCCATTCCATGCATCCCGGCTGGGTGGATACGCCGGGCATCGAGACCGCTTTACCGGGTTTCCATTCACTGGTAAATTCTATTTTAAGGACACCTGACCAGGGGGCTGATACCATCGTATGGCTTGCTGCTTCAAAAAAGGCAGGAGAATCAACAGGTAGATTCTGGCTGGACAGACGGCCCCATGAAACCGTTTTATTTCCTCAAACCTGCGAATCTGAACGAGAAAGGCAGATTTTGTGGGAAAAATTAAACCTGCTGACCCGTCCATTTGAAGCGGGATGATCTTGAAAAGGCATGATCGCATTTAAAATTTAGCGCTGACGTCTCTACCATCAAACGGTCATCGTTGCAGTGTTACCTGAATATCATCAATACCACCCGTCATAAACCCGGCTTCGCAGATTGAAAAATAGTACATCCACTTTCGGTAAAAAATTTCGTCAAAGCCCATGGCAATGATATCATCCCAGCGTTCAGCAAACCTTTTTCGCCAGTGTGACAGTGTTGTGGCATAATGCGGGCCCATATGATAAATATCGGTGACCGTGAAATCGGTATGGTCGCGGATGGTTCGTTCAAGGATTTTAACGCATGGCAGATGACCGCCGGGGAAAATATGTTTTTGTATCCAGTCCCTTTCTTTACAGTACTGATCATATCGTTCGTCTACAATGGTAATGGACTGAAAAACCATTCGACCGCCAGGTTGTAAGAGATCCTTACATTGCCTGAAATACTGCCCTAAAAACTGAGGCCCCACAGCCTCAATCATCTCTATGGAAACAATACGGTCAAAGTTTCCTCTGGTGTTTCGGTAATCTTCAAGGAGAATGGTGATCTGATCCTCTAACCCTTCGTCTTTGACCCTTTGACGGGCCCGCTCGTATTGCGCTTTTGAAACAGTGATACCGGTGACACGGCATCCGGTCTGTTTGGCGGCAAAGACGGCAAAGCCTCCCCAGCCGCAGCCGATTTCAAGCAGGTGGTGCTCAGGTCCAATATCCGCCTGTTTGAGGATGCGGTTCATTTTATTCTCCTGGGCGACTTCCAGTGTGTCATGGTTTTGGAGAAAAAGGCCACAGGAATACAGCATTTTCTGATCTAAAAAGAGGGCATACATCTCATTGCTTAAATCATAGTGGGCGGCAATGTTCCCGGGTGTATTTTTAATGGTGTTTTTGCGTCGGTCATGGGCCAGTTTTTCCTGGATCCGTGTCAGGATGGACAACAAAAGATTGCCGTCCGAAAATCGGTCCCTGTTTTCAATGAGCCTTGTTAAAGCGCCTACCAGATCAGGGCTTTCCCATTCGCCAGCCATGTATGCTTCACCCAATCCGATTTCTCCGTCAAAAACGATCCTCGGGAAAAAATGGAAATCCTTTATTTGGATGACGGCATTCTTCACTGGATCGGCCCGGCCGATGGTCATGGTTTTTTTATTGGGCAATTGCAATTCAAGGCTTCCGGTATTCATTTTTTTTAGTACAGAAAGGATCAGCCGTTTGCTGATGGATTCCAAAATGTTGGGGGTCTGCCTGGGCATTGTGATGGGGCTCCTGGGTACGGGTTTATCATTAAATTTCAGTCGCTTTTGGAAAAACAGTTTGAACGCATGGGAATAAATTCTGGGAACGCTCAAATGGGGAGCAAAGGGGTGCTTCGCCAAAGTTTTTAAATGGTTTCGGCCTGTGAACGGAATGGCATCTGCACGCAATACCGCTTCCATAACTTTTTTATTGTCGCGGAAAAGTTCAATTCTGATATTTATCTGGTTTTCCGGGGCTGAAAAATAAAAATGGTAATCCCCATCAATTGTATTAAATGGAGACACATGAAATGCTTTTGTCGTTTGATAGCTTGCCAGAAAGTTCGGGGACGTATGGGTGTTTTGTGTCAATACATATGGATGACGTTCACCATACGTATTATTGACTTCAGCTATGATAGCGACCAGTCGGTTGTTCGCTGAAAAGCAATAATGAAAATTGGCTGGATTGAAAACATAGTTGAAATATCTGGCAGAGGTAATCATCATTACAGAGTTTATTGATTCTTTGATATTATGCTGGCCGAGTAATTGATCAATTTTTTGTTTGATCGGCATGTCTCCCGGTTGCAGATAATCTTTGTCGTGAATGGATGTTATTGCCTTTCGGTTATATCCAAACAGCGGATATCTGAGACCCAGATGCGGCAGGTCATCCAGATCAAAGCCATACATATAGATTGGATATGACAGCTGATGTTTTACAGGGAAGAATCGTCGGTGTTCAATGGTGCCGGTATAAATCCGAGACTTCATAGAGATACTCCAAATTTTTTACCCACAGCAAGGGCAGAATTTACACCATCTTCGTGAAACCCATACCCGAAATAACTGCCGCAAAAAAATGTGTTTTGGTTTTCATTTAATGATGGCAGATCTTTCTGGGAGTTGAATGCCTCAAAAGAATATTGTGGATGGGTATAATTCATTTGTTTGATAATATGAGCCTGAGGGATTGAGCGTTGAGGGTTAAGTGTCACAAAATAAGAATTCTGGGTATCAAGCTTTTGAAGCCGTGTCATATCATAACTGACCGTCACCGGAACAGTTGAATCGTCTTGGGTGTAACGTGTGTAATTCCAACTGGCCCAGGCGCGTTTGTTTGGCGGCATTAGGTCTTTGTCTGTATGTAAAAAGGTCTTATTATTGGAATAGGACCAGACTCCCAGCAGCCGTTGTTCATTTTTACTGGGATTGTCCAGCAGCTTCAATGCCTGATCTGCGTGGGTGGCAATGATAACAGCGTCAAAGGTTTGTGGCTCACGATTTTCGAAATGGATTTCAGGCTTTGAATCCTGTCGTAAAATGGATACTATTTTAGATGATTTTATGGCTTTACCTTTAAAGGATTTTAAAAAGGCATTCACATAGGTATGGCTGCCGCCTTTAACAAAGTACCATGGGGGATGCCCTGTCACAGCTAAAAGGCCATGATTCTCATAAAATTGGGCAAATGTGCGGATAGGAAATTTACCCATCTGGAAGTCTGAACCGGACCAGATAGCAGCGGCCATGGGAATGATAAACTGGTAAACCACTTCGCGATGCAGTCCTTTTCTTTCTACATATTCAGACAGGGTGATATCTTCGAGGTGACCCTCGATATAGGCCTTGCGAAGAATTTTAATAAACCGGACCATCTCGTACACAAATCTTAAATATCTTGGTTTAAAAAGGTTTTGTCGCTGGGCAAATATGCTGTCAAGGTTATTACTGGCATAGTAAAGGCCTGTTTTTTGATCATAATAGCTGAATGACATGTCGGTCCGACATTTTTCAGCGCCGAGTTGATTTAAGAAAGCAATGAAATTGGGGTATGTTCTTTCATTTAAAACAATAAAGCCGGTATCCACAGGGATTTTTTTGTCTGGCCCCTCAGGAATCATAACCGTATGGGTATGACCGCCAAAATAATCATTTTTTTCAAAAAGAGAGACGTTGTGGCGGTTTTGAAGCAGGTATGCGCTACAGATTCCAGAGATACCAGAACCCACCACGGCAATATCCAGATTTTTCTTATTGATGAGATTCACGATAACCATCCTTTAATTATGGCATAAGTTTGTATCAATAACAGGATGCTGTCTTTATTTATATCTATGTAATCGCGATGGAGAAGAAATTTCAACCTTTATTTTATCTTTGGCCTAAACTAATGTTTATATTATTACGGTATATCGATAATATAAACGTATCGATAATAGTTTTAACCTATCATTAAACTCTTTTTATGCTCTTATTGAAAGTATCGAATTAAGAGTTAAATTATAGTTTAAGTATGGAAACGAAAATGCAATTAACCAAAAACAATGAGGTGATAAAATGACGACCAACAAAACACAGGATTATACGGAAAACAATGAAGAGTTGGAAGAGGGTCACCAAGATACCCGTCATAAAAACTTTGAGTGTGAAACACCGGATAAAAACCTTGGATGCGATCCTGGAATCGATGTTGCGGGATAATACAAACTTCCTGCCAGGAATATGAAACAGTAGAGCCTCTTTGAGGCTCTGCCGTTATTGTTCAAAAGGTCGATATATAATGAAAATATCAGATGACATAAAAAATCCTGTTTTAATTTCCAGGCATTTGGTTCTGGACTACCGGGTAGGCATTCCGGCAGAGAAGTTTGGCGAGGCAACCGCATTAAAGATAAAAGAATCTGTGAGCAATGAGGTTTACAATCGACTTGCGCCAAAGGTTGATCAATTGAATCGGCTATACCGACATGTGAATCCTGGAGACCGGTATACGTTGACCTATACCCCGGGGAAAGGAACAACATTAGCATACAACACCATCCCTCTCGGCACTATTGAAGGGGTAGAATTTTCCAAAGCGCTGTTTTCGATCTGGATAGGTGAAAATCCCATAGATGAGGGCTTTCGTGATAGACTTCTCGGGAAAATATAATGGCCATAGAAACTGAAAAAAATCCTTACAGACCCCTTCCATGGGTTACACGTTTTTCATATGCATTTCCGGCAATGGCATTAGCCGTTATCGGTATTCCTGTATATGTTTACCTGCCCAAATTTTACAGTGATACCATGGGAATAAGTATATCAGCTGTGGGAATACTGTTGATGGTAGTAAGAATTTTTGATGCACTGACAGATCCGGTTATCGGCTATGCGTCTGACAGGATATCAACACGGTTTGGAAGGCGCAGACCCTTTATTGCTCTCGGCGCTGTCGGGTTAAGTATTTCCATACTTTTTCTGTTTATACCGCCGGTTTCTTCGGGGACAAATCTGACACTATATTTTGGGTTCTGGTTGTTCGTCCTTTTTTTGTTTTGGACATTGGTTACCATCCCATATGAATCTCTTGGTCCTGAAATGACGACCCATTACCATGAACGCACAACGCTGTTCGGTCTCAGGGACGGTTTCCTTATTGGCGGAACACTTCTGGCGGCGTCGTTTCCTGTATTGATTGACCAGGCGCTTGAACTGCTGAACCAACCATCGTCTGAAAACCTGCGATTTTCCATCATGGCGTATGTTTATGCACCCATGATTCTCCTTTCGTCCTTTATTTGTATATGGAAGGTGAAGGAATTGCCTGCGTCTCCAAATGTCCGAAAAAATGCTTTTTTTCAGGGGCTGCTGGATGTCATCAAAAACCGGCCGTTTGTTATTCTTATAACAGCTTATACCATCAGTGCCTTTGGAAGTAACCTGCCGGCAACCCTCATTTTATATTACGTGGAGTATGTATTACAGGCAGACCATGCCGAAGGATTTCTTTTAATTTATTTCATAACCGGGATTATATTTCTACCTTTCTGGGTTGGGATTTCAAAGAAGATCGGCAAAAAAAATGCATGGATCATATCGATGATAATCAACACCGGAGCTTTTACTGGGGTCTATTTTTTAGGGCCGGGAGACGTTGAGCTTTACGGCATACTTGTATTTGTTTCGGGAATTGGTTTTGGTGCAGGATTGGCACTGCCGTCATCTATTCAGGCGGATGTGATTGACTATGATGAACTGATGAGCGGTGAACGACGAGAGGGAAGGTATATTGGCCTGTGGTCCATTTCAAAAAAAATGGCGGCTGCATTTGGGATCGGAATTGGGCTTTTGCTACTGGGCAGTACCGGCTATCAGCCAAACGTTGAACAGGATATTAAAACAGTCGATATGCTGAGGGTTCTATATGCATTGGTACCTTCTATCTGTAATGGCCTGTCCATTCTGATTATTTGTTTTTATCCTATTACAGAAAAATATCATGCCCAAATTCGGTATGATATTGAAAAAAGAAAAAAGGAGTGAGCTGTGAGGAAAAAAATAACCGGCCAATTTCGCGCTATTGCATTTCTACTCCTCTTGATAATGAATACTTTGTTTTGGATGATCCCCCTTTATATATCAGGGATTTTCAAGTTTTTAATACCTGTTAAAGGATTTCGTAAAATCTGTAACAAATCCGTCACGTATGTGTGCACCAGATGGAATAGCTGGAATAATCGAGTCATTGATTTGATGCAAAATGTCCGGTGGGATGTTCAGGGGCTTGAAAATTTAAAAAAATCAGACTCTTATCTGATCATTTGTAATCATCAGACATGGATTGATATCCTTGTTCTTGAAAAGATTTTTATTGATAAGATTCCTTTCTTGAAATTTTTTATCAAGCAGGAACTGATTTGGATTCCGGTACTGGGTTTTTCCTGGTGGGCGCTGGAGTTCCCTTTTATGAAACGGTATTCAAAAGAATTCTTAGAAAAAAATATGCATCTCAAGGGAAAAGATTTAGAAATTACCCGCAATACCTGTGAAAAGTTCAAAGATCTTCCGGTATCTGTGATGAATTTTGTGGAAGGAACCCGGTTTACACCCCAAAAACACAAGGATCAGCAGTCTCCGTATAAAAATATTCTGCGTCCTAGGGCGGGTGGAACAGCACTTGTCCTGAACGCCTTAGGCGAGCAACTGCAGACGATTTTGAATGTAACCATTTATTATCCCCAGGGAATTAAGGAGATCTGGCAGTTTTTTTGCGGAGAAGTAAACGAAGTCGTTGTCAGAATTGAAAAATTGCCGGTTACCGACGAAATCCTGGGTGACTATTTTATGGATTCAGAATTCAAATCCCGTTTTCAGGTTTGGTTAAATGGGCTTTGGAAAAAAAAGGATGAGACCCTGACACATCTTTCACAAAAGCATGATTCAGCTGAAATTGCCAATTGATATACGTTGACCAACAACATTAGACAGGCAGAAATATTAACTTTGTTGGCGATTAAATTGACGGCTAATCAAAATGCCTGCCGACCTTTACACTAACCAGGCATACAATTACGCTCAATATCATTCCCCAGATTATATCCACAACAGTAACCAAAACCGGCCAGCCTTCAATGAGTGCAAGATTTGTTAAATCATAGGTTCCGTAAGTAAGGATACCAAAGGCAGCTGCTCGGAAAAGGCTCTCTTTTAAAGCATTATTTTTCAATCCAGGTAGGACAACAAAAAACAACAGACCGGCAACGAACATCAGGTAGAAAATGATGGCTGCTATCCAATTGGGGGAAGATGCCAGAATAAAGCCCAGCTGACCCTGATAAAAGTTGCGGGCAATAAAACCGATCCATATCAGATCAACGACAAGGAATGCAGATAATGCAACACCATATACTTTAAGGTAGCGAATCATTTTGTCTCCCTCGATATTAAGACTCACAGTTCGTCTGTTTTGCATGTGATAATGCCAAGATATCCGTCAACCGTTATTTGATCGTCATTTTTAATAAGCTGCATGGCCTGGGAAGCACCTGTAATACACGGCAATCCATATTCCCTGGCAATGATGGCACCGTGAATGAGCATGCCCCCGCGTTCTTCCACTACGGCAGATGCCAGCGGTATTACAAATGTCATATTCGGATCCACTCCCGAGCAGACAAGAACATCCCCCTGTTTAAAATCCATCAGGTCCTGAGGGTTTTTAACGAGTCTTGCTTTTCCTGTTGCGATACCCGGTCCTGCTGGATGACCTACGATCTGACGGGATTTGAACCATCTCTTGGACGTCTTATCAGATAAGGCTGGTTCAAGTGATCTCGATACATCATCAGGCACCATGCTGAGCGCTGGAATTTGGGCGAGCATTTTTTGTTCATCTGTGGATATCAAGGGGTCTGACAGTCGAGACCGCCCTTCTGAAACCGATTCAATTAATCGGGCTTCTATTCTGCCCAGATGAATATTGTCGTCGTCCCGCAGCCGATAACTTTCCCGTCCTAAATGAAGCACATCTGCTGCAAATTTTTCCTTTTGGGCGGGGAAACTGTTCATATAGTTTTCTTTAAGCAGTTTAATGTCAGGTCCTGTGTGTTTTTGTTTTGGCGGTTGCTTGGCAAATTCGATTAAAAGTCTGATAACCCCATTGTCCCCATACTGGCATTCGTTACCGCTGCCGGTGGTGCAGGCAAGGTCACCAAACTCTTCGACAAATTTGTCCAGCAGGCGCCTGAATGGATGATCCATCTCTGGGATCATGTCATCTTCCAGCATATTTTTTAGATCCATATTACACCGGATCATTTGGGCAAGTCTTTCAAGCAGACTATTTCGCTCGATGCTTTTAAGGCCGGTATTTTCAAGAAGGGCCATAAACTCATAGGGATCATCAGGTGTGACAGCATCGTTGTAAATCTGCCCGAACAATCGAATACCATGGGCAAAGGGTATAAAATCAGCCCAGTAAACCTTTACCCAGTGATCATATAGCGTTTGTCTTTGCTCTATTTCCCGGCAAAGTCGTTTTACCGGCATCGTTTGAAAATTTATCTGTCCCAGACGCTTTGCTTCGGCAATCATCTGGGGAATCAAATGGTGTTCAATTTTAATGTATAGTTTTTTTAAATTTTCATAACTTCGATGCAAGGTTAAATACCAGGTTCTTTTATCATCGGATTCTTTAAAGCCAACACTGGTAATCGGTCTTGACTGAAGGACGATCAACTGATCGTTGCAAAACGTCCATTCCATATCCTGGGGCCTGTCAAATAGTGCTTCCATTTTTTTACCTGTCGCCCATATATGGAAAACTTCCTGATCATCCAAAGGGGGTGTCTGACTCTTTTCCCCGGATAAATCAGCGAAACCAACGCCTTCCATATTGGGGACGGCATATTGTTTTCGAACCGGTTCGATATGGCTTAAGATTTTGCCTGAAGATTGGTTTAAAATCCATCGATCCGGCTCAATGTCACCATCGACAAGTGCCTGGTTTAAGCCATAGACTGATTCTATGACCGATTCGTTTGAATTGGATGGATTCAACCCAAAGAATATACCGGACCTGTCGGAGGGTATCAATTCCTGAACGACAACCGCCATTTGGCTGGTATGAATATCAAGCCCCAACTCTTTTCGATATAAAAGCGCAGCGTCAGAATAGAGTGAAGCCCATACCAACCGAATATGTTTGATAATATTATTGGCTCCGATAATGTTCAGGAAAGAATCATGGAGGCCGGCAAAAGAGCTTGCCGCATTATCTTCACCAGGAGCCGAGGATCTTACGGCAACCGGATTATTACCAAAGGAGTCAACGATTAAAGAGAAAAGGTCTCGTTGGATGTTCTGTGGAATCGGTGTGGTCAAAAATAAGTTTCGGATCCGAAGGGATATGTCCCAGATTTCTTCCCACCGCATATGTTTGAACGGCTTCCTGTTGATCTCAAGAAGAATTGTGTCTTTAATCCGGGTATGTTCGAGATAATTTTCGTATATCCGACAAGGGATACAAACGGTTTTGGGAACGGTTAATCCAAGTTCATGGATCTTGGCCAGGCAGAATGCCTTTCCCCCGACTTGGTCAATTCCGTCATTTATAAAGTCTTCTATTTTCAGGAGCGGTTTCATGATTTTACCTGGATTTCAATTACATTTTGAAACTGGTTAACCATAAAATACCGCTTCATTGTTACGCAGATAAAAGCGGTTGTCGGGGCTTTTGAAAACCCTTTAAGGTGAGGGTGTTTTTTTAAGTACACGTTTAAAAGTTGTGTTCGGTCAGATGTCTCTACAGCTGCTGCAGTTCCGATACCGGTTACAGAAATGGCATTATAAATGTCATCAGCTTTATTCACACTGTTATTAACCAATATAGCAACTTTGGGGCTATCTATTAGATTCTCATATTTGCGGGTTGTGTTGGGAGTTAAAAAATATAGTTGTTCAAGAGTGTCGCCTGCGGCAAAAGCAACCAGGCTTGCATAGGGTTGATCTCGACTTTGGGTTGAAAGAACTGCAAGCATTTGTGAGTCAAACAAAGTTGTGATTTGTTCCAGTGAATGTTTCATATTATCGTCCATTCTTTGTCCTTTGATAACAGTTATGCAAAAACAGTTGTCGTTTGTTGACTGTGTAACGCCAGTTGACCTTCAGGGTCCCAGACAGTGCTCCTTTCATGAGTGTAACCCCTTTCAGCACTGTCAATTACACAGTGATAGGCCCACCATTCGTTTTCAGAGCAGGTCAAGCGATCCATATGGACGAATCCCAATGTCCATGTCAATGTGCTTGCCGCTGCTGGTTCTTTTAGTTTAGAGAGTGCGGGTGTTGGCCAAGCATCTGCCAACGCAATCAGCCATTCTTCGGTAAGGCAGTTTGTCTTTTCTCGAAAGTTTATCCAGCCACCAATTTCTTGACCCCCTTTACCGGAAAAAGGAAACTCACCAAGTGCCCATCGATAGTCAAAATGGCCAATAAAAGCAGGTGTCAGGCCTTCAATGTAGGGCAATTCAATAGCCTTTGAAGGATCTTGCATCTCTAACCGCTTAATGGGTGCTATCTTTATCTTTGAATTCCGATCAACACCGAAACTCCCCACCGCAGTACAGCATATTTGATTGTTCTGAATTAATTTGGATTCAATCGTAGTCACAGACTTCCCTGAACGCAATAGTTGGGTTTGAATAAAGAAAGGTTCAAAATTAAGTGGGCCAACAAAAGAAAATATAAGGCTGCGTAATTTCCGTTCCTGGGAGACATGTCCACGCATCGACTTCAAGGCCATTGCCGCAATTAGTCCCCCATAGGCAGTACGACCCTGCATCCAGTCATCAGGCACATGAAATGGTGTCTCTCCCGTAGCGTTTTGGACTTTATCCATCAAGGTTGAAAATGCGGTATCAGGCATATTAGAACTCCTTTTGATTGCTTGCCCTGCTTATGACTGTGGTACTCTTTGGAGGTAGTTTATTCATTGGATTATTTGTCAACAGTCTTAAATCTTTCCGGCGGTGCACCGCAAACCGGACATTTTTTAGGAATCTTTTTATCCGTGACATATCCGCAGACCTGACAGACATGGTAGGCTTTCACAACATTCTTGATTACATTGTATATGGCGCGTTCGTAAAGCTTAGCATGGTAGGACTCTGCGTCACGGGCATGACTGAATACCATTGCGGCCTGGGCTTCTTCCTCATCCTCCGCGTCTTTGATAAAGTCGGGGTAGGTGTTTTCGCTGACACTTTTTTCCCGCTGAAAAGAATTTTCAAGATTTGTATCGGTATCTTTAACCAAAAGGTCTTTCACCAGATTCAACTGTCGTGTTGCATGTACCTTTTCTGCTTCGGCAATTGCACGGAACAATAAAGCAATTTGAGGTTCCTGCTCTTCATCAGCTTTCTCTGCATACGCCAACAGCCGGAAATACGCTTTTGCTTCTCCGATAAATGCTGCATAAACATTCTTTTTTGTTTTCTGCTGCACGGTAATCTCCTTTATTTTTTTCCTCGTTCTGTTACATCCCGCTGGATGGCCAGATAATAACTGGTTTTACCATCCTTGCCGGTAATAGGAACGATTTTCCATTCCATCATAAATGTCGATCCATCCCGACGGTAGTTCACGGCTTGCCCGTGGAATAACCTGTCTGCCTTAATATCCTCATCCAATTGTTGGATCACAGTGGGGTCGGTTTTTTCACCCTGAAGGATGGAGGGGGACTTGCCCATAATTTCATGAATTCCGTATCCTGTCATATCGCAAAATGCTGGATTGGCATACACAATTGGATACCCTTGACTTGCTTTTGTTATGATTATTGCGTTAAAGGATTCCTCCATAGAGGATTCCAGCATTCGTTTCATTATGAAACTAAAATTATCGTCATGGTCAAATAGATCAAATACAGATTTCGGATTTTCCATAGGATAAACTCCTTTTATGCCTGAATGGCATCATCATTTCAATAGAGCGGGAGAATAATACACCGTTGACTCCCAAGGTTACAATAAAAATTATCATACACTTATTTTTCGGATAGTAAACGACTAAAATTTCAGGAACATATCCAAAAGATTACCAGTAGAACAGTAAAACATATTCTAATCCACCAACAGTAGGCCAAGACTGGTGATAGTGGCACCCAATCAGATAACACCAATTAGCCTGCCAAACAGTATGTCACCTGCGTAAAATGCAATATCGCTTTTCACAAGGCCATTAGCCATAAACGTTGTGTGGATATTCTTCCTCTTATAAAGCTTTTTCTTGACTCGTTTGGCTTTGATCATAAAATGCATTGGTCAAATCTATCATTGGTTCCAGATCCTGCTAATGTAATTCCCTATGATTTCCCATTCTATAAAAAATGTTTTTGATTGGTATATAGCTTTGAAAGCCTCAATGCTTTTCATCAAACTTGTTTCAAAAGAACTCTTATAATTGTTTTTCACCAACCGCTTGACTGTTCACGCAATTTGGTGTTTTCGGACATGGCGCCAACTCTCCATTATTTACCCCCAGATCAGGCACAGTCTTCACGCATCCAGTTAACAATATTAAGGCTACCAGACCAACTATATTTTGTTTCTTCAATGCTTATTCTCCCTTTATTAATAACAATTGTCCACACCCCACAGTTGTTCATGTAAACGCACGCATAATGCGCTCAGGGAAACTTGCTTGGCGTGGTTCCCTGGGTCACTTCTCAATGAGAGTCTTGGGCTTTTTCTTAGTCGATGCCTACATCTATCGGAATCAGGATTTCGTTCCGCCTCAAGAACCATGGCATAAAGGGAGGGTTATATCGAGCCCATATGGGAACACCAACAACGGTAAAACCCATTCTGTGAATCCATGACTCCAGTTCCGCCTTGTTTAGCAGATAGCCCTCCTCGCTCCAAAAGCCAGAGTATCGTACTGAAGCCATCCGTCGAGCTGGAACCTGACGCAATGTGACCTCTATATCCTCTGGTTCTGGAAGGGTTTCTATAGTGTATGAGCTTGGCATCATGAAACTAACAACCCAACTTTCTTTATCACGCTGCTGCGCCACGGGGGCTGTCATCTTGATCTTTTCCCCCTTTGGCTTTTGGGAGACAGGTGCCGTCATCGATACTTTGTCGCGTGACCGATTGTCGCCGGAGATATACCGAAAAAGTTTTTTAAATGCTAAGTTACCAGCATCTTTCAGCTTTCCTTCTACAACGGTTTCGGCAATGATGTGGGTTGCATAATCACGTATCTCGAAATGGTTGTCTTTTTTTATCACTTTGTACTTAGCTTCTTCGATCGCCATGGCATTTATTGCTCCAATTATTATAAGCGCTGTTACAATTGTGATTAGTAAAAAATGTTTCATTAGCAATGATCTCTGATGTGGTAAATGCATGTCCACCAAATTAATTATACGGATCTGTATATCAATAAATATAGCATGACATCCGTTTGCTGTTTCTATTAAACTTCCTCAATATTTTTGTATCAAAAGGAACTGTATCTGTAAATAAAAGAGACTTCAAAAATAATTGCATCAAGATTGATTAGCACATATTCAATTATTCAAATGGTCTCTTTAACAAAATTGTCCCTGATTTTTCTTGAATTACTCCTGATTATAGATGGTATATATAGTCACGAGTCAAATTCAATATCTTTTATGATGAATTAGCAACCGTTCTTACTGATAATAAAACATCCCGCAGGAATTGCGGGATGTTTTATTATTTATCTATTCATATTGATCGAGATTGGAATAAAATTACAAATTTGTATACAACTTAATATATATTCAGATAATTATCGATCTCCCAATTGGTTACCGCTATCCTGAAATTATCCCATTCTATTTCTTTGTTGATGATGTATTTGTTAAAAATGTGTTCACCAAGGGTTTCCTTGGAAATTGGATTTTCAATAAACACATCAAGGGCTTCACGAAGAGAAGCCGGCATTGAAGCGATTCCGGCTTCTTCTTTCTCTGTCGATGTCATGTCAAAAATATTGATGTCGGTTGACTTTGCTACGCTTAGTTTATTTTTTACACCGTCAAGACCGGAAGCAAGCATCATGGCAAAAGCCAGATAGGGATTACAGGTCGGGTCCGGGCAGCGGACTTCAACTCGGGTTCCAATGCCTCGGGATGCAGGAATACGGCACAGGGCGCTTCTGTTGGAAGCTGACCAGGCAACATAGACGGGTGCTTCATATCCGGGCACCATCCGTTTGTAGGAGTTCACCAGAGGGTTGGTTACCGCAGAAAATCCCCTGGCATTCTTCATGATACCGGCAATGTACTGATAGGCCACTTGACTGAGCTGGAGTTTATCGCTTTCGTCGGCAAAGGCGTTGGTGCCGTCAAGGTTGAACAGAGACTGGTTGGTGTGCATTCCAGATCCGTTGATTCCAAAAATGGGTTTTGGCATAAATGTGGCATGGAGTCCATGTTTCTTTGCCACGGACTTTACAACCCACTTGAACGTCAGTGTGTTATCTGCACAGGTCAGGGCATCTGCATATTTAAAGTTGATTTCATGTTGGCCCTCGGCAACTTCGTGGTGGGAGGCTTCAATTTCAAAGCCCATTTCTTCGAGGACTTCGATGATTTCACGGCGGCAGTTCTGACCGGTATCCTCCGGGTCAAGGCTGAAATAGCCGGCGTTGTCGTCTGTGGTGGTTGTGCTCTTTCCATCGTCATCCAGTTTAAACAGGAAGAATTCTGCTTCGGTTCCAACGTTCATGGTAAATCCCATTTCTTTGGCCTGGGCCAGGACGCGTTTAAGATTAACGCGCGGGCAGCCTTCATAAGGGGACCCGTCTGATTTGTGAACATCACAGATAATTCTTGCTGCGGCAACACCTTGTTGGTTTCTCCAGGGAAGGATGCAGAAGGTATCATAGTCAGGAACCAGGTACATGTCCGATTCCTGGATGCGGGCAAATCCATCTATGGATGAGCCGTCAAACATGATTTTACCATCAAGGGCTTTTTTGATCTGGCTTTTTGGGACCGCTACATTCTTCATAAAACCGTTAATGTCACAGAACTGGATTCTAAAAAAATTAACATTTTCTTTTTCAATAATGGCTAATATTTCTTCTTTTGTCATTGGTGTTACTCCCTTTTTTTTAGTTTATAAATTAATCAAAAATGATTTTAGTTAATTTGTGATTCATTAATTATTCTATTTCAAAAGCGCGTTCG
>Ga0208900_1000707_pt1 | contig 20063 bp, 18 predicted proteins | sample AntAceMetag02UKK_FD_184763 | JGI IMG/M metagenome (GOLD analysis project Ga0208900, IMG submission 184763) | Saline lake microbial communities from Ace Lake, Antarctica - Antarctic Ace Lake Metagenome 02UKK (SPAdes) (version 2) | ecosystem: Environmental > Aquatic > Non-marine Saline and... | reverse complement strand
TTAGCAGAATAGACAACTCAAGTCTTTCTGCTTTTTTAATATGTGAACCTTTTTTCTTTTCTTTTTCTTGTTTCATATGGTGATTATTTTAAATCACCAAGTGTTCGTTTTCAAACGACAATTTAGGTTTAGGGGGTATTAATGAAAAGTCTCAGCGAGCAAATTGCAGAAAAATTGCAAGCAAGAGGATATAGACAAACAAGACCAGTAGATATTAGATCGGGTCTTCCTGCTATCGAAGTTGAGAAAAAGGAATTGATTGATATTCTCGACGAAGAGCTCAAGGACCCAAAGCAAGACTAAGTTGTATAGAAAATTCGGAAGCAAACCCGGCACTGAATTTGGTGCTGGGTATTTTATTGAAAAAACTTGATTTTTAGAGTAAAATTACACTAGATACATGAAAATTCCTATTGAAATAATTGAAATAATTGAAAAGTTACAAAAGGCTGGGCACGAAGCCTATATTGTTGGTGGTTGTGTTAGAGATTATTTACGAAAAGAAAAACCGAATGACTGGGATATCACAACCTCGGCCAAACCAAAAGAAATTCAGAAGATCTTCAAAAGATCTTTTTACGATAATAGTTTTGGAACCGTTGGGGTGCCTCTTGATGTCGAAGACAAATCTTTGAAAGTAGTTGAGATTACTACCTATCGCACCGAATCTTCTTATACTGATAGTCGTCATCCAGATAAAGTTGAATTTGCTGATTCTATTCAAGAAGATTTAGCTCGTCGTGATTTTACGATCAATGCTATTGCCTATGATCCAGTTGATAAAAAATATATCGATCCTTATGATGGCAAGAAAGACATAAAAGCCGAAACAATTCGCACCGTTGGAAATCCCGATGAAAGATTTAAAGAAGATGCCTTAAGACTAATGAGAGCTGTCCGTTTTGCTTGTCAGCTTGATTTTGTAATAGAAAAAAATACTTTTGCCTCTATTAAAGAACATTCTGAGACTCTTAGAAAGATTGCCAAAGAACGCATTAAGGACGAACTCGTTAAAGTTATTCTTTCAAAAAAGGCTCATTTTGGCATTATGTACTTACACGAAGCTGGGCTTTTTAAATATATCTTACCTGAGATGGAAATGGGCATAGGTATCAGCCAAAACCATCATCATCCCTATGACTGTTATTATCATGGCGTATATGCGCTTGAATATGCGGCCTTGCAAAATTATTCTTTAGAGGTAAGGCTCGCGTCTCTTCTTCATGACATTGGTAAGCCCTATGTCAAAGAAGGCATGGGAACTCGTTCAACTTTCTATAATCATGCTCAGTTTGGCGCTAAGGTAACAAAAACTGTTTTAAAACGTCTTAGGTTTTCTAACAAACTTATCGAGAAAGTCGCTCATTTAGTTAATTATCATTTGTTTTACTATGAAACTGATATTGTTACTGAATCCGGAGTAAGAAGACTGCTCCGTAGGCTTGGTAAAGAAAATGTAAAAGATTTTATGGAAGTTAGAATGTGTGATCGCATGGGCTCTAGGGTTCCTAAAGCAAAGCCTTATAGACTTAGACACCTAGAATACATGTTCGAAAAAGTTGGTTCTGATCCAATTGATCCAAAGATGCTCAAAATCAATGGCGATGAAATCATGCAAATGTTTTCTTTAGAGCCATCAAAGCGCGTTGGTCTTTTGCTAGAATCACTTTTGCAAGAGGTGTTGGATGATCCTAAAAAAAATATAAAAAAATATTTAAAAGAAAGAGTCAAGGAACTTCAAGAATTGACTGACAAAAAACTCACAACAATTGCATCTAAGGTTTACGAACTAAAACAGGAAAAAGATGCAGAAATAAAAGCAAAACATTGGGTGAAATAAAAAAAACAGACGAGGCTATCCTCGTCTGTGATCTCTTCGAGCAACGCAAGTTGCTATAGGCGCTACTACTCTATTCGTTCTTTGTTTCATTCCTGAAACACGATTGAATAGATTGCGCCTCATTTCTCGTTTTTTTACCTTAAAGAGGTCTGGTCCACAAAAAATGATGTCAGGCATCATGTCCATCACCATCCTGATTTCGCGTGTTCTCACATTCATTCTAGAGTCCCACGTGTCTAAAATTTCTGCCAGTTCAGGACAAGCCTCCAGAAGATCCTCGATATTTTTTCTAGTGAACATGTGTTGCCCCCTGTCTGCGTGCCCTATTGTCCCTATGGACAAATGTGGCTTATTTAATTGCACAATTTTGATGCCTCGAGCATATTCCGCATGTGCTGCATAGCTTCATCTGCACTCGCTAAGGAAACAGGGTCCATTTTCTGTGGCAAGCGACCACCCACAAACGCATACTTGCGAACGATAAATACATTTCTCAGCCCTAGAAACATTCCTCTCATTTTTCCCCCTTATAATATGAAGAGAAGTAAAAACAGGTATTGCTTTAGGTCAACGTTTCTTCATTTTCATTCTATCATATTAATTACTTAAAGTCAACAAAAATGGACTACGGAAAATATTATATGGGCATAGTATTTATATCTTTTATCTTTGCAATATTTATGATTTGGAATGTTTCTAGCCTCCAGACAACATGGTTAGGAACTTACACTCCAAATGAACATGTTCGACTTGAAAATGAATTTACGTATAGCAATGTTTACTTCGCTAGAAATAAATGTGAGAAATGGATAAATAAGATGAAAACAGAAAAGTCTGAGGGAAAATATATTTGTGGCAAAAACTGCTCTTTTGATAGATTCAGCTTTCCAGACTGCGAGCAAATGTTTTTATATTAAAAAGTGCCGTCTTTCTTGAACGACACTTTGTTGAGTTTCGCTTTTCTATCAGGCGGACTCTCTGGTGCGAGGAACAGGAATCGAACCTGTGATTACTTGATTGCTCTTGCTGGCATCGCCCCACTCTTTTATCTCTCGCAGGACTCACCGAGTTTTCAAGCGCTCTACCGCTGAGCTACCCTCGCTAGATGAACTGTACAAATAATTTTACATAAAAATTCTTGAGTGTCAATGCATAAAAAAAGAACACAAAAGTGCTCTTTTTTTCTTTGTTATAATTATTCTCTAATTCTGTTTACTGATATCACTAAACCTAAGTTACTCTCTCAACTTCTTCAATACTAGTGATACCTTGAGTAACCTTCAAATATCCATCTTGTTTCATTGTTATAAATCCTTGTTGTGCAAGTAGATTAAGAATATCAGTGTTGGTTGCCCTTGAGAGAATAAGTTTTTCAAGTTCAGGATTAATCGTAAAAACTTCAAAAATGCCAATTCTTCCTTTATACCCAAGACCCAAACACTTTTCACATCCCTTAGCTCGATAAAATTTATCCCCACCAACAGTTTTGTTTATCGTCGAAAGCTCTGTTTCTAATACTTTTTTCTCTTCTAGGGATGGACTATACTCTTCCTTGCAATGATCACAAAGCTTCCTAACAAGTCTTTGAGCAATAACAAGTTTAAGGGCTGAAGTGACTGATTTTTCATCTGCTCCCAAATCGCGAAGCCTTGGAATTGCTCCAGATGCATCGTTAGTATGAAGTGTTGAGAAAACTAAATGCCCAGTTAAGGAAGCTTGAATGGCAGTGTCTGCAGTCTCTCTGTCACGTATTTCTCCAACAAGAATAACGTCAGGATCCTGTCTAACAATCGCTCTTAATGCTTGAGCAAATGTATAGCCTTTTTCTATTTCTATTTGAGATTGAGTAACTCCTTCAATTTGGTATTCTATTGGATCTTCAGCTGTGATAATTTTTACATCCGGCTTATTAATATGTCTTATGAACGAATAAAGGGTTGTCGTTTTTCCAGATCCAGTTGGACCAGTTGTTAGTATTAGACCGTTTGGTTCTGATATGGCCGCCTTAACCCTGTTCAGGTCAACTTCTCGGATGCCAAGTTTTTCTAAGTCAAGGCCAGTTTCTCCTGTTCCCAAAAGCCTCATAACAATTGTTTCTCCATCTGCTTCTGGAAGAACCGAAACTCTAACATCAACTTGTTTCGTTGACCCATCTTCTTCTGGGATATCAAAAGAAAATCTTCCGTCCTGGTTAACTTCATGTACATTAATTTTAAGACCAGAGAGAATTTTAACTCTACTTAGAATGTGGTCATAATCATCCTTTTTCAAATTAACAATATCGTGAAGAACTCCGTCAACACGATACCTTAGTCTTGTTTCTTCTCCTTGGGGCTCAAAATGAATATCAGATGCTTTTCCAAAGTAAGCACCAGCAATAACGATATTCAACATCTCAGAAGTTGACGGGCTCAATATTTTCTCTTTAAGTCCTTCGAGGTTATTGACCCCTTCTTTAAGGTCTTTAATCATTTCTGCTTCAAGTTTGAAAATTTTTGTCAGACTTTCTTTGGGCTTTACATATGTGGTATAAATTTTCCACGCCTTTTCAAGGCTTGTGTCAGAGGTAATAAAAATATGAAATTCATAACCCTGTCCCTCCATTTTTTTCATTAATTGTTGGGTTTGAGGTAAAAGTGTACTATAGACAACTGATTCTAGTCGCCTTCCTATCTTTTGAACAATCGCAATTTTGGCGTTGCGCGATTCTTTCTCTGTCAAAAGAGTAATAGCTTCTCTGTCTATCGGTGTTGAAGCAAGGTTAATGTATGAATGCCCTTCTTTGTCTGCTCTTGTTTGAGTAACCTTTTCTTCCTGATCCCTTCTGATTTTGTTAAGTGGTAATTTTTGTAACGGTTCGTTTTGCATATTATTTAATCAATAAGTTTGAAAAGTTATTTAATAACTTAATTTTACTTTACTTCAGCTACTTTTCCAAGTTAATATAAGTATAATCTGTTATAATAAAAGTGAACAAAGATTAAAAATAAAAAGAATATGGAGTATCTAACAAAAAGGAGTGAAGAGACTCGTGAGCTTGGCAAGAAACTTGTTAAAGATTTTTTGGAATCAGAAAAAAATAGAACGGGTGCTATTGTTATTTCTTTAGAGGGTGATCTGGGCGCTGGAAAAACCACTTTTACTCAAGGGTTTGCTAGCGGCCTTGGCATGGGTAATTGGATAAAAAGTCCTACTTTTATTCTTATGCGCGAACACACAGTCAGTCACCTGCCTGACGACGAGTCAGGGAGTCTAGGGTCTAGCATCCAGAAATTGGTACATATTGATTGTTATAGATTGACCAAACCTGAAGCTCTTTTTGACATAGGATTAAAAGACCTATTTAATGATCCAAAAAATATTGTGCTTATCGAATGGGGAGAAAGATTGGGCGATCACCTGCCTTTAGATGTTATAAGGATTAAGTTCGATCATTTAGAAAAATCTGAGAGAAACATCAAAATAAGTTAATAATGCATAATTCAATCCCATTAGTCCTTGACGGTGAGAATAAGGATTAAGTTCGATCATTTAGAAAAATCTGAGAGAAGCATTAAAATAAGTTAATAATACATAATTCAATCCCCTTAATCCTTGACGGAAAATTTAAAATTCAAATTAGCCACACAAAAGAAAGTGAAAGAAATATTGTCATAGAATAAAAATGCAAACTGAAAACAAAAAACGCAAAAAGTTATTAATAATTGATTCACATGCACTTATTCACAGAGCGTATCATGCCGTTCCGCCGCTAACCAACTCTAACGGTGAACCGATTGGTGCAGTTTATGGATTTGCCGCTATTTTAGTGAGTAATATCGCTAAATTAAAACCAGATTATCTCGTTGCATGTTTTGATTTGCCAAAACCAACATTAAGGCACAAAAAATTTGCTGATTATAAAGGAACTAGACCAAAAGCTCCCGATGACTTAATTAGTCAGTTTGCGTTAGTAAGAAAATTTTTGAATGCACTGGAAATCCCTATTCTTGAAAAAGAAGGGTACGAAGCAGATGATGCAATTGGAACTGTGGTCGAAATCATGTCAAAGAAGCATAAAGAGATAGAAAACATTGTGTCAACTGGTGACCTAGACACTCTTCAACTTATAAACTCTAGAACAAAAATACTAACTCCTAAAAGAGGCATATCTGATCCTATTCTGTACGGAAAAAAAGAGTTGGCTGAAAAATTTCCCGACCTTATTCCTGAACAAGTAATCGACTATAAGGGACTCAGAGGCGATAGCTCAGATAATATTCCTGGAGTGCCTGGGGTCGGCGAAAAAACGGCTCTTAAACTTATTAACCGTTTTAAAAATTTAGAAAACTTATACAAAGAAATTGAAGACAAAAAAACGGCAAAGAAAATTTTGGAAGACAAAGTTGTTGGCAAAGCTGTTTTTAAAAAGTTAACAGACAATAAAGACTTAGCCTTTTTTAGTAGAGATCTCGCAACAATTTATCGCGACGCACCAATTAATTTTAATTTAAAAGGCGCTATTTGGAATCCCAACCCAGCTAATATTGAGCAGATCTTGATTGATTTTGGATTTAGATCGCTTGTTAGAAGATACCAAGCTATTTCTCAGGGGAGAGAACTTCCAAAATACAATAAGCAAAAAACGGAAAAACCAGAAAATCCTTCGACAAGCTCAGAGCAGCAAAAGCCGACAGATCCTCCTTTGCATAAAGCTTCGGAGGACAGGCAAGATTCATTGTTCTAGATAACAAAGTTGCCCCGACACCATTGGTGTCGGGATGAAAAATTTATTAAGCTCACTAATATTCGCTAAATATTTCTAACACATGCCTGAGCTTCCAGAAGTTGAAACAACTGCAAAGATTTTAAATAAGGAGCTAAAAAATATAAGCTTCACTAATGTTTGGATTGACTGGAAAAAATCAATTTCAAAACAACCGCTAAAAAGTTTTAAAAAAGATATTGTTGATGAGAAGATCTTGAATGTTTCAAGACGAGCTAAAATAATAATCTTCAAATTAACAAATAATAAATTCCTCTTGGCCCATCAAAAAATGACAGGCCATTTTTTAGTTGGAAATTGGCAGTACTGTCCCAGACAAAAAAGGAAATGGGCTCCTCTAGATGAAGGACCTCTTCAAGACAAAATTAATGATTATATTCACGTAATGTTTGATTTGTCTAACGGCAAACAACTCGCTTTTTCAGACCTAAGAAAGTTTGGTTGGATAAAACTTGTAAAAAACAAGCAATTAGAAGAAATTGAAGAATTTAAAAATTTGGGCCCTGAACCACTTGATGAATCATTCACACCTAAAATACTAAAATCTCGACTCTTAAAAACCTATCGACCCATTAAACAAGCCCTTATGGATCCCAAAATCATTGCTGGTATTGGTAATATTTACGCTGACGAAACTCTTTTTACCTCAAAAATTCACCCCTTAACTCCTGCAAACAAGCTAAGTGACAAAAAAACAAAACTTCTTCATGAGGCAATTCAGTCTATTTTAAGGATGGCGATTAAAAACAAAGGCACGACTATCCTCTCTGGCGCTGAAGAGTATCGTTTACCCAAAGGTGAGCGCGGTAAACACCAAGAAGTGGTACAAGTGTATAGAAAAGAAGGGGAACCTTGTCCTGTTTGTGGCGAAAAAATTAAAAGAATAAAAATTAACCAAAGAAGCACTCACTTTTGTCCTGCCTGCCAACGACTATAACAAAGTGTCACCAAATAAAAATTTGTTAATTTTTTCTTTGCTTATCTGATCTATGTCAAAGATAAAAATTAACCAAAGAAGCACTCATTTCTGCCCCAAGTGTCAAAAGAAATAATAGAACATACACTTATCTTGAAAGTTTAAAAATAAAAAATCATTCATTCATTACCAAAAAATCCCCAACTGGGGATTTTTTGGTGAAAATATATCTTTAGAATTATTGTTCCGAAAAACTTTTTACCCACTCTGGTTCTGGCGGAGAATCACTTTTTAGCATTTGACGCCAAGCTTCATCGGTAAGTCGATCGTCCATTGGATGCTTAAATTCAAAATAACTAAACGCTGGACCAGCTCCGATTAATATTCTTCCGTCAGGCAATTTATATGCCGCAATAATTGTCTTAATATATCCGACGCCTTCTTCTAGAACCTTTTCTGTGTTTCCGTCAGTATGAACGTCAGCTATCATAGTTGTTTTAAACATGTCTGGATCCACCTGACCACCATATCCCGCACCAGTTAAATTTTTGTTTATTGATTCAAGATGGTCTCCAAAGTTCTTTATAAAGCCATAATCATTTTCGCTTAGTTCTTTGTTCTCCAATTCAACCTTTGAAATATCCAATAGCCTGGAAAGCACAATATTAAATCCACTAATTGCACCAGACAAACCTATATTAGATAATTCTTCTTTTGTTAATAATCGTGACAAACCACTTTCTGTCATTTTAGAAAGATTGAGCAATCTTGAATAAAATTCTGGTATTGGCTCAACATAACCTACTATCGGACGCTCTTTTGGTCCACCACCTCGTTCAGCCATAGTATAGCTTTGTTTCACATACAAAATAGTATCATGTCTCAACTCAGACCAAGAAGCCAGAGCGGTGTTTAATTCTTTATCCTGCCAAGCCGTTGTCTGCATAAATGTTGGGTAGCCATTTCCAAATTCAGGAAGCAAAGATTTTAAAACATGAAGCCAATTCCAATAAATATTTTTATACCATTCACTAGGAGGCAAAGAATCTATTTCTTGTTTAAGTTCATTAAATGTCTTTTCGTAGTCAGAGTAATTTGCATCGCCAAGCTCTGTAATGATTTCTTTTGCTCGCTTTGAGCCAAAGAGAGCCATAATATCTAGTCCTCTTGGAAAACCACGCACCTCTCGACCCATATCTGTTAGCACATAAGTGAATGGTTTTTTGTTTTTGTCACCATTATATTCTCCAGAATAAGGAGAAACAATCTTTGAGAATAAATAAGAATCAACTACTTCTCTTTGTCCAAGCATTCTAAATCCTTGAGTGTTGGCCAAAAGTTTTTCTGCTTGTTCTTTTAGTTGGTTGATTTGTTCATCTGTAAGAGGCGGAGGAAATACAACCGTTAATTGTGCCTTTCCTAGTCCACTGTAAATTTTTGGTTTTGGAAATTCTTCTTTAATTAATTTTCTTATATCTTCAACTTTATCTGCTAATTGATCGGCTTGAATATTTTCATTATTTTCAAAAATCGTTTCTATGGCTGAAGCATATTCTATTGGACCCAAGTCATCAGAAAATCCAACAAAAAAAGAAGTAATAGCATAAAGCCTATTCCATTTATGTTGAATGTTGTTATCTGTGGTGAATTTGTTTGCCAAAAGCAATGACGACAAAGTTTGAGTCTTAGCATCCTCTTCAGAGATAAATCCTTCTTGATTATGAAGGTTGCATTTACCAACCCTAAGAGCCAAAGATCCTTTTGTTAGATTAGTTATCCTTCCATACCACATCACTGCCTTAAAATAGTTTTTTAGTTTTTCTGATTTAGTATAATGACCACGCGGAATATACTGAGAATAATCTTCTTGATAAAGAAAATTAGGCGAACAGTCCCATCCTTTGTGATCATCGATCAATTTCAACTCTTCTTCTACTAAAGCTTTTGCAAAATTAGGAACTGTAAATAAGTATTTACTCGCCTCTTCTTCTCCGAATAGACTAAAAGTTCCTTCTTTTATTGCTTTTGCATATACTTGTTGGCAAGATGCTTCCTTGGGAGGATAACAACTCACTAGTTCTTGAACATTTTGACTTGAAACTGTTTGATCGTTCGTTGGTTTTAGTAGCTCAAGGGCAATGCTCAAATAAATAACATTTCTCTTAGCCGCTTCTTTAAGTATTGATTCATCAGTGTTTTCATATATACTCACCTGATCGTCAAGAAAGCTTTTGCTCATTTGCCAAACATCGTCATAAAAAATATCTTTTTCAAGACGCATTAAGGCTGTGTCAAAAAATACATGATAATAGTGAAGCAAACTATCGCTACTTACAAAAACAGGAATATCTTTCTCTTGCAATGCTGAATAATAAGTATCAAATTCTTCTGGTGAGTTCATAATCTCTTGCGGAGTAGAAATTACTGCAAAGCCATTTTTCTCTAACAAGGATTTAGCCTCTAGGCTTAATGGTATTTTATTAGCAAAGTCCTGAAAATTAGCAATGTTATCTGTATCGATAGGAAGTTTAAATGATGGAATTGCCGGAGCAACCTCTATTGTTTCCGAAACAATATCTTCTGAACTAATTAATCGCTTTTCCGAAGCAAGAGCAGTTCTTATCGAAGCAGGAAGTGTTAGTGCTGGATCATCTATTGGAGGAACAATGTCTGGTTCATCTCCCTTGTTTCTATAAATTACCACGCCAACTATCGCACTCACAATAAGAAGAGCTCCAAGTAATATCAAAAAAAACCTAATATTCTTTTTAGGTTTTTCTTGCGGTGTTTCTTGAGGGGGTTGAATTGGTAAGTCTTTTTGTGTCTCCATGTAATTTTGTAACTTATTATTATAACTAATTATTTGTTTGTTCAATTTCTATAATACCATTTTTTATTTTATCGGACAATTCAAGACTACTCTTTGAAGCTAGTTTTTCGAGGAATTGATTGTTTTCTTTTTGAGTCATTAATGATGGTTGATTTTGATAGTTTTCGATAGGAAGTAATCTATAAAGAACCCTGCTATCATAAATCTCTACACCAACAACTAGTCCATCTTGTATTTCTCTTGAGAAGGATTGATCAAAGATAAAATCACCCAGAGAATAAAAAATTAATTTATTTTTATAAATTTCAATATCTTGAACTATATGAGGATGATAACCAACAATAACGTCTGCTCCAGCTTCTATTATTTTATGAGCCAGCTCTTGTTGAAAATCGGAACTTGTCGTTTTGTATTCTTCTTCCCAATACATGGTTGTCACTAAAAAACCTTCAGGATTTGAAGACTTAACCAAGTTTATTGTATTTATAATTTCTTCATCCGAACAACTAGATATCTCAACTTTGTTAAAAGCAAGAAATATTACATTATCTTTCTTAAAATAATAGTCTTCCGTACATTTTAATGGATCGCCGACAAAAGATATGTTTTTATCTTTCAAAAATTGTTTTGTTTCGTTAAGTCCGCTTTCTCCTTCATCCATAACATGATCGTTGGCCAAAGAAAGCAAATTGAAGTTTGCCCAATTTAAACCATCTGCAACCTGGGGTAAAAAATTAAACCTTAAAGAATCGTTAGAAGAACTTTGAGGGTTTTTTACGATCGGACCATCCATGTTACCAAAAACAATATCAATCCCCCTTAAGAGCTGACTAATTTTTTGGAAAGGATAGACTGGACTATTCTTCTTTATAAAAGATTCAATTTTTCCACCAAACATCATGTTCCCAACTATTAAAATGGTTTTTCCTTTTTCAATGGTTTTTCGATTATCTTCTTTTTCAAAAACAACACTAAAATAGGAAGTTATTCCATCTTTATCGATAGAATCATCATATTTCATAAAATCAGAAGATTTTCCACGTTCTATAACATTAGAAGATTCACTATTTCGTAGCTTGGCAAAATATCTTGTTCCATACAAAGACTGCCAAGAATCTGCTTCTATATTTTCGAAGTTACTTTTTTTAAAATCTATTAAAGTAGCAATACTTTTTACATCATGGAGGTCGGCTGCTGACGGAGGAAGGTAGTGAGAAAAATCTACACTAGCGATAATAATTGTTTTAGATCCAACATAGCCATTAATTGATCTTATCAGTTCTTCTACGTCTTCCTTTGTCGCCTTAGAGGCTATAATAATTGGCAAAATACTACTATCGGGAAAAGATTTTTTAATATACGGCAATAATTCTGTTATTCCATGATCAAAATCAATCGCATAAGTGTCAAAAGCTAGATTCTTATTCTTTAGTTTTTCTAAAAGACTATTATTTATAGCAAGATCGTAAAATTCTTTAGTACTTATGTCAACGCTAATAAATGATTTTTCTACAAGGTTTGTAGCATTAAAATGATCAGGGCTTAATATAATAATATTTTCTGGCTTTTCTTTGGATGAAATATATTTGAAAAATTTTTCTATTATTTCTTGCGCTACTCCGTGATGAGGAACAACTCCGCTTGCTATAGAAAGTTTTTTAAAGACACTAATACCGTTATGACCTTCTAGAGACAATTTGTCTACGCGCAAAAAAAATCCTGTGCTGATCGTGATAATCATAAATATAAATATTATGAATAGAGTTTTATTTTTATTCATTTTCTTCTCTATGGTCTAATTTGTTATTTTAATTATACACTAAAATTGATTTAATTATTAACCTTGCGTGTGTTGATCAAGATGTTGTACTCCACCTATAATTGTCTACCTTTTTTATGTATTACCAGATAACTCATATTTTGTTTTAATAAATACAAGAGAGAAGGCTAGGCTAGTGCTCCATTGTATTTTAAGGTGACTAGATTTGTATAGATAAGTGTTATTTGGTAAAGTTAGAGTAAATGAATACTAAAAAATATATTTATTTATCCCTTCCCTTAGTAGCAATTATTGCTGTATTTTTGTTGCTTAGTTTTAGTAATCGAAAAATTGAAATTATTAACCCACCGATAGACCCACCAATTGATCAGCCGATTACTGAAGTTAGTCCTATTTCTGGACTTCCCTGTGAAAATTATAATCGACGTCCTTTCGCTGTTATGATCGCCGAGGATGAAGTTGCAAGGCCATTGTCTGGCCTTTCAAGTGCCGATCTGGTCATTGAAATGCCCGTTATGACAGATGGTATGAATCGTATGATGGCAATCTACATTTGTGGAAATCCTAATGAAATTGGAAGCATCAGATCAGCTAGACACGACTTTATTCCGCTCGCAATGGGATATGATGCAATTTTCGCTCATTGGGGTGGTTCTCACTTTTCTCTTGATAAATTGAATTCAGACATTATGGATAATATTGATGCTTTAATTTATTCGGGAAGTGCATTCTGGCGACAAACAAATATTGCTGCACCCCATAATGGTTTTACTAATATTGAAAAACTTTATAACAAGGCAACCGACTTAGGCTATCGATTGGAAGGTGAGCTTAAGGGCTATAAACACAGAGTGCCAGCTTCTAGTGACCAACTAGCCACTAGCTCTGCTATGCTGACGATCGGCTATCCTGGCGCCTATGAAGTCTATTGGAAATATTCTCCCGAAACAAATAGCTACTTAAGATGGCGAAACAATAGTGAAGAAAAAGATTTTAACAATAGAAAACAGATTAGTGCAAAAAATATTGTTATTATGAGAGCTGAATCGCATCACCTAGAAAACCAGTACAATGATGTTGATATTGAAGGAATAGGCAGTGCCGAATATTACTTAGACGGTCAAGCATTCACGGGTACATGGAAAAAAGAAGGAAAGGATGAGCCAACAAAACTATTTTTCTATGGCGAAGATAGTGAAGAAATAAAATTTGTTCCTGGTCAAATATGGATTGAAGTTATTGCGCCGAGCAAAAAAATAACTTACGAAATTAATTAACTCCATTAAAAGGACCTCCCTGGATTACCAGAGAGAACCTTGATTAAACATAGAAGGACCTCCCTGGATTACCAGAGAGAACCTTGATTAAACATATGGATCAACACACACTTTTAGTCGGACAGAAAACAAGAATTGGCGGAAATATTTTTACAGCACCTAGCATTGTTTATTGTGGCATGCCAAGCGAGACAACCTTTTCAATCGGCTATCGAGAGATGCAGGGTAATCAAGGTTATGGCATGAACTTGTTTTTCTCAAAAGACATAAAAACGATTACCGTTAAAGGCAAGCACTTTCAGGTTCTCAGGGTAACTTCTGAAGAATTGGTTCTCCAGCTAATAGAACAATAAAATGATTGTTTTTCTTTACGGACAAGATAATTACAGGAGTAGCTCAAAGCTACGGGAGATTGGAAGAACCCTCCGGACATACCGGAGGAACCTTGAATAACTTGTAAGAGACTTATTAATGATTGTTTTTCTTTACGGACAAGATAATTACAGGAGTAGCTCAAAGCTACGGGAGATTGTGGAAAAGTATAAAGAAAAGTTTCCCGGATCTTTAAGTTACAAAAAATTAGATGGAAAAAAGATAAAGCTAGAGAATCTAAAAATACTCACTCAAGGATTTGCCTTATTTCAAGAAAAAAAATTAATTGTTATTAGGGATATTTTTAACCTCAAGGCTGACGATCAAAAAGCTCTAGTAGAGTTTCTCAAAGACAAAAAGCTTGAAGAAGATAAAGATAATATCATAATTTTTTGGTCTGACGGTAGTCCCGATAAAAGAACTTCTCTTTTTAAATACTTAAACAAAAATGCCCGTTCTCAAGGTTTTTCCAATCTTAACAAAGCACAAACTGAGAAATGGATTTATAAAGTTCTCTCCGAAGAGTTTCCTGAACTGAAATTGTCCGCCTCCGTGATCCGTCTTCTATCTCAAAACCTTGAATCTAATTTATGGAGAATCTATAACGAACTTGTAAAAATAAATGCTTATTCGAAAAATATCAAAAGATCGCCAACACAAGAAGACCTTGAGAGTTTAGTGGTTTTTCCATATGAGGCAGATATTTTTGAAACAATCGACGCTCTTGCGCAGAAAAATAAAAGAAAGGCACTTAAATCTTTGTCACATCATTTCAAAAATTTAGAACCCGAACTTAAGCTACTTGCTATGTTTGAGTATCAGTTTAGAGGTCTAGCTAGAACAAGATTCCTCACCGATGAAGGCGAAGCCTATCAGTCAATTCAGAAAAAAACAAAAATTCATCCATTTGCTTTTAGAAAAATATATCAACTTGCTCAGAACTTCTCAATGAGTGAAATTGAGAAAACTTATGATGAATTATTTAAATTGGACATAGGATTCAAAACAGGAAGGATTCAAAACAAGCAAATGGCATTAGAAATGTTTGTTGTAAAAATTTGCTAAACAAAATAAACAAAACTAACTATCAAAAAAATCTCCTTAAAAGGAGATTTTTTAACTTTGATTTGTTTGAATGTCTAAGTTTTCTTTGTTGCTTTCTTTTTCGTTGTAGTCTTCTTCGTTTCTTCTTTTGTCTTTTTGATTTTTAATGAAGAATCAGATACGTCTATTTTGTTGAGTGACTTGGTTAGTCTAGATTTTTTTCGAGAAGCATTTCCTTTTTTAAGGATTTTCTTTTTTGCAGCTTTATCAATGGCTTTATAAATATCTGGCAGAGCTTCTTCAGCTTTTTTCTTGTCACCTTTTTTTACTAAAATTTGAAACTCTTTAATGAGAGCTTTCATTATTCTTTTGTAGCGAAGATTGATAATTCGCTTTTTTTCTGATTGCCTTAAGGCTTTCTTTGCAGATTGTTTCTGTGGCATGTGAAATTTCTAATTATTAATTAATACCAGAATGATAACATAAAATCATATTTTTTCAAGGCACAAGAGATATTTTACCCAATTCTTTTTGGTAAGATCTTCCAGATTAACAGATTTATTAAGATCAAGTTGTCCAGATTTTATTCTTGTTAGTTTTTGCAAATAAGCTCCACACCCCAAAAGCCCCCCAATATCATAAGCCAAAGAACGTATATATGTACCAGAAGAACATGAAACCTGAATCATCAAATTCGAAACATTATAACTCAAAAGTTTTAATTCTTTTATATTAACCCCGTTCGGCTTAAGCTTAACTTCTTTCCCTTCGCGAGCAAGCTTATAGGCTCTTTCTCCATTTATTTTTTTAGCTGAATACGCTGGAGGTATTTGCAGAATTTCGCCTCTGAACTTTATTAAAACTTTTTCAATTTCTTTTTTTGTAGGTAATTCTCCTTCGTGCTTTTTAGTAATTTGACCCGTCCTATCATAAGTATCAGTAGTCGCTCCCAAAAAAAGGGTCGCAACGTATTCTTTGTCTTTTTTTAAGAATTCACTTTGTCTTTTTGTTGCTTCACGCCCGATAAGCATCACAAGTAGCCCCTCAGCAAAAGGATCAAGTGTGCCAGCATGGCCAATTTTTTTTATACCAGTGACATGCCTCAATTGATCAACAATGTCGTGAGAAGTAGGTCCAGCCGGCTTATTTATTAATAATATTCCTGAATTCATAGTTTTATTCAAGGTTCTCTCTAGTGTAACGTCGGAGAGAGCCTTCTAATCTTTCATCAAGGTTCTGACTTAACCAGGTTTTTGTTTTATTCAAGGCTTTGTTACTACAGGTTCTTCTTTATCTTCTATTTTTCTATACTTATCTCTAAATTTAGCTGCACGATCAAAATCATAGACTTCAGCCGCAGCGCTCATTTCTTCTTTTAAATAGGCAATAATCGCTCGCTTGTTTTTTAGTTCTGCTGGCAGATCAATATTGTCGTCCTTCTTCTTTCTTTCAACAATGTCTTCTCTAATTGCTTTTTGGATCTGAGTTGGAGTTATTTTGTGTTTTTTATTGTACTCTTCTTGAATTTTTCTTCTTCGATTAGTCTCAGAAATCGCCCTCTCAATTGAACCAGTAAGTCTATCAGCGTAAAGAATGACTCGCCCCTTTGGATGACGAGCAGCGCGCCCCATTGTTTGAATAAGAGTCGTTTCGTTCCTTAAAAATCCCTCTTTGTCAGCATCTAATATCGCAACCAAAGTAACCTCTGGAAGATCAAGTCCTTCTCTTAATAGATTGATCCCAACAACAATATCAATTTCACCTTGCCTTAAGCTTTTCAGAATATCAGTTCTATCAAAAGTTTTAACTTCAGAATGCAAGTATGCCGCTTTAAAGTTTCTGTCGTCTAAATAGTCAGTTATATCTTCAGCCAATTTTTTGGTAAGAGTTGTTACTAAAACTCGTCCACCATCCAACACCTCTTTTTTGAGTTCTTTTAGTAAATCTATGATTTGATTGTCTCCATTTTTTGGATCTATTGGTCTAATTTCTATTTTAGGATCAAGTAGGCCCGTTGGTCTAATCAATTGCTCTGAGACACTATCAATGTTTAAATAATTGCCTGTTGTTTTTGTCTTTGAATAGTTTAAGCTCTTGTGTTTATTATTGGTTGCTTTCATAATTTCATGCTCTCCTGGGGTAGCCGAAGCATAGATAGTTTGAGGTCGCTTATTTTCAAATTCTTTAAAATTAAGAGGCCTATTATCAATGGCTGAAGGAAGGCGAAAACCATATCTAGTTAAAGTTATTTTTCTTGCCTGATCGCCGGCATACATGCCTCTTGTCTGGGGAATGCTCATGTGTGATTCGTCAATCATCATTAACCAACCGTTTTTTCCATAAGCAAAATTAAAATAATCAATTAGAGTTGATGGCGGCTGCCCTTCTTTTCTGAAATCTAAGTGGCGTGAATAGTTCTCGATGCCGTGACAATAACCAGTTCCCTCCATCATTTCTAAGTCATAATTTGTTCTTTCTTCTAATCTTTGTGCTTCTAATAACTTACCATGTTCTTTAAAGTATTTTAATCTTTCTGATAATTCTGCTCTAATATTGGCCATGACTAGATTGAGTTTTTTTTGAGGAGTAACAAAATGTTTCGCTGGAAAGATTTTGAGCGTATCAACTTCAATTCTTTTATTGACACCTGTTATAAAATTAGAAAAATCGTCTTTTTTAAATTCATGAGGCTCTATTTGAATTGAGATAATCTTTTCTTCTTCCCATTCTATTTTGTAAGACTCATTTGAAGAGACCGGATAAGCATACAGGACATCACCCAAAACCCTGAACTTTCCTCTATCACCACTCATGTTGGTTCGACTGTACTGTAAGTCAGTTAATGCACTAATTATTTTTTTTCGAGAAATAATTTCATCCTTTTTTAATGTTAGAGCTACTTCACCATAATTGTTGGGAGAACCTAAACCATAAATACAAGAAACTGAGGCTACAATAATAACGTCGTTTCGACTCATGATCGACTGAGTCGAAGCGTGCCTAAGCTCGTCAATTGCCTCGTTAATTTTAGCATCTTTATCAATATAGATATCTTTTGCTGGCATGTATGCTTCGGGCTGGTAATAATCGTAGTATGAAACAAAATAATGAACTGCATTTTTAGGAAAAAATTCGCGAAACTCTTGATAAAGCTGACCAGCCAAGGTCTTGTTATGAGATATAATAAGTGTTGGCTTTTTATATTTTTCAATAACATTGGCTATTGTGAAAGTCTTACCAGATCCTGTTACGCCTAAAAGAATTTGATCTTTAAGGCCCTTGTCTAAGTTAGCCATTATTTTTTTAATGGCTTGTGGCTGGTCACCTGTTGGAGAATATTCAGATTTAAGTTTAAGTATTGACATGTTGCTCTTTAATCTCTAGCCTTTAATAGTATAATAAAGCAATGATAAGATAAAGCAAAACATGAACTTTGAATCTAAGGATAATCAAAAAAACTGGGACAAAGCTGTTTTAAAAGAAAACAGTTATTTTATGCAATCGTTTTTATGGGGAGAGTTTAGAAAGAAAATTGGAATTCCTATTTTTAGAATTAAAGACAAAAAATCATTCATTCAAGTTGAGAAAAGAAGGTTGCCGTTTGGTAAGTGTTACTTCTATATTGCGGGAACTCTCTTGAATCATAAAACTTGCGACTTAAAACCTTTGTTAAGCAGTCTTATAAAGTTAGCAAAAAAAGAAAAAGCCATTTTTATTAAAATAGAAACTTTAAAAAGCTCCCGTTCTTCCGTCAAGAAACTTCAGCTCCAAAATCTTTCCCCTTCCAAGACTTCGAAGGACAAATTGAGTTCAGTTGAATCAAATAATATCCAACCTAAGAATACCTTAATTTTAGATATCTCCCCCACAGAAGAAAAACTTTTGGCGAGCTTTCACCAAAAACACAGATACAATATTAGACTTGCTCAAAAAAAGAACATTGACGTAAGGGTTATAGAAAGCAAAAAAGAGTTTGAGAGATTTTATGAATTGATAAAGAAGACCGATGAAAGAAAACATATTAGTTCTTTTGCTAAGAATTATTACGAAAACCTTTTTGAGTTGTCTCGCGAAGAGTCTTCCTTAAAAGTAGTTTTTTTAGGAGCATACTTAAAAAAAGAAATAGCGGCTGGAATAATTTTGATAATATGGGGAGAGACAGCTACTTATTTAGTCGGTGCCAGTGACTATAAATATAGAAAATACATGGCTCCTCACCTTCTTCAATTCGAAGCAATGAAGTTATCAAAGAAACTAGGTGCCAAAACTTATGATTTTTGGGGAATAATAAAAGAGAGTGATTTTGCCTCTAAGAAAGATTTCGAGCGTCATCATTGGGCAGGCATTACTAGGTTTAAAAATGGATTTGACGGAAAAGAGGTTGGATTTGATACTGCTCAAGATTATATTATTAATCCTTTCTGGTACAAATTATATATATTAGCCAAAAAACTAAGAAACAAATCTTCTTAGTCTGATATTTATTATGAAATCTTTATTACGAAAAATTTTACCCAAATCAATTATTCAACTTTACCATTTTTGTTTGGCAATTTTTGCTGCAATTATTTATCATTTTCCTTCAAATAGAATGATTGTTGTTGGTGTTACTGGAACGGGTGGAAAATCAACAACCGTAAAAATGATTGGAAAAATACTAGAAGAAAATGGATCTGCAGTTGGATGGCTATCTTCCTTAACTTTAAAAACAAAGGACAAGGAATGGGCAAATCCATATCACATGACAATGCTTGGAAGATTTAAACTTCAAAAATATTTATCTGAAATGGTTAAAAACAAAATTCGTTATGTTATTGTTGAAGCTACTTCTGAAGGAATAAAACAATTTAGACACATAGGAATTAATTTTGATATTTTAGTTTTTACTAATCTTTCCAAAGAACATATTGAGGCCCATGGTAGTTTTGAAAAATATAGAAACGAAAAATTAAAAATATTCAAAAAGCTTTCTAAACAAAAAAAGAAAAAATTAAATTGGCTAGAAAAATCTCAAGAAAAAATTATTATTGCTAATATTGATGATGAAAATGCTGATTATTTTTTGCGGCCAAAGGCCGACAAAAAGTTAGGATTTTCTGTGAACGAAATTAAATTCGCTACTAAAAATTTAGAAATTATTAAAACAGAATTTCAGAAATCTGATGAAAATGGCTCTATGTTTAAATTAGGTTCGATTGATTTTGAATTAAAACTTTTGGGAAGTTTTAATATCTACAAT
>Ga0208900_1000704_pt1 | contig 20142 bp, 25 predicted proteins | sample AntAceMetag02UKK_FD_184763 | JGI IMG/M metagenome (GOLD analysis project Ga0208900, IMG submission 184763) | Saline lake microbial communities from Ace Lake, Antarctica - Antarctic Ace Lake Metagenome 02UKK (SPAdes) (version 2) | ecosystem: Environmental > Aquatic > Non-marine Saline and... | reverse complement strand
CTTAATGGTCAGTATTTACGGCATGCCTTAAGTGAAGATGGGTAGATTATTTGTTATGAACTCCCTAATCAACCGGGCTTGCAAGTTGCCTTGCAAGCCCCTGAGTCTTTAGCTCAGGGTTGTTGGATAGCTGCCTGTGCGGCAGTGAACTGTCAGATTGAAACTTTAAATGATTGATTTTATATAACATAATTTTTTTGAATTTAAAACACCCTTTTGGAAAACCTTATTTAAAAAATTTATAAATCAGATAGTTATTTGTGATCGGTGCAGCCAAGGCCAGACCGAAATGTATATTAAATTTCTCAGGGGAAAGAATTAAGGCAGGACGTTTCCCCTTCTGCTCGTGTCCCGCTGCTGGGTCAAAATTGGTCCACACTATGTCACCACGTTTAGGAATATATGGATTTACCATTCTTCTTTTCCTACGGGTGCGGCGTCTAACCATTTCCGGTCTTCATCATCAAGCCGTATGGCTTTTTTCGGGCAATGCTTCAAAAGATCATCAAGATCATATTTAATATTTGTAACCGGCGTGATTATTAATTTACCGCCTTTGATTTCCATATTTACCCTTTGATCAACATCAATTTTTAATGTTTTGGCAATGGCAGCCGGTATTCTGGCTGCTAAACTGTTCCCCCATTTTTTTATAACCATTTCCATTTTTTATGGTCTCCATTTTGCGGATTAAACGTATATACAAAGTATTATAAAATCTCAGGTGTGTCAACAATGTTTAAACTTGCCTGAAATCTGTTCCCATGGCAAAGGTCCGGGTGGCCAAATCGGTTAGCCCATTTCCTTTAGTTTTTCACCTTTATTAGAATTTGATTTATTTGGCTGGAGTTTCACCCTTTCTGATAAGAGTAATATCAGAAGAACCCTTACCAGCCTGATATCCGAGCCACATTGGATTTGATTTTATAGGGTTTTGCCCTCACAGTAGCAAAACCCTATAAAAATTTTTTCAAGAATACAACAATCCAAAGAGGCGTTGAAAGCCATGTCTGATAAGTGCGTCATGATTATAACCCCCATTTTATAAAATTTAAAAACGGTGAAACTTCAATAATAAAAGGATGGTGAAATCGGGATATCTGTTTAGAGTATTTGCCAATAAGGGGATGGGGTGTTAAATTGGGCAAAACCTGAAAGAAGGCAGATTTAAAATTTAACCATAGAACAGGAGGGGGCTATGCCACTCGAACAAGAACCACTGGCACTGTTGATGGATCAATATGACTATAATTGTCAGGACATTGAAAATATTGTTTCCGGTAATAAATACACCGCAGTTCTTCTCACTAATGGCCACATCGGGGTCTGTGCCAATCTTGGCAATAAGGTTTTACCGGCCATTCCAGATCTTAAAGCTGCTTCACCCGATCTTTTGCAAATGCCCCATCGTATTATTTATACGGCCTATCTCAATGCCTGCCATAATTATCATGGGTTTGATTCCGGGGAAGATGATATCTGGGATGTGCTGGACTTTAGCAAAGATCAGCGCATTGTCATGGTGGGGCTGTTCAAACCCATTGTGAAAAAGTTTGAAAAAGCCGGAGTACCCCTGGAAATTTTTGATATGATTAAAAGCGATGACCGGTTGACCGGGATGGATGGACAAAAAGAAATTATGCAACAGGCAGATGCCGTGATTCTCACCTCCACTTCGGTGTTTAACGGCACCTTTCTGGATATTGTTAATGCTACCTCGGAAGGGTGTCGTATTTATATGCTGGGGCCTTCATCCATCATGTTGCCCGAGATGTTTAAATATCAAAACCTTAAAATGATTTTTGGTGCCACCTTTGAAGAAAATGATTTGCGGGTTCTGGATGTCATTAAAAATCATGGCGGAACCAAACAATTTTTAAAATTTGGCGGTAAAAATTGTTTGAACGCTGAAAAGATTTATAAGTAACATACCGCCCCCGACGGCTGCCCTGTCCGGAACGGAAACGTCGGGGGAATTCTGCATGGGTGAGCAAGTCAGCAACTTAAGCCTAAAGAACTTGGGCTTGAAAAAGCTCAAATCTTAAGGGTTTAGAAAATGCTTCAAAACAAAAAAATGAACTTTGGGTTGAAGACCCTTTTTATCCTTCATTACATTTTAAATGCATCCATAATTCTGAAAATATATGGTCAGCAAGGATTGCCCTCAATTACAGAGCGTTTACCTGACGATCACGGGCTTTGAGCAGACCGGTGCATTCCTGCGATATCGGTTAAGTTATCCCAACCTGGAGGTGCGGGCCGGGTTGACCAATGCCATTTTAAACGGGCTGGTTCAGGATCATCTAACCAAAACCCGCAATCAATCCCATGTGCTGGACGCATTGTCCAACAATGACTTTTCTGCCCTCAGAAAAACCATGCAGGCGTTTTTCTCCTCCATTCCCCATGACTGGTATCGAAAAAATCAGTTGGCCAACTATGAAGGCTATTACGCCTCTATTGTCTATTGTTATTTTGTTGCCCTTGGGCTTGATGTCCGTGTGGAAGACGCCACCAACCATGGCCGCATTGACATGGCGGTGAAGTTCGGCACCCATATCTACCTCTTTGAATTCAAGGTGGTGGAACTTCTTCCCCAGGGCCGGGCCTTGCAGCAGATCAAAGAAAAAGGCTATGCCGACAAGTACCGCACCGAGGGAACGATACTTCATCTCATCGGGGTGGAGTTTTCCAGTAAAAAGCGCAATATAATCGCCTTTGATGTTGATGGGGTCTGTGGGTAGTGTTGATGGGGTTTGCCAGAATATTGGCTTTCGATTTTTTTCATGCGTCAGACCTGCCTTTATCTCTTGTGTGTTTTTATTTTTTAAGACATACTACAAAAGTAGTTAATTTTAAAATTTGAGGTGGTTTTATGGGAATCCCCGTACGAATTGATGATGCATTGTATGATCAAGCCCGGGCCCAGGCACGTGCAGAACGTCGTACAATAGCCGGACAAATAGAGTTCTGGGCCATTGTCGGCCGGACAGCTTTGGATAACCCAGATCTTCCAATTGATTTCATACGAGATTTGTTGGTTGCACGTTCAGAAGGACCGACTTTGTCATCTCCCTTTGTTGCTGAAGGGCATCGAAATAATGACTGATCGGGTTGAAGTTTTACAGACGTCCATGTTTAAACGTGCTTATAAGCGTTTGCATTCTGGCCAAAAAGCGGATGTTGATGATGCCATTTTAGAAATTGTGCGTGACCCGACCATTGGCGAACCCAAGAAAGGTGATCTGGCAGGTGTGTTTGTATACAAATTCAAGTGTCGTGGGCAGTTGAGGTTATTAGCTTATGGGTATGATCCAGATACGCGTATGTTGTTGCTTTTGGGTTCACATGAAAATTTTTATCGCGATTTGAAAAGATTATAGCTTATGCCGGACAACTCAACGCAAAAAGTTACGTTGACAAAAAAGAACGCCCTCGCCCCCATAACTACCTCACCTGTAAACAGTTAATGATGGATGCCAGAGATGCTTTCAACTTTCGGGCTTGGTTCTAAGCTTGGCCAATTTTGACAGTACACAGCATATAGCAATAGTTAAACAATTGAATTTTAATATTATATTTGATTGCCGACTGTTTGGTGCATATCCACTGGCCGACGTTAGAACCAACCCCCAACTTTCATATCAATTCTAAATAACCAGGGAGGTACACTGTGCGGGAAAATAAAAAACTTCCCATTGGTATTCAGACCTTTAAAAAGATTGGCCAGGATAATTATTGTTACGTGGATAAAACGCATTTTGTTCGGCAACTGGTCAATGGCGGAACCTATTATTTTCTGTCAAGACCCCGGGGATTAGGGAAAAGCCTGTTTCTGAGTACACTGAAAGCTGCTTTTGAGGGCCGCCGCCGGGTGGTGGTGGTGATGCTGGTGGATGAATATGACAAGCCCATCCTTGACAGCATTGAAAATACAAAAATAGCCATTGTCCTTCGTGATGAGCTGAAAAATTTCTATTCCGTGATCAAGGATGCCGATCCCTATATTGAGTTTGTGTTCATCACCGGGGTATCAAAATTCAGCAAGGTTTCCCTTTTCAGCGGGCTGAATAATCTGGAAGACATTACCATCAGTCCAGATTTTTCCGCGATCTGCGGTTACACCCAGGATGAGTTGGAAAACGTGTTTTCCGGCTGGATAGACGATGATGTGGATCTGGCAGAGGTCAAAAACTGGTACAATGGGTACAACTGGATGGGTCAGGAAGTTTACAATCCCTTTGATATTCTGCTTTAAGTAATTCAATATGGGAAATTCTCTGATAGTGTGAAAGAGGGTTGGAGTTTGTTCCAAATAGGCAAATCATGAATCAATATAGGAGAAATGATGCAAGCAATAGAAATGGAAGCTGAAGTAAGTAATAAGCATGAAATTATCCTGAAATTACCAGAAAGCATAAGAACAGGGATGGTGAAAGTGATTGTTATGTTTGAGGAGGAGCCATTACCCGTAAAACAAAAACGAACTTTTGGGCAATTTATGGGAAAAATAAAGATTAATGATGACTTTGATGAAGCCTTGCCTGATTCATTTTGGACAGGGGGAAATCCATGAAATTGTTATTGGATACACACATCTTTCTTTGGTTAAATAGTAATCCTCAAAAATTGTCTCAAAAGATTCTCGACGCATGTGCAAATACGAACAATCAAATGTACTTAAGTCCTGTTTCTCCTTGGGAGATTCAAATCAAACAGCAGTTAGGGAAGTTGCACCTCGACGTACCGTTGTCAAATCTGGTAGATGCACAAGTTGATCAAAATAATATGCAAATACTCCCAATTAAATTAGAACACATCTACGCACTGAGTACACTACCTGCAATTCATAAAGATCCTTTTGATCGTTTGCTGATAGCCCAGGCTGATACAGAGTCCATGGTGTTGGTTAGTGTCGATAAAAACATTCAACAATATCCGATAGAAGTGATTCATTAAAAGGGTGCTATAAGAAGTACAAAAGATTGGATTGAACGGATTGGAAAGATTCCGAAAGATGGCTTTAAAGAAGTTGAAGTCTGTGCCAGATATTACAAGACACATAACAAAAGAATCGAAAATGATTGCCAGGGAGCGCTTTTTTTCAAATTTATCAATAGATTGAGCGTGTATTCCCTTTTCCAAATACAGTGTTCCCTGACAACCTCTCATTCAAAACGTTGTGCATTTCAAATTTACGGAGAAACAAGGTTTCCCTTTTCAGCGGGCTGAATAATCTGGAAGACATTACCATCAGTCCAGATTTTTCCGCGATCTGCGGTTATACCCAGGATGAGTTGGAAGGCGTGTTTTCCGGCTGGATAGACGATGATGTGGATCTGGCAGAGGTCAAAAACTGGTACAATGGGTACAACTGGCTGGGGCAGGAGGTTTACAATCCCTTTGATATTCTGCTTTACCTGAAACAGAGAGACTTCCGGAATTTCTGGTTTAAGACGGGAACCCTGGCCTTTTTGATCAAACTGTTGCGCACGGCACTGGTACCCTTGAATAGGTAGTAAAAAACAATAATGGGATTTATACATATTGGATGATAGAAAGCATTTCCACGTTTAATGCTTTTTCTATTTTTTTTCCTTGACCTGACAAAGCAGTTCTGCTAAACCCTACTTAATTAGTATGGTATAAAATAAAAACTCATTTCCAATGGTGTCACGCTAAATGTCCGATTATCATTTTTCGACCCCATCGCAGACCCGGCACAAAATTTTATTGTGCACAGATTATTCCGAAGATGCGGAAGTGGCCTTTGTTCATGCATTTGATCAAGCCCTGAAGTATAACTCAGATCTGCATATCATGAATGTGATTCCTTCGATAAATCCATGTGGCATTGCCTTTGATGATTCCATGCCAAAAAAAGAAGGTCTTGCATTTACAAAGGAAACGGATGAACGCCGTCGACTTCAGGAACTGGGTGCACTGAAAAAGGTCTATTACAGGCGATGCAGGGAGCTTGAATCCTTTCAATTCGTGGTATTGATCGGCTCACCTGACATTGAAATTATCAATTATGCGGAAAAACAGAACATTACAATGATTTTTCTTGGAACATCTGGACACACCGAAAAAAATCGACGCGTTTTCATTCGCACAGCGGCGAATGTGTCCAAATTTTCAAACAGCCAGGTAATCACCATAGGAAGTCCCAAAAAATAAGGGTAGGCCATGATCACGCATTGTTTTGCAGAGCAGGCACGTCCCCGGCAAACGGATCGGGGTGGGTGAAACCATGAATTTATCGTCCGATAACCATCTGAATGATTTGACATTTAAAAGTGTTATTGATGCGCTTCCCTGCTATCTAATGGTACAGGACCCCGAGTACAGAATTCTGTTTGCGAATCAGATATTTGAAAGAGATTTTGGGCGAAATGTGGCCGGCGATCATTGTTATAAAATTTTAAAAAACGCTGACAGCATCTGCACGACCTGTCCCGTCAGGGATACATTTAAAGATAAGAAACCCCATGTCTCCGAAGAGACCGTCCATCTTGCAGATGGCACCATTGTAGAGATGATTGCTTATTCTGCACCCCTGTTTGATGTCATGGGCAATGTCATGGCCTGCATCAAACTTCTGGCAAACGTAGAGAAAGTAAAACGAATCCACCGGGAACTGGTCACGCTGGGACAATCCATTGCGTTATTGTCGCATGACATTAAAAATGTACTTGAAGGGCTGCAGGGGGGGGTGTATGTCGTCGAAGAAGGCCTTAAGGACAAGGATGCCGCTCTGTCGGATCAAGGTTGGGATATTGTAAAGCGAAATATCACTGAAATCACCCGGATCACCCAGAATGTACTTTATTCCGCCAAAGAGCGGAAACCCCAACTGAAAAAAACCTCCCCTGTGGATATCGCCCGGCAGACCGGGCAGCTGTTTGAGGCTAAGGCCCTGTCAACAGGGGTTCAACTGTTGCTGCAGCTCAATCCTGATGTTCCCTTGTTAAATCTGGACGATGCCGCTATGTCCAGAATGTTGTCCAATCTGATCTGGAACGCAATTCAGGCCTGCCAGGACGACGGTGGAAAAAGCAAACATATTGTCTCTGTGAGGGTGGACTATTATGACCCAAATCACGTCATGTTTGAAGTGGAAGATAATGCGGTGGGCATGGACAAAGAGGCCAGGGAAAATCTTTTTAAAGAGTTCTTTTCTTCAAAGGGAGATTCCGGAACGGGACTGGGATTGATGGTTGTGGAAAAAATTGTGAAAAACCATATGGGAAAGATTGAAGTCTTAACCAAACCCGGGCAGGGAAGCCTGTTCAGGATTATTTTTAAAACAGAAACCCATCTGAACGAAGAAAAACTTATCCATGGAGGCAAACATGACAGATGCACCCCAGAAAATCGCCATTATTGATGATAATACGGACTATTTATTTATCATGAAGACGTTTTTTTCCAGAAACGGATATAAAACAGTGACGGCACCCGACGGGAAGCAGGGAATGGACCTGATCAGGGCGGAGAAACCGGACCTTATCATACTGGATATAATGATGGAAACCACCTTTTCCGGCTTTGAAGTGTGCAGACAGATCAGAAGCGATGCCGCACTTAAAAAGATACCCATCATCGGCGTCAGCGGTATGGCAGACGAGATCGGTGTGAAGTTCAACAAAACTGATGATGCCGAGTACTTCAGCCCGGATGTTTTTTTTGACAAACCCGTTGATAAAGACGCCTTGCTCTTAACCATTGGAAACCTGCTGTCTTGAGCCCCATGGCTTTGCAATAATAAAAAAAGAGACCCGTAAAACAGTCAGATCTGGTTTCAAAGCGTAAAAAATCCATGAATCAAAATTTCCATGAAATATCAGGAAAGCTGGAAATCTGTTTCATAAAACAAGGTTCATTGCGCTGCAAAAACAAATTCGGCATTTTTTAGGGATTTCAACCAGAGGATGTAGCTATGCCAAAAAAAATGTGTTGTCAAATGTTGATGATTGCTATTTTTGCCCCCCTGATCCTGTTTTTAACAAGGGATACAGTAACTTCTACGGAAGAGGCAAAAACTGTTCAGGGTAGACCTGATATCATCCTCATTGATCTTCCCCCGGTACCTGGCGGAGAGAAAATGCCAGGGGTTACCTTTTATCATGACCTGCATACGGAATCCGTCAAAAAAAATGACTGTAGTGTGTGCCATGTGAAAGAGAAGGACGTTTTTGCCTTTAAATTCAAACGAACACAGAACACCAATACCCAGACGGACATGGCCATCTACCATGACAACTGCATCGGCTGCCATGTGGAAACAAGTCAAAAGGGAAATGACAGCGGCCCCAAAGAAGGCGAATGTCGTGCCTGCCACACCATAAAACCGACATTTACGTCAACCCGAACGCCCATTGATTTTGACAGATCTCTGCATTTCCGCCATGAGAGTTCCAACACCATTGATCCTGAAGGAAACAAAGAGGATGTCAACTGTACTGCCTGTCACCATAATTACAACAAAGACACCGACAAGATCTTTTACGCCAAGGGTGAAGAATCCTCCTGCACCTATTGCCACAAAGCGGAAAAAACCAAAGAAGCAAGTAATCTGCAGACCGCTTCTCACAACGCTTGTGTGGCCTGCCATTTAAAAGTTAAAACCACATTCCTTGATAAAAAAGCGGGGCCTGTGGACTGCAGAGGATGTCATGATCCTGAACTACAGGGGGAAATTAAAAAGATGAAAGAGGTCCCCCGCCTGAAACGAAATCAGCCAGACATGACCCTGCTCACCGGCCAGGATTTTTCAGGGAAATCCCCGGAAGTCGTTAAAAAAGCCCTGGCAAAACAGATGGCACCGGTTCCCTTTGATCACAAGTCCCATGAATTAAAGCAGGAGAGTTGTAAAAAATGTCACCATGGGTCCCTGGAAAATTGCAATGAATGTCATACGCTGACAGGGGATAAAAAAGGCGGTGATATTCGTCTGGAGCAGGTAATGCATGACATGAACAGCGACCGCAGCTGCATGGGATGTCATAATGAGTCAAAACGCCTTCCCGAATGCGCTGGATGCCATGTCCAGATGCCGGCAAAACCCCTGGCAGATAGCAGTTGCACCACCTGCCACGCCGCGCCCACGGAAAACATTGCCTTTGAAACCATGGATAAGAAGGCCATGGCAGAGCTGGCCCAAAAAGTGACAGAAGCCAAAAAAACCGCCTTTACCCGGGTACCCAAAGAGAAAATCCCTGAAAAAGTAACCATTGGGTTCCTTTCCAAAACCTACGAACCTTCTGAATTTCCCCATGCCAGAATCATCAAAACCCTGGAAGCGGGCATTGAAAAAAGTACCATGGCTTCCCGGTTCCACGAAGACGGAACCACCCTTTGCCAGGGGTGTCACCACAACGCGCCTGCCAGCGAAAAAGTACAGGCATGCAGCTCTTGCCATGGCTCAACCACAGGGGTGTCCGATTTAAGACCCGCTCTTAAAGCCGCCTATCACGGCCAGTGCATCACCTGTCATGAAAAAATGAAAATGGATAAGATTGCTGCCACGGATTGCACCAAGTGCCACAAAAAGAAAGATTAAAAACCGAACCCCGGTTCAAATATATTGAGGTTAAATTATGGCAATTACCCGAAGAAAGTTCATCGGCTGGATCGGCGCGGCAGCAGGGGCCACAACCCTGACGGCTGTAAATTCCCACGGCGCGTCCAACAAAGAATTCAAGGGGCACCCCCAAAGCGTTGGTGTGCTCCACGACGCCACCCGGTGCATCGGTTGCAGGTTGTGCGAAGCGGCCTGTAATACCGTCAATGAGATGCCCGCACCGGACAAACCCTTTGACGATCTTTCTGTGCTGGACACGCTACGCCGCACCACGGAAAAGACCCACACCGTGGTCAACAAATTTCAGCCCACGGCGGGGGGAAGCCCCTTGTTTGCAAAAAAGCAATGCAACCACTGCATGGAGCCTGCCTGTGCATCGGCATGTTTTGTCAAGGCGTTTCAAAAGGACAAAACCGGAGCCGTCTCCTACGATGCCTCACTTTGCGTGGGGTGTCGTTACTGCATGGTGGCATGCCCCTTTGGTATCCCCACCTACGAATATGATGAACCCCTAACCCCCCGGGTACTCAAATGCACCATGTGTCTTCCCCTCATCAGGGAAGGGAAATTACCCGGTTGCGTGGAGGTCTGTCCCCGGGAAGCACTTATTTTTGGAGAACGCAGTCAATTGATCAAACAGGCCCGGAGGCGCATCCAGAAATTCCCGGATCAGTATGTGGACCACATCTATGGCGAAACTGAAATGGGCGGCACCAACTGGCTCTATCTCTCCGGTGTGCCTTTCAGTGAGATCGGCATGCGTGAAGACCTTGGAACCACCTCCGCGCCGGAACTCACCGCCGGTGCCCTGTCAGCGGTTCCCATGGTTGTGGGCCTGTGGCCTGTTTTTCTCACCGGGGCCTGGGCCATTTCCCGCCGCAAAGAAAAGATTGCTGCAGAAGAAAAGGCAAAGGCCATCGAAGAGACCCTGAACAGCGCCGCTGAAGACACCCGAAAACAACTTGATGACCAGCGGAAAAAACTGACCCGGGAAAAAGAATCCGCCATTGCATTTGAAATTAAAAAAGCGCTGGCCGAGGCACAACAAAAGGCCGAAGAAGAACTCAAAGCAGCGGCGGAACAAAAGGCGGCGGCGGAAAAGGCCACCGAACCGGTGGATCAATCAACAGTCCCCCCCGAGGAGGATAAATAAATGCAATATGTCAAACCCCTTGTGGGGAAAATCAAACCCACTCCTTTTAATATCATCACCGGTGCCATCATTATTATGGGAATTTTTCTGACCATTGCCCGTTTCGCGGGAGGACTTGGTACCGTTACGAATCTTGACAACAACAATCCCTGGGGACTCTGGATCGGTTTTGATCTGCTGTGCGGCGTGGCCCTTGCCGCCGGTGGATATGTCACCTCGGCAACCTGCTATATCTTCGGGCTCAAACGATTTCACTCTGCGGTTCGCCCGGCCATTCTCACGGCATTCCTGGGATATGCGCTTGTGGTGTTTGCCCTAAACTACGATGTGGGACGTCCCTGGCGACTGCCTTACCCTGTTTTCTTTTCCCAGGGGACCTCTTCTCTTCTCTTTGAAGTGGGCTTGTGTGTATTCCTTTATTTAAATGTGCTTTTCATTGAGTTTACTCCGGCAGTCCTGGAATGGCTGGGGCTGAAAAGAGCTCGGGATATAGTGATGAAGCTGACTCTGGTCCTTACCATCTTTGGCGTGGTGCTTTCCACCTTGCATCAATCCTCCCTTGGCGCATTATTTCTCATTGCACCTTCCAAACTGCATCCTTTATGGTATTCGGGGTATCTGCCCATATACTTCTTCATATCAAGCATCTTTGCCGGGATGTCCATGGTCATCTTTGAAGGCAGTCTGGCCCACCGATTTCTTCATGACAAGATGGACGAAACCCATCTCAGTGAGAGTCAGGGCGTTTCAATGGGATTTGCCAAAGCCGCCTCCTTTATCATGATGGGATATCTTGGCATCAAACTCATCGGTCTTGCCATTGACAACAATTGGCACCATCTGTTCACCGGATGGGGGGCATGGTTCCTTGTGGAACTGGTGGGTTTTGTTGCACTGCCGTCCTTTCTTTATGCCATTGCAGCCCGGGACAAAAATCTGAAACTTGTGCGGGTGGCATCGGTACTGGCGGTGCTGGGTGTTGTGCTCAATCGCCTGAACATATCCCTTGTGGCCTTTAACTGGCACCTTCCATCATCCCAGCGCTATTTTCCCAGCTGGATGGAAATTGCCACCTCCATTTTCATTGTCACCCTTGGCGTGGTTTTTTATCGCTTCATCACCACGCACATGCCGGTGCTTTATGAACACCCCGACTATAGACACGATCACTGACGATAAGGAGAAAATAATGCACACCATCTTTTATACCCTCCATGATTTCATGGTTCATACCAAAGACATTACCTATCTTATCATGGGGGGGCTCTTGATTGCCCTGCCCCTTTTCTGGGTTTTTCTAACCGGCAAGGATGAAAAGGGTAAAACCTATTGATACTCAAAGTTCATATAACGGGCATGTCCTGCCGGACACAACGAATATTGAAAATGCTATCATGCCCGCCCCCCCGACGGGCAATGGGCCCGGCCCGGAACCGTAGACGGCCCAATTGGCCGGTTCCTATTGCCCATCGGGGGGGCTCTGCTGAGGGTGCCCGAAAGTTTTATCTTCTAATAAAACCTGCATGGCAGTAATTGTCTGCCACAACGAAAAACGAAAGTCTTTTAATTCCAATATGTTGGTGAGACTTTCATATAAAAAAATATACTCAGGAGGTTACAATGTATAACTTTATAACTGGAATCATGTTTTGGACGGCCCTGGGCGTCTGTCTGACGGGCATGGTTGTCCGTTTGATCTGGTATTTCAAGGGACTTCACTGGCAACTGGATCGTGTGGCCTACAAGTCCTTTCCCAAGGCTGGCCTCAAGGGTGCCCTCTGGTCAATTTACAAGTGGCTTTTGCCCTTTGGCACTTTTGGATGGCGAAAACAACCCTTCATGACCCTTCTCTTTTTCGGTTTTCATCTGGGGGCTGTGCTGATTCCGCTCTTTCTTCTGGGACACAACCTCTTTCTCCAGGAAAAAATAGGTTTCAGTCTCTTTACCCTGAACACTGTGGTGGCGGACATCCTTTCTTGGATGGTTATTATCAGTGCGTTTTTCCTGGTGCTCCGGCGCATTGCTCTGCCCGAGGTGCGCATCCTTACCACCTGGTATGATTACCTGATCATTCTCATTTCTGTGGCACCTTTTATTACCGGTCTCCTGGCCCGTTACGAGGTGGGTAATTATTCATTCTGGCTTTTGACTCACATCATTACCGGAGAAATTCTCCTTTTTGCCATCCCCTTTACCAAGTTGTCCCATGTTTTCCTCTTTTTTGCTTCCAGAGCCCAACTGGGAATGGATTTCGGCATCAAACGAGGGGGGTTAAAAGGAATAAAAATGGCCTGGTAATCCACCAGATGCTGTGCCGTTTGTCCGGGGAAAAATCCCCGGTTAGGAATGCGTTTTTAATAAGTTGCCCATTTGTGCGCTTAGGGGACAGATTTTTAAATCTGTCCCCGCCTCCTAAATGGAAAAGTTATTTCGGACTCATTCCTTAATTACCTACTTCTACTTTGTTAACTTGTCCATGACCGCATGAATTTCACTGTAACCAAGTGCCTTTTGGGGAGTTTCTATTCTGAAACGTCAAGGATTATTAGATAAATTTGGGAAGCTAACAAAGTAGAACTACAGACGGCCTTTATTAAACAAGGCAATTCTGCCGGGGGCCTTATTTAAGTAAGATCGATTTGAAGGAGAATAAAACAAATGCCTGAAGGAATATTCTGCAATAAAAAGCCCATAGAAACCGAAGAGGCACTCACCGCCCTGCTGGGGGATACCAGTGGCAAAAATTACTATAAAGAGATGACCGATCTGGACATCGACAGTGATCTGTTATGGAAAACCATACAGAATACCTGCAAATCTCGTATGCGCACTTGGCTTGAAATATGTGCCCATTGCGGCATGTGTGCAGAGAGTTGTTTTCTGTACCTGGTCAACGATCGTGATCCCAGACAGGTCCCGGCTTACAAGATTCAATCCACCCTTGGGGAGATCATCAAGAAAAAGGGAAAAGTCAGTAATGAATTCATGCATATGGCCATGGAAACCGCATGGTCCAAATGCACCTGTTGCAATCGTTGTGCCACCTACTGCCCCCATGGCATCGACATGGGGGTCATGTTCGGATATTTAAGGGGACTTCTCTATCAGCAGGGATTTGTTCCCTGGGAACTTAAAATCGGTGCAGGCATGCATCGCGTTTACCGTGCACAGATGGATGTGACCAATGAAGATTTTGTGGAAACGTTTGAGTGGATGGTGGAAGAATACGAAGAGGATTACCCCGGTCTGAAGGTCCCGGTGGATGTGGAAGACGCAGACATCATGTATACCGTGAATGCAAGGGAGGTGAAACATTACCCTGAAGATCTTGCAGAAGCTGCCATTTTATTTCACATTGCCGGTGAAAACTGGACGGTACCCAGTCAGGGATGGGAGCAGACCAGTCTTTGTATGTTTGCTGGTGACTGGGCTGCCTGCAAAATGCAGGTGGAGAGTGTCTACGAAGCCATGGAACTTATCAGGCCCAAACGAATGGTGGGCACGGAATGCGGCCATGCCCATCGTGCCACAGTTGTGGAAGGCCCCTACTGGGCCGGTCGTCAGAACGGCAAACCACCGGCAGAATCTATTCACTATGTGGAGTGGCTTGCCGAGGCGCTGAGGGAAGGAAAGCTGAAAATAGACCCCGCCAAACGCATCAAAGAACCAGTAACCCTTCAGGACTCCTGCAATTATGTTCGAAATCATGGTATGCGCAATGCGGCCCGGGAAATCTTGTCATATATTGTAGAGCCCGGCTATTTTATTGAAATGGGATCCAACAAGGAGAACAATTACTGCTGCGGTGGCGGTGGCGGATTCAACGGCATCGGCCTTTACCGACCCCAGCGGAACAAGGCTCTTATCACCAAAAGAGATCAGATTCTTGACACCGGAGCCACTCTTGTCATTGCCCCTTGTCACAACTGCTGGGATGCCATTCGTGATCTTGAAGAGGAGTATGAAATTGGAATCAAGTGGTCATTTTTAAAACCCCTTGTGATCAGCATGCTTGATATCCCGGACCATCTAAAGCCAGAAGAGTAAAATCCGGGGTGAAACCCAGCCCTGAAAGGAGCAAAACATGTTCAAGAAAATTTTATTTGCCACATCCGCCACCAAGGTAAGTGACCATGCCGCCCGGGTGGCCTTTAACATGGCTGAAAGGTATAATGCCTCCCTGGACCTGTTCCATGTACTGGGGGTTCCCACCCGTGGCTACAGCCAGGAAGTCATGGATGTTAAAACCCGGGAAAAGGTGGAAGTCAACGATGAATACATCAGCTGGATTGACGAAGAACTCAAGACCTATTACACCGATCAGCTAAGCGACGCCATCCAAAGCAACATCACCGTGGCTGTTGGTGTCCCCCACCGGGAAATTTTACGCCAGGCAAGAAAAACCAATGCCGATCTCATTGTACTGGGGGGAAACACCGGAGATGAAGAGGACGCTGTATACAAGCACTCTATGGCAGGTTCCACCCTCCAGCGGGTGGCCCGGGGGGCCATGTGTCCCGTTTTGGTGGTGAATCGTCCCGCTGCATCGTTCTGGGGGGGGGTCTCAAGCATTGTGTTTGGTACCGATTTCTCCAAAGCATCGGACAAGGCATTTGATTTTGCCTGTAATTTTGCAAGTACAATGGGATGCGAAATAAACCTGTTTCATGCACTGGATATTTCTACCACCCCTGTCGGGCGCGCCATGCCCCAAGATGAAATTGAACAGAAAATAAGAGAATCTCTGCGTAAAATGCGTTCCCGATATGTTTCCAAAATGGAGGGCATCCATGCCTATTCCATGGATGTGTGGGAAGGAATACCCTATGTTGAAATTGTGAAATACTCCCGGGAAAAACATGCGGATCTTATTATCATGGCCCATCATTCCCGGAAAATTGAAGCGGATGTCTCCCAGATCGGAAGTAATATGGAACAGGTGATTGTCAGGGCTGGATGCCCGGTTATAAGTGTGAACCGGTAAATGATCAAGGTATGATTTCACACCCCTGCCGCTTCTGGTGAGACGTCTGGGATTATGAACTCAACGCTAGGCCAGATTGTTACAGGGTGTGTTGTAAAAGAGATGTTGAAAAATTGGCAACAGATGTCCCCAATGAACAGCCCCATAAATGTCATTAGAGGTGCGTATGAAAAAAATTCTTATTGTAGATGATGATCTTAATATTCGTGACTACATTGCATCACTGCTCGAAGATAACGGATATGAAATAATTACTGCCAAAGATGTTCCCGAAGGACTTGAACTGGCCAAGAAACATATTCCTGATTTGATCACGCTGGATCTGGATATGCCCGGCGAATGGGGCCCCCGATTTTATCGCCATATGTCCCAGATTCCCAGTTTAAAAAATATCCCAGTCATTGTCATTTCTGGACTTACCGGAAATGAATACGCCATCACCAAAGCGGTGGCAACCTTTACGAAGCCCTTTGACAGGGACGAACTTTTAAAAGTGATCGACGAAACTCTCAATATTTGATTTTTTGAGCGCCTGACCCCAGTCATCTGAAATATCGAATCACAAAACCCAGTTTCTTGATGACCCAATGGCAGTATTACAATAGAGGGAAAACAACAATGGTAAACCAACTACTTCTCATGGACAGAGATTCAGATCATGCATCCGCTTTGAAAATGTATCTGGAGCGACACCGGATGGAGGTTAACATTGTCTCCTCGGGTAAGGATTTGCGCCATTACCTGGATAACCAGAGATTTGAAATTATCCTTGGGGATCCCTATTTTGAGCAAACGGAAACCAACAATTTTTTAAAAACCATCAAACTCAATTCTCCGGGAATCCAGATTATCATTTATGGTTCCAGGAAAGCCCTGGATCTTGCCATGGATGATTTTGGTTCCAGTGTCACCAATTATCTGGAAAAACCCATCAACAGCAAGGCCCTGGACCTTGCCATTCACCATGCCCAAAAATGCATTGCCAATGAAAGAAAACTGGCAAATTATTCCCAGAGACTCAGTGATCTGCACAAGGCCCAGGCCCTTTATCATCAGCTATTTAATGAAGTGCCCTGTTATATCTCAGTTCAGAACCGGGACCTTCGTTTGACAGCGGCCAACACCAATTTTAAAAATGATTTTGGCAGCGAAATCGGCAGTTTCTGCTATGAGATATACAAACACCGCTCTTCTCCCTGTCCCCAATGTCCGGTGGTACAGACCTTTAAAGATGGTAAATCCCATGGCACAGAGGAAGTTGTCACATCAAAATCCGGGGAACAATATAATGTGGTCACCCAGACAGCCCCCATCTTTGATGATAAGGGAGACATTACCCAGGTGATGGAAATGTCCACCAACATTACTCAGATTCGTCAACTTCAAGATCATCTTTCATCCCTCGGGCTCATGTTGGGATCCATGTCCCACGGTGTTAAAGGAATGCTTACGGCCTTGGACGGAGGCATATATCAACTGGAGTCTGGTTTAAAAAGAGATGACCCCCAACGGGTGGCAAATGCCTCTGAGCAGATCAAGCAGATGACCAATCGTATCAAGAAAATGGTTTTGGAAATTCTCTACTATGCCAAATCGAGGGAACTTCAGTATGAGACGGTGGATGCAAATGAACTGGCAAACACAATACTTGCCATGGTTCTCCCTACGGCGGAAAAAAATGACATCCAGCTGGATGCCTCCATTCCAGATAGCCTTGGAGCCATGGAAGTGGATCCAAGCTGGATGCAGTCGGCTCTGGTTAATTTTCTGGAAAATGCCGTGGATGCATGCATCTATGACACGGAAAAGGAATCGCACCGGGTGAAGTTTACCGTTGCAGCTATTAATCAGGACAAATTGTGCTTTACCATTGAAGATAATGGCATGGGCATGGACCGCGAAACCAGGGAGAAGATGTTCACACTATTCTTTACCTCCAAAGGCTCCCAGGGGACCGGTTTGGGGCTTTTTATTGCCAATCATGTGGTGGAAAACCACGGTGGCAACATAGTGGTGGAATCCACCCAGAACAAGGGTACCCATTTCAACATTTATTTGCTTCGAAAACGCCCTCGCCATATCAATATTGATTTTTTGAAGGAAAAGAAAATTATCAACTTGATATAGAGATGAAATTCTGTAATGGTCCCGGCTCCATTGAGTTAAACAGGAGCTGATCCGGAAACGTTACATTCATCCAATTTAACACAGGACACAGATTTAAGATGCGCTTAACCACCAAAAGTAGATATGGCACCCGCCTGATGTTGGATCTTGCAATTTATGGGGATGAAAAACCCATTCCTTTGAGTGAAGTCTCAAAACGACAGAACATTTCTTTAAAATATCTTGAACAACTCATTGCGAAACTGAAAAAGGGAGGGTTCATCACCAGCCATCGAGGTCCCTTTGGCGGTCATCTTCTGGCAAAAAAACCTGAGGAAATCAGCATCGGAGACATTGTCAGAGTACTTGAAGGATCTGCTGTCATCACCGAATGTTCAGATGAAAAGGAAGAGCTGTGTGGCATCTGCAACAAAGCAGGCGACTGCCTTTCTCGATGGGTGTGGATTGAAGCCAGCAATGCCATGTTCCAACGCCTGGATGAAATCACCCTGCACAGCCTAATTGGTCGCCATGACACCACCCATGCCCCCCGAAAAGTACAGGAAACACCCGATTCCCCATCCTGATGTTTTTTCCATGAAGTTCAATTTCTGATATTTTTCAATGCTACGCCTTAGTTAATCTGTTAAATGCCAAGCCCCCTTTGTTTTTGTACGAATACAAAAAAATCCCCGCATTGACACAATGCCGATTCGGGGATTACGTTTTTAATCTAAATGCGTATAATACGTGCCAGGTTCACGTGCGAACTCTATGACTACCTCACCAGAGGTTCCACACCCCCCCCATGGCCGCATTCAAATTAACCAAGGCAATACGATACAGAATCCGACTGGCCGCAACCGCCCCCGAAGCCCTCACCAGATCGGTCTGGGCCTCATTGAGCCGGGTGAGGGTGGCCACCCCGGCCTGGTAGGCCTTTTTCACATGTTTCCGGATCTTTTCAGTGAGTGCCCGGGTTTGTTCCTGGTTTTCCCATGTGCTATAAGCCGTATCAGCGATGTTCAAAGCTTGTTCTATTTCAGCCCCCATGGCAAGGATTGTTTCCCGGCGTTTTTCTTCCAGGCCCCGAAGATCGGCGACCAGGGCTTCCACCTTTCCCTGACGTCTTCCCCCGGTATAAAGATCCCACTTCACATTGACGCCAGCATAGGTGTTGTGCTCCTCTTCATCCACCAATACTTTGTCCTGCTGATACAGGTATTCCAAGCCGGAGACAAAATAGACCTTGGGAAAATAGCTTCCCTTTTCGGCCCGGAGTTTTTCCCTTAACCCCAAAATCCCCGCATCTATTGCTTTGAGATCAGGACGGGAGACCATGGCCTGTTCCAATGCCTTTTCATAGGTTTGTGAATGTTTTTCCATGGTGCGGGTTTTCGCTTCCGGAAACATCTCCGGGGTGAGAACCTTTCCGGGAAGGGCCATCAAACGGACCAGGGCGGTACAGGTTATTTTAAAATCCCGCTGGGCCGCCAGATAATCACTTTGGGCCTGGAGTACCTTCACCGAAAAATTCATCATCTCGGCTTCCGGGGCTGTTCCCACCCGCCATTTTATCCGGGCATCCTTTTCCAGGGTTTCATTGAATTGCTGATTCCGTTGGGCAATGATCATTTTTTCCAGGGCCAGGCGGGCCTGCTGAAATGTGACAGACACCGCCTGTACCAAAAGCCGTTGGACCTCATGACCTCCCTGCCTTGATTGTTCAATGGCATGGGTGGATGCCAGAATATTGGCTTCCCGGGAGAATCCGTCAAACAACAGCCATGCCATCTGAATACCGGCTGAAAATTCATTAAAGGCTTCATCTGCGCGTACGGTCTGGGCCCAATCCGGTACGACCGTGGCCTGGATGGCCGTGGCCCCGGCACTGCCGGTGATGGTGGGTTTCCATGCCGATTTTGCCTGGCGTAAAACAGCCTTTGCCCCTTCAATGCGCTCCTTTGCCTGACCCATGCCCGGATTGTTTTTCAGAGTGATCTCACAGGCCCGTTCGAGGGTTAACCCCTCTGGGGGCAGCTGCAGGGAAGCATCTGGACCTGCCTGATTCACACTGGCATGAACCAGGGTAATCTGGAAAAGAAATAGAATTGCAATCACTATTTTATATTTCATATTATCTTTGTATCCCTCATGTGTCGTAAGTTCTCATTTCCCATATTTATAGGTATCCTGTTTAAATTTTATGGTAAACATTGTTTGATATGGAAAAATAGGTTTTCAGTATTAATAAAAACAATGGGTTAAAAAATCATTCATTGATATCATCAAAATCCACCCTGGAATTTAAAT
>Ga0208900_1000701_pt1 | contig 20184 bp, 15 predicted proteins | sample AntAceMetag02UKK_FD_184763 | JGI IMG/M metagenome (GOLD analysis project Ga0208900, IMG submission 184763) | Saline lake microbial communities from Ace Lake, Antarctica - Antarctic Ace Lake Metagenome 02UKK (SPAdes) (version 2) | ecosystem: Environmental > Aquatic > Non-marine Saline and... | reverse complement strand
GTTAATCGGTTCAGATCAGATCAAATTCATAAAAAAGATATTAAAGAAACTGAAAATAAGGAATATCCCATCAGGGATGGTTCTGCGAGAAATCGGTCTGGCAAAGAATAATTTAATCACCATTGATGAGTTTAAAGCTCTTTATGATGGTGATGAGACCATGTTGAAAATTGCCGATGTGTATCATGAATATGAAAATGATAAGCGAAAAAAGCTTCTCATGGACTTTAATGATTTATTGATCGAAACCCTCATCCTTATGAAAAAGGATAAGGAGATTAAAAAGAAGTATCAGAATACTTATAAGCATACCCTTGTTGATGAGTTTCAGGATACAAATCCAGCTCAACTGCATATTTTAAACGAATTGATTGATCCTTCAAATAAGGACAGTTCGTTCTGGGCATGCGGTGATGACTGGCAAAGCATTTTCAGTTTCACCGGTGCCAGTGTCGGCAATATTTTGAACTTTAATAAGAACTTTAAAAATTCTAAACAGTTCATACTCGACATGAATTACAGATCTACCCCTCAGATACTGGAAGCATGTCAGAACCTGATCAGTCATAATACCAAAAAGATTGAAAAGACTTTGAGGACCAATAATCCTCCAGGAGATGAAATTATTGTTCTGGAATGCTCTAATGAAGAGGATGAGGGTGTTCAGGTGGTTAACGAGATAAAAGATCTAACCGAAGTTGCAGGTCATCAGCACAAGGATATTGCTGTTCTTTACCGTGCAAACAATTTGTCCCGGGTAATTGAGGATGCTTTGAAACAAAACAAGGTTCCTTATCATATTGAAAATGGTCAATCATTTTATGAAAGGCCTGAAGTAAAAGTATTGCTGAATTACCTTCGGCTGATAAACGATCCTGATTCTAACGACGGGAATGATGCATTAAAAAATGTAATCAACATTCCCAATCGGTATATCGGCCGGCGGTTTATAACAGAACTGGAAACGTATGCTGAGAAACGAAATGTCAATTTGTATCAAGGATTAACATCCATACCAATTGATGTTCCGTATCTTATAAAATATGTGAAGGAGTTTATCAGTATCATTGATCCTTTGATAAAAAATAAAGATAAAATTGAACCATCTGAAATGGTTCATATACTCAGGGAGAGTTTGGACTATGACCGATTTATTGCCGAGGATGATATCCCATCTCCTGATGACAGTAAGATTGAAAATATTAACCAGTTGCAGATAGCAGCAAACAAATACACCGACATTAACTCATTGCTAAATTATACGGATTCGTTCAAGGAAGAACAGAGCAAAGATAAAAATGGTGTGTCCTTAATGACAATACACAAATCAAAAGGATTGGAGTTCCCGGTGGTATTTGTCATAGGATGGATGGAGGGTGTGTTACCCAACAAACAAGGGGATGTTGAAGAGGAAAGACGTATTGGATTTGTATCCATGAGTAGAGCGATGCAGAAATTGTATCTTTCATACCCTCAGAAATATCAGGGGAGGTCAATAAAAAAATCACGTTTTCTGGATGAGATTAATTTAAACTGAAAAGTTAAACTGGACGGTGGTGTTTACCAATACTGGTGACACTGCCGTTCCATATATTTTTATTTGTAAAATTGCCCACTCTAAAAAAGCCTTTATTTGATATCCTCCAGATCTATAAATCGCAAGATTGAGGCCCATAAATAGATCCACTAATACCGATAGAAAAATATTCTTATATAAAATAACTGGGGAATAAGGTTCTTTGGATTTAAATCATCCTTCAACCCGGTCCCTGATGACAGCAACCAATGTTTCCAACTCGGCTTCATCCAACTTCAATAGGAACTCCAGGTCAGATTCTCTTTTTAACACACGTTTTAAAATTTCAATCAGTTCTTCTTTTGTCATCTATACCCAACCCTAATTATATAATTCTACTCCAACGGCGCTGTTGTAGTTGTATTTATTTTTTCTTTGCAGGCCTTCCACGTTTAACAGGAGTTTTCTTTTTCTCTACTTCAATCTTAGCCAATTCCTCCAGAGCCTTGCCGCATCTTTCTGATACAGTTTTAGACCTGTTCATACCTTCTTTTGCTTTTGCTTCGAGATCTGAGAGGTATGTTTTCAGTGCCTCACGCTTTTTACCGGTCATTTTAGAAATATCATCTGCATCAAAATCCAATTCTGTATCATCAACGGTCTTTAAAATGTTATCAATTTTCGTGATATATTTCTTTGTCGTTCTGATGAGCGAAGGTTTGGAGGATGAAGGAAGTGCCTTTAAATATTTTTTTATAGCTTCTTCAAGCTGCCTTGTGGTCCATTCTTCTTTGATGCATTTATTGACCATATTGGATTTTTTGACACCATTATCCATCTTTACGAATGATGCTTTATGGGTATAGGCCAATGCTTTCCTATCAATATTTTCCTCTATAAAGTATTGTTCCTGGGAGGCTACACGGACCATTAAACCTAACTGGTTGGGATGAACTATAAGATCCTCCCGGTCACATAGCTTATTGAAACTCTGCTGTTTTTTGGGATTTTTGGAGGATGCCAGTTTCGGATCACTTTCAAAAAATTTTTCAAGGATGTATCCACCGATTTTTATTGATCCTTTGTAAAGAGTCTCATTTGCTTTTTCATTAATAAAATTAACGGCGTCATTAATGAGTTTTTCATCAACGATTTGAATGTCTGCTTTGTTTTCCTTTTCAGTCATCGGTTCCTCCAAAAGTCTTTTTACGGTTTCTAAATGCTCACACCCTGTGCATTTTCCCGAATCGGATTCGTCCTGTAAAAATAACATACAATCATCAGGTAATACAAATATTCCACCACGTCTTTCACAGGTATAAAATTCATCACGAGGATCAATTTGGAACACGTCTAATAGGTTCGCTTGTTCAAATATCTGCATTGCATGATCAGCACCTTCTTTGCCTTTAGAAAGAGCTATATTGATCTCACTTTTAAGAGTCTTTATCTGGGAATTTATCTTCAAACGTTCATTATGGGCTTGTTTTCGAATTTTGATAAATTCTGATTCGGAGATTTCTCCTTTTCGGTATAGTCTTCGTGATTCATGCAGTTTCAACAATAATTGATCAAGAAGCCCCATTAGTTATTTCCTCAATTTATTCGAAAATTTTTCCAACCTTTTCATACCATTCACAGTCGCTGCATTTGTTTTTATTGTCGGATTTCTGAGACCAAGAATAACACTCCTTAGCTGCAATCTGTTTATATTGTTCTTTACAGTTATGGAATTCTTGTCTTGGGTCAATCCTAAATCCATCGAAAAGATTGATACCTTCATATGCCTTGGTATCTTTGCCTTGTTCAGATAATATCTTTTGTTTAAGTTCGATTACATCTTGGATTGAGCGAATGACCTGAGACTCTACCTTTATTGATTTAAAAAGAATTTCATACTCTGACTTGGATATCTGTCCTTCTTGCCATTGTTTAAATAACAAGTTCCTGCTTATATAAATGTGATCTGATAATCCGTTACTCATGTAGAAATCCTCATAATAGGCTTTTTTATAATGATCGAAACATCATTAGGTAATTATAATCCCCGATATCAACAAAGCTACCTTTTTTTGAATCCATACCCAGATACAATTTTTTCAACTTCATCCTTAGATAACCGTATTTTGATAGGTGGACCGGGAGGACCTTCAATTTTTTTGAACTCAATAACGGCGAGACATCCACCGGGCTTTAGTATAGTTTTGATTTGTTTCAATACAGCACCGGACTTATCCATTTTTTCAAAATCATGTAACACAGTTGCCATCAAACAGACATCAACACTGTAATCATCTATTTCAATTTCTTCTGTAGCATCATCCAGGAGAGTCAGAATATTGGTAATATTTTGTTTTTCAATTTCTTTTCCCAGGATCTGCAACCCTTCTTTCCACAAGTCTACAGCATAAACCAGTCCTCCTTCACCAACAATTTTGGACAGGAAGATGGAATATGTGCCTTTCCCGCAGGCTAAATCAAGAACAGTATATCCTGATTTCAGCGGTAGCATATCCTTCAAAAGATCCGGGTTGATCAGTTCAAAACTACTCTTGCCAACCCCTTTGGGTTTTTTATGAATATTATTATCCATATCTTAATATTCCATCCAAATTGATCCTGTTTCTTTAAAAAATCTGTTCTGAAAATATTGTTATTTCAGATAGAAACACCTGCAATTTTATATATCACGAATTTGATTTATTGGTATAGATGAAAGATAAAGTTTTATGCAAAGGTCCCCCAGAGGTAGGGTCGAGAACTGGCGCGCGTAACAGAAAGTCACGTTTCCAGCTCCCGCCACGTCAAACCCAACATGTGGATTTCCCACATTGGATTTTCCTGTTAACTTCATTCGGAAATTTATGTGGCCGATCAGGATAGCAGCACTTTCAGACCCTAATCAGGTCTTACTCCGCCTGTTTCAACTGATCTTAACCTTCCTCTCCAAATAAATCTCTCAGCTCAGATCTTGTAGACTAACAGACGAGTTTATCATCTCGCCCCTGCTGGGCATTCCATCCTGCGAACTCCACAATATCACCCGGAGCTTCAGCCAATAGAAACATGTTGGGGAGTTGTAAAAAACTATATGGCAGACCATTGTGATTTTACAATGAAAAATTTCCGAGAACAGTTGCCTGCATCATTTACAAAGGTAACAACCAGAACATTTAAAAGTTTGATTGCAAAAGTTGTTATGCAAGAAGAAAAATATTGGATTGAAGACACTAAGTTATATGAAGAAATTGATGACGATAGCGAGGTCTTAAGTTAAAAAAACAGTATCAATCCATATGAGGGTAACTATAGTAGTTAAGCGGATATCTATCATCATAAGGATCATTAATGTAATTGAAATTTTATTTTTTTCCACCAAATTCAAAAAAACCCCAAAACGCGACATGAGCCTTTATTTTTTAACCCATTCTTTTGAGAAATGAAGTTGCATTTTCCAATAATTGTTCCAGTTGATTTCCAAGCGGTGTCCGTTTAGAAAATAGACCCGTGTGAAATGCTTTTTTCAGCCGTTCCTTAGATCGCGAAACCAACTCCGGTGCACGTGTTGCCCATCTTGATTCAGTGCTCGCAGATTGAATATGTTGAAATGTATGATCCCTATCTTCATTTGTCAGATTGAGAATACGCTGTACGTCTACAAAAAGAGCATCAGTTAAGCCCGCAGAAAATCAGATTTTTCTTCAAGACCAATTCAGGTACCCCTGTTTAATACTATTTATACTTACTTTCCATTCATCAAAGATATGTGTTGGTGACCATTGGCAATTGGTTTGGATAGAGCCACTCCATCGTTGTCGATGATAAAGAAATTCTCTACCATTGAAGGGACAATAGAAATTGGGGGGAGTGCAGATGCTTTGTACAGGATAAGAGCTGAAGTTGCCAATTTCTATTTGCGTACTTTTTTTCAGCAACCGACATCTTTGATAAACCACCAGATGTATTATAAGACCTTGCAGGAGGTGTTAGGAATTGCAAACCTTTTAAAAGAGGTCCAACAGGCAACAACGGAACTTGAATACATTATCAGTAATATTCATAAACAAAAAAATGAAGCCTTACAGCAAGAAATAGAAATCAGACAGAATGATCAGCATACAGAACATCTAAAGCATATGGTGGAACAATCTAAAAATGAGATGGTCTTGACGCTGGTTGTGGAAGGTGCAGCTTTGCCATATTATACATACAGTTTCTTGACCATGCATTTCATTTGAATAACAGTGTTGCTGCTGGCATAAGTATAGCAATAACAGTATAAACTATGGTATATACAATTATAATATTTAGAAAGACTACACATCATGATTGAACATAATGATTCTAAGTTATAAAGGATTTCCATTAATGCCATTTGTAAAAAGATATTTAGGGTTAATCATTGTTATCGCTTTGGTTTTATCTGGTGTTGCGGGTAGTTCAACATTAAAAGATGCTGAAAATGAAATTAGACATGCAAACACCTATTTTTGGCTTGGGCTATCAGAAAAAGGTGATATGGAATCATTTTACAGAGGTCTTAATCATATTAAAGCAGCTGAAGACATTGTAAAGGATTTAGAGAAAACAAAAGAGTCTGATAAATTACTTTATGAAATTAATATCTTACGCGAAGATTTTCTAAACCAGATGGAGGTACACTTTGATACCCTGCATGGTGTATTCCCGATTGTAAGAATGCTAGTGCCAAATATTTTTTCTGATGCGTTGACATTAGGTACTTATGAACTTGTTGATGATCCTGCTGTAATGGCTGCCACATCTGCCGGTTTAAAATTAGCGCGTGATGTTGTGACTAAATGGAATGCAAAACCCCAATTAAATGTCATTTTCAACAGTAATACAGGAGAGAAACTAAAAGACAAGGAGCCAAACATAGCTCTGGAACAGGAAATATTATATATCTTTGGTTCTCTACCAAAGTTTTTTGTACATAATTCCCAGGAAGTTCAAAAGTATCTGACAAAGGAAGAGTATGAAATTTTTAAAGCCGGTATTGGTTTTTTACCGAGTGAAATAATTAACAAATTATATATGGGATTTGATTGCAACGAGTTGATGATTGTATCCGTGAATGAAATAGATGTTATTAATGATAATTATTTTTATCTCACAGAAGGGCATGTATATCATTTTAATAATAGCAAACCGACTCAAACTTTTTTCCAGCAGGGATTCAGTAGAAACAGGAATAAATATTTTTGGCCGATAATAAGTTCTTTTTTTATTGGCTTTTTGATCTCTATTATTACGTTTAGATGGATCGTTTACAAAGGTAATAGAAAAAAAATTTTCAGTCTTTCAGGTAAATTTATTATCGTCCCTATGATTGCTTATTTGATTGGCAGAATTTCACCATGGGCAATTGTACCAATGCTGTCCAAAATTATACCTGTGCCGGAAACTCTGTTTTTTATTTCTTTTTGGTGGCCATGTCTGGTTGGCATCGCAATCTTTTTTATACCTGTATTGATTTATTTACAGTTAAACAAATATTTATGCCGCATTGATGAGGATTTTCAAATCACGGGCAATGGGGCTGCTATTTTAGTGTCTATTTCAATTGGGGTATGTTTTTATTTGTTGGCTCCATTTCTGTTGTATTGGAATTCATTCAATGGATTTGCAAGAATTATTTGCATCTTTTTAATCTCAGGGTACCTATTCTATTGGTTTGGTTCTGCTCTTGATCAAGGTGAGTATAAAGTCAGTTCGAATACACTATTATCAGGGATATATTTACTCCCCGTTCTTTTCTTTTTTGGGGGAGCTATGTTTTTTGGAGATACGCTCCCTTTAAAAAACTATTGGCAGTCTCCTTGTCAATCCTGGGCGTTCATTTTGCTTTTCTTGTCTGCTGTTCTTGCGGTATGCTATTGGAAGCTTATCGATATTGATAAACAACCTGTTAAGCCCTTGAAAAAAATAAAGGACCTATCACCAGTTGATAAATTTGATGAAACGAACCCTTTGCCAACCCAGAAACTCATTTATAAAATTCAGACATCCAAATATGAGTATTGGGAATCTAGAAAATTTACGGATACCATTGATCCTATAATTTCTCCACTGATTGAAAACCAGGTTGATTGCTTTAAAACCACCTGGTTAAAGATAGCAGGACCGGCCGGGTGTGGGAAAACAGCTGCTGCAAATGCTGTAATTAAGCGCATTGAAAAAGCATGTGATGGGAATATCAATATTATTGCTTTTATTGGACAGTGCCGCATCCAAACAAATGATGAAATTGCAGATACACCTTATGAACCTTTCCGGGATGCTTTTCCTGAAAATTTAATTAGTCCCTTAGTATCGTCCCAGGATATTTTTCATAAGTTTGGAGATACTATAAACCCTGTAAATATGATCCCATCTTTTCTCGGACTCGATAGCTTACTTTCAACATTTGATAATGATTCGTCCCAAGTTATGGATGAACAAAAACAGAGAAAATTATTTAAGATGATTGCCAATTATATTCGAGAAAAAACAGAAAAGAATATGGTGGTCATATTTTTAGATAATATGCAGGAGATTGATTCTGCCTCTGAAAAACTTTTAACATTTTTATTGGTCGAATTTCCTCCCAACCAAAAATTATCGCTTCTTTTCATGATTGGAATGAGAAATAATGATCGGTTGCTGCAAATAGTGAATATAACTCCATTTGAATTGGATTTTCCAGATGTACAAGAGTTACAGGAAATGATCATTTATTCCCTTTGCCTGGAAGAGAAATCTGCTCAATTAATTTCAAATAAATTTAATTCTCAGATGGAAAACAAGCTGTCTGCAATGTTTCAATATATTTCCATGCTTGCAGAAAGTGGAATTTTAATTGATTCTGGTATGGATAAAATTACGCTGATGGGAAAATATTTAAATACGGATATGCCTGAAAATTTGAAAGAGCCTGAAAGTTATATTTCAATGATAAAAGATAAATTAAAAAAGCTAAACACAGAACAAATCAAGGTGATTTCATATGCAGCATGTTTAGGAGAAAACTTTAATATTGAGTTTCTTTCCGGGTGTTTGAAAGATGATGGAATTATTGAAACACTTGAAAAAATAGAAAAAATTTCTGGAATTGTTTTTGATAACCCAGAAGAGGATGGTTGTTTCTCATTCAGAGATTCCATGACGATTAGCAAGGTTCGAGATATTTTTAATATTACTTTTGAGGGGCCTCCCTGGTTTATGGTTAGTGAAAAGGTTAAAAAAATTCATGGGGAAATCGCAAAATATTTTTTTGAAAAGACAGAAAGAGAAGTCGATTATATCTTTGATACATGCATTCATTTCTATGCTTCAGGAGGGTTAAATGCCCAGCGAACAATGCAATGTTGCTTTGTGGCAGCAGATGTGGCAAAAAAGAGTTATGATTTTGATTTGGCCAAAAATTATGTTGAAATGGCCATAAACTGTGCTGACTACCTTGGTATTCCCATGAACCGGGGAGAAGAAATGCTTTTAATAGATTGCGAAAAAGCACATATCCAGAACACGGATGCATTTAAGATTGCAGATAATTGTATCGTGCATTTTGATGCACATCAAGAAAATATTTCAATTAAGATGTTAAAGGTACTTCTTAGAAGCTGTTATGAGGCTGTTCGGAATATCGACTGGCTTTCTGAAAACGAAAAAAGAAAATATATTGAAAAAAGAAAAAAATACAGAGAAAAAGGAAAAGTAAGTATAATAAAACTACTGGCAAAATCAATCGATCAATTTGCCAAAGCAGAAGTCTATTTTTATAAAGCTATAAATGAAGACAATAAGGATGAACGGATTGATGATCTAAAAAAATGTTTAAAACTTATCAGATCAATAGATACAGGACATGACGATCAAGTTCAGACACTTGCTTCCTGGGCTGAAGATCAACTTGCAAGGAAATTGATGGACCATGACAGTTCCGAAGCTATTAGATTGTTTAAGAGTAGTATTGAACGTAAAAAGTTATTAAATGATAGACCCGGTTTATCTAGAAGTCTTGGTGGTCTGGGCTATTTATTAATAGAAGAAGGAGAATATATAGGGGGCAGAGAATGTTTTCAAAAAAGTCTGGAATATGCAAAACAAATTAACGATGCGAATGGGGAATATCAAAGAAATTATGAGTTGGGCGATTCTTATTTGATAGAAATAAAGAAAGTCTCTGAGGAAGAGTGCTTAGAACCATATCAAAAGGCCCAAGAATATTTTCTTCAAGGACTCACAATTGTCAACCAATTTGATGAAAGCAATAAAAATAAAGACAAATCATTGTCCTGTCTTTTCTCGGGATTATTGTTTTGCACAGCAAAACTTTGCTTGTGGAATGATTTTAACAAATACGGAAAACATCTTATGAGATTGAATCAAAAAGGAAGCATATTCCCCGAACTGTCCCCAAGGATCCATGCTGCCATCAAAATTGGAGGGGATGAAGCAGGCAATTGGGCGATTGAATTGAAAAAAATTTAAACAAATGCCTTTTTAGACTTACTAAAACAATTTTAATTAAATGTGATTAAATGAAAATTGATTATCGATTTGTTCCATACGGAACGACAGCCCCGTATCCAGTTACAAAAAATGAACTCTGGCTTGATGTAGGGGATAGATCGGCACCACAGGTCCTTGATCATCATGGTGGTGACACTACAGCAAAGAGTGCTTTTGAACTAATAGTAAATAGATATAAAGAGTTTATAGTATCCCCTTTGTCCGGAGCTAAAGATATAACATTCGTTCTTCACACATCACCCGATCTTGATGCCATTTGTTCTGCCTGGTTGGCAATAAAAATCTTAACTCTTCCTGACACAATAGATACAAAGGATTCATTAAAAACAATTGAGAGAGTTGTAAGTGAAAATGATCAAGGACTTGTGAATACAAATGATCCAAAATCAAATTGGGCAATAGTCATGCGTATGCTTTTACTGATAGAGTGTTCAAAATCTGATGATTTTTCAAAATTACAAGCCGGTTTGGAATTTGTAGAAAAAACATATGTTTTACTTGAGAAGGGTGGTTCTCTTGAGTATGCTGCAGAAAAAATGATTTCTCCAAAAATTGAAAATGCATTGGAACAGGCAAAAACATTATATGAAAATGATATTTCAAAATCAGATATCTTTCAGGTTGTTTTACCTAAAACAGAACCAGTATTTAATGAAGAATTATTTTCCAGGAAACAAACAAATATGATCAAAAAGAAAAAAAATGCTGATGCTGTTATTCTCCATAATCCTGAGAGTATTCTTTTTAAAGAGTTGGCCCGTTGGGATTTGACAAACAGCCCACAAAAACAAGGCTTTGATCTGTTAATTGTTTCAAAAGATGTTAACATACTCAAAGACAGAACTTTGAAGAGATATATAATAAGCACAGATCCTTTGTCTGGCTTTTATTTAAAAGGTTTGGGAGCAAAACTTGAAAAGCTTGAACAAATAAAAGAAGAATCAATGGGGTTGCCATTACTAAAAGGTAGAGAGATATTAGGTAAGGGGCTTGGAAGATATGGCAATAACATTAAGGCTGCCTGGTATGATGGCAGCGGGCATAATTATACGATTGTTGATTCGCCGGCAATAGAAAATAACGGTAAATTTTATTGTGTTTCATGTCTGACAATTGAAGAAATAAAGGCTGCCTTAGCTGGTTTTATTTAGCCCGATCGTTTTTGGTCATGATGGTGTGGAAAAATTGAACAGTCACTGGAGATCGAAAATTCATTACTCAGATGACTGATACTCACGCAAATATTCATAGGGGTTTTAAAATATTTATAATTCTCATCAAATCTTGACTTTGTAACGCTCTTTGCATAATTATACCTTGTCTGTTTTGGTTAAGATTTTTATATTCGGACATCCGTTGTGAGGAGATGTGAATTATTTCTTAACAATTTAATAAAAAGATATTTGAATATTTTAAGCGTGTGACAATTAAAATTTTAAAAATTAGGAAAAAATATTTTGAAAAATGAGTATTATATAATTTATAATCCGTTGACGTTCAACACAATGGATTTACGTGTAAAAAAAGAAACAACTCCGGTCCATTTAATCTCTTACCTTACTGGATTGGATGGTTTTAAATTAAGTAACAACAACTACCTGGACTACTTGAATCTGGATATGCTCAAACAAAGAGAAGGAATGGTCGAAACTTTTGCAATTGAAAGCTATGCGGCTTTGTATATTGGAAATCAGATTGCAAAGCATGCTCCTGATAAAAAAGTTATTCAAGCTGATGGTAAGCGAAGAACAATACATGAGGTGATTTCAAGCGAAGGTGTAAAACCAAAAGCTGTATTCATTACTACAATGAGCCCAAATTTTGCTACTGCTGTAGCAACTGCGATAGTATTAAATCACGCTAAAATACCAGTTGTTATTGGAGGGATACACGTATCCACAAGCCATAATGATGTAAACATTTTTATCAAGAAATATTGCCCTCATCCCGAATTAGTATCGCAAGTTAAAGGACCAGGTGATACTCAAGTTATTTTTCAAGTTGTTTCCGATCTAAACAATTCCAATTTACAGAACGAATATGAAGGCAGTTTAACAGTCGAGGATAAAGTCTGGCCGCCATTAGACAATGTTAAATATATGCCTCCAATGAACATTGAAATGCTTAATCGCATTCCAATAATAGGAGATATGCTTGCTAAGAAAATGCGTATAATTCCCGTTGCGCCATTTTTGGGTTGCCCATTTTCATGTAATTTTTGCTCCATTTCAACGCTCCCATTAAACAAACGTAAGCTTACAATAAGAAATACGGAAGATTTTCTCGATGAATTAGAACATTATCAAAAAAGTGGTAAGCTCGATTCTCGGTTTTTCTTTTTCCTTCCAGATAATTTATTGCTTGGTGGCAAAAAGCTTGAAGCAATATTAGATGGTATTATTAATCGGCAACTAAAGGTAAATATTGCAACTCAGATTTCCATAGAAGTAGCCTCTAATGAGAGTCTTCTTGAAAAGTTGAGGCAAGCAGGCGCAACCCATTTTTTTATTGGTTTTGAATCTCTTGATATAAAGAATTTAGAATTCATTGGGAAACATATTGTCAAGCAGATTAAGAAAAGCGGTTTAAGCGTTAATGAATACTATAGGACTTTGATCCAAAAAATTCAAAGTTATGGTATTTCCATCCATGGCGCATTTATCTTTGGGCTTCCCTTTGATTATTTTAACTCGTTAGAGGATAACTCTGCTATGAATATAGCTAAATTTTGTGTGGAAAACCATATCGGTATTCAACCATGCTCTTTAACAGAGTTGCCAGGGTCAATATTATTTAATGAGAGTCAGCAGCGTGGGGAATGGTTATATGGAAAACAAGGGACTATGGAGTATCTTGCAGCACTTTGTTTGACAGATTTGACTGAAATGAACAGGATTCCACCGGACCAACTGGATAAAAGCCCCCTAAAGGTGGCGTGTATGGCATTTGAAGCTATTTCATATGCTGCATCAACAAATACAGCAATAAAAAACGCTTTGTTTATGATGAGAAAATCTTTTGCAAACCCAACCTTTAGAGGAAAAAGGTCATTAAAAGAAAGAATTTTTGATTCGATTTATAGCTTTGTAAGTCAATTAATTGTCAGTTTATACAAAGATCAGGGGGATAAAGTCGCTTTTTCAAATGGGAATGTAAGAGGTGCTCTGGAAAGGCTTTATGATATGGAAAAGAACCAAGATATCAAAAAATATTTTTGTGAATATGTTAAAAAATTTAGAGTGTAAATTTAATAATTCTTATAAGCATTATTGGGGTTAAATATGGATTCAAAATCATTCGACTCATCTTCAATCATTGATCGTTATCCATTATTAATCAGCCAACATTATGCAAAATTAAAAGAAAAAAAATATGCTGATCCAAATATTCAATTTGATTTAATACTCGAAGTTTTTGCAGTTATTTTGAAATATCTTTCTACTATCGTTTGCCGATGCTACTTGTTTAATGATGGCGGCGACAATAAATTAAACGATTTCATCAGTGGTGAATTTAAAACACTATCAGATGGAAATTGGAATAGATTGCTTCGGGATTGTTTGAGTAGGTATAAAATTTTATTGAGGCAAAACAAAGAAGAGGGTGTTACAGGACCATTAATAATGATTCAGCAGATGATTGATTATTATTTTAACAAGTTTCAAGGGAAAAATAATAATGACCATTATAAATTAATGGAACAAATCATACCAATGGACGATTGGTTTAAAGATATACAGATATCACCGCACAATAAATCTGTTTTCGATCTATTCGTATCGTTACGTAATATGAAGTCTCATACTCCCAAAAAAAGTTCTAAAGAATATGAAACATATATAGAAATATTAAAACCGTTGCTGGACCACCTTCTTTTCGAATTAGAGTTTATTACAGAATACCAATTGTGTTTTGTTAAAGAAGTCAAAGTAGAAAAAGAAATTTTTAGTCACACCGTAAAATATGCAATGGGGCGGAATTTTGAAACAACAAAATTGGACTTAGAAGATTCCTACTTAAACAAAGATGAATTATATATCTTGAAGTGGGAGAAGCATACCCTTGGAACAGATGATGCCCCAAAGATTGACTGGTCTTTTACATTGGGCCCATATTTAATCGTCGCAGAGTGTCCTGCTTGCAACGCTGACCAGATCTTTATTTTGAATAATTATAAGAATAAGAAAATAAATTTTAGAAATTTTACTTGCACACACACTTACAGCCCTCCGGAAATTTTAAAAGATTTAGACGATATTGATGCTTATCTGGCCGGAGAAAAATCTATAAGTAATTTATTGAAAGGAAAAATTATTGGTGAATTTTTTAAGGTTGATGATAATTTGGCTGACTCTCCTGAGAAGCGAATTACTTCAAACACAATGCTTCAGAAATCACGTAAATATCTCAAAGAAAATGAAATCATACTTGCTTTAAAATTTTCTCAGGAGGCTATCGATCTTAATAAAGACAACCATGAAGCATGGTTTGAAAATGCAATGTGTAAAATTATTACACTTGAAGATTTAGACAAGCCTATTTGTCAAGTAAAAAAAGCCATTCAGCTTGCACCGGAAAAAGCTCAATACTCATTTGCTTTGGCTGAAATATATTTTGAAACGGGTAAGCTCGATAAGGCTATTCAATATACTCAGCATACAATTGAAAATTCACCCTCTCATCAGGAGGCAAAAAATCTTTTGAAAATATTAAATAGTTCAAATGGAAACGGTGGATCAAAGGTAAATAACGATGCAAAATCTTGATAACAAAGCTAAAAATAGATTAATTGCGCTCGCTAAAAAAAACTTACAACTTTCGGAAAAATTTCACGTTTCTATGTGGACTAATGCTTTACCAATTTACAAGTTTATTTCTAAACAACCACTTCTAAGATGCATAATGGTATGCTTAACTTTGTTCTTATTTGTTATGGGGCTTAATTACAAGAACCTGTCTCTTCCCTTCATAATAAAGCAACTCTCCATAATTATAGAAATATTTATCGGGTTCTATTCAACATTTTATTTTTCTATAGTTACTGATAGTGCTTTGAAACACTTGACAGCTATTACTCTTTTACCGAAGGATTCAGTAATCAGATGGTTTCGAGAAGGGTGCTCGGTATCTTTCGGTCGTCAAAATCTGTTGTCAAATGAACAAGTAGCTAACTATTCAATTAAAAATGTAATCCAAAATGATAAAATCGTATTAATTTGGTTCTTGATATGGAATGTTGCCATTAGTGGAGTCCTTTTTATAATTCTGGAAATCCCAAAAATTGAACTAAGCGCAGCTGTCCTTTCACAATATTTTATGATTATTTTGTGGTCTTATTCATGGTTGTGGACTCCTCACTGGGTGGTGTATGGAATAGGTTTTATATTGAAGTTTGCAAAACTGCCGGTTCGTTATTTCCTTGGTATTCCTGATGCATTGACACTCAAAGGAATTGGGAACGCAGTAGCTAAGCTTGGTTACGGTGCCTTTATTCATTATCTCTTTTTATTATTTTTTTTATATTTTTGGGAGGTTATACCCCATGATATCACTGAACTATTTGAAGTCAATCCATATACGGTAATTGTATTTTTGATTGCGTTCGCAATTTATATTTTTGTCTCATTTCCTCTGTCAATTATAATGACACAGATTGCTGTCATACAAGCAATGATTCAAAACAAAGACAGGAAATTAGCTGAATATGCAAATCATATTGAGTCTGCCTTTGATACCTATATGAAACATCCTTATGGGGAAAATATTGATTCTTTGAAAGAAATACAATCAAACATGAAACTTCTTCGGAAGTTACCCGTTTTTGGTATGACTCTTTTCTATTTTATTGTAGTAATATTAATGTTTTTTGGTTATATTGTCTCTCTATATTTCTTTTTGAAGGTATTGTTTCACGATGTTGATACTTTTCTAAATATTTTTAATAAAATTTTATAAATTTCAATTTTAGTAGATATGGCGATGACTAAGGCAGGCGGAAATATTAAAATCTCCAAAAATAAATACGACTATGGTCAGTACATAGTGATCAACAAATATAGGCCATTTGAATCTTGGTGATTTTATTATTTCCAGTTACCTAAGTTGAATTTGCAAATTGTATGCATGTAAAAACAGTGGTCAACGAAACGATACTTTGTATTTTGCTTTAACCTTATCCTGAAATCATCTCTATGAATACTGTTAAATACCCTGTACGCTTTAAACAATACCAAATATTTACGATAATCATAATTAGGTTTCCACCTACGATAGCTATCATGGTCTCTCCTAATGATAGAGGCCAGGAAGATATTTGGCTGATTAACTTTTGATGTTTTTTCAGCCAGTTAAATCGCTCTAAATTGTTTTCGTCTGGATTTTCTAAGAAATTTTTAAAAGCTGACTCAATATGACCGGAGTAAGTATGGATAACTTTTCGCTTGGATTCTTTCATGGCGCGACGAAGCATAAAAGGCATCCCAATTGACCAGACCATCATAATCACAGCATTGAGTCCCAAAAAAAGGAAGTCAAAATAAAGGGTTAGATCTACTACAAGGGATGACATAGTCCAGTGTAAAATATAAGCAATAGAAGCACTCACGATATTGAAGCAGACTAAAGGTCCAAAAGACCGCATGCCTTCATCATTGATTTGAGTCAGGGCTGGCTTAAGTGACAATTGACTGAATTTATAAACAAACAGGGTGCTGGCAACTACATATCGAACACAAAAGTATAGGAAAAGATAGATTAAGCAAAGATCTAAAAAATGTTTTGGTATTAAAAGCGGTGAAATTGGTATTAAAAGCGGTGAAACAAGATGGGAACCTGATAGAAAAAACGCGCTAAAACATAGAATTAAAACCCAGGGGATACATAACCAATAATACCACGGATTTTTTTTAGTGATTGCATGAGTCTTAATTTTCCTGACTCAAAAACATATTCACCGAAAATAAAAATCAGCTGGTTATCGAACCAACTCTCAAACCTCTCAAGACGCATGGTATCCAGCTGAAGGCTAAGTGGTATGCGCATTCTATTAATAATCGGTACAACTATTGTTAAAGGGATGACTAGAACCAAACATAGGGCACACTGGAGCGCAATAGGCAATAGATTGTCTGAATTGCCTGCAATCCAATCGATACTTGCAGAGAACAAATACCATAATAGAATGATCGCAATCCACCAAAAAGCAGCAAAGCGTCTGAAAATTTTCGGAGTGAGTGCATGGTAAATGGTTGGGATCTTGATCACAGGAGCAGTTCTGGGGTCATCTTCCTCAGTAATATTCCCTTCATTTATGTCTGATTGTCCTTCAATCTTTTTTAAAAATTCCAAGGCTTTTTCGTTTTCAGGATCAAGGTCCAAACAACTTTGGATCGTCATTATTACGGCATTTGGGGGATCCTTGAGTTCATTTTCAAGTTCTGCTATCTTTAAAAAAGTTGAAGCTTTACGTTCAAAAATTAATGTGGTTTCATACTCCTTTAACGCATCTTCAAAACGACCTTGTCTGTGATGCATTACGGCTAATTTGTTATGGTTTTCTGCCTGATCTGCCTTTTCTTCAAGAGTAAGATCAGGATAGCATTCAACTTCCGAACAGTTATCAAAGGGTTTAAGTTCAAGTAGGTCTTTAAAGGTATTATGCAGTTCCTTGTGTAAATAATAGGCTCCACTTTTGTAACAGAGGTATTCTATATATGTTCGTTTAAAGTCATTATGAAAGTAAGTGGCAGCGTCGTCTTCATTCCCGTCATAATGCCATATAAGAAATGGGCTCAATGGAAAAACAGTTGTGTTTTCAAAAATTTCTTGTTTGTAGGTAGCATATATTTCATTTAGTAAAACTGGTGAGTCAGAAAGATAAGTTCGTTCTTCAGATCTATCGCCTACCAATTCATTTACTGTTAAATTTGAACGATTTTTATCTTCAGTTGCTTTGATATCTTTAGTGTGAAAAATAAGAATGTCACTTAGAAAATTAGCGGAATTGAGCAAATAGGCTAAAATTTCTTCAAGGAGAGGTAGTCGCCGTTTAAGCTCTTTTATTTCAAGATTGGCACCATGGCCCAAATTTTTATTGCGATAGGTCACAAGGGCATCGCAGATATCAGCATGAGGATTCTTGGATATCTGGAAGTTGATTCCTCCAATTTTTGAAAAAAGTGCGATGATTTTAGATGTATCTTTATTTTTTGGCTGGGTATACCACTCTATAATTTTAGCGAGGAATAAAGGTTGTGGTTTAGTGATTTCTAATGCGCATATAATACGAAGAAAGCCAGTCCAGTGACCTATTGAAGGCCGTTTTAAAAACTCCAAAGTTTTCTCTTTTTGAGGAAAAAGGTCTCGTAGATTAGGAGTGCAGTTTCGTGCATCTTGAAGGGCAACAATGCTTGTAAACTTGATAAAAGTTTCAAAAAGGTCCTTGAGATTATTATGACGGCTTCCAAGGTCACCCTCTTTTGTAGTACGACACTTCCGAAAAACAGCAGCTATTGGGGTGGGATACTTCTTTTCGATAGTAGATTCTAAAGACTCAAAAGATAACGGCTCGTTCATGTCTTGTCCCATAAAATTTTGTGTAGAAATATTGAAATATTTAAAATTTCCTTACTAATAGCGATATGCTCCCATCTTGAATATATTATGACTTGTGTCCCTTGATTGTTTTTACGTAAGGCTCAGTGCCAAAAATAAACCTCCCAGGTTATTGGCGTGGCGTTTCCAGTCACGGCTATCCTGTGACAATAGAGATTACGTCTGGAAGGTTTTAAATTGACGCCACGCCTAACTCAATAAAATATTTATAAAGTTTATTCTTTTTAAAATCATACAACCTTTAAAAATAATCTTGAACAACTTCCTGGTAATCCTGAAAATATATATACTCAGGAAAATCGCCTAATTACAATCTAACATTGTAGTAATTTATATTCACTTTTTTTGCAACGTTAATATTAATTTGACATGATTTTATCGTCAACTGGCGAATTAAATCGATATCGGCAACATGAGTTTGGAAAAATTTATGAAAATTTCCCATTAATAATTTAGTTGTTTACTCTACTGCGACAGTGTAACGTGAGCCATACCCGCTTTAAAAATGACGGTGCTTCACTGCTCCAGATCCTGAAGGCCCAGGTATCACTCCTATACCAATGGGCAAGTGAAGAAATAAGACTGATATTTTATACCAAACCACACTGATTCCGATATTTTTTTTACCAAAAGCGTGGTGAGATGTGAATAAACACAGCTGTATTACGTTTAAATAGTGGGTAATGTTTGACATGGGGAAAATCAATATGCTAAGAAGACTGACGAATTGGGTTGACACGTATTTAGAAAACGACAAGCTTTAAAAGGTGACTGACGAATGCAAAAACATGCTTCTTCCCATGGTTTAGCGGTCCTTGTATGCACTGTAACGGGAGGGATCCTCGTTAAAATGGGGTATGATTACTACCGGCCGGCTGCCAAAATACTTAAAAAAATAAGTATATCTATCATAGATATGCTTAACATTGATGAATCGATGTTTTCTGTTGATTCAGTATCAACGCTTTTACTGGCTATTGTACTCGCAGTGTTATGGGGCGCTGCTTTTTCATTGATGCATTCTGACAAGTAAGGCAAAAAATGATAGTTTTGAAATGGAAAATCTTCAATCTTCCTTTACTAACGATTGTGATCTTCCTTGTGTTTTCCTTTGAGTCCGCCTGTGTTTTAAAAAAAGTTTTTGCTGACTGCCATGACGTTGATTTTTCTGAAGTTCAGGCAAGATATGATCGAAGCCCTGTTTTTTTTAAAAATAACACATGGCTGTCCGATATAAGAGACAATACCCGTATCAGGATAAATGGCGGGAGAGTATCTCTTGACAATTTAAAAGCGTTAAGGCTGACTTCTCTTGTTGTGCGCCTGACAGGTCCAGATTGTGATTTTAGGGGAGTGAGAATCGTATTAACCGATAGAAGCACTGCAATGACTGATCGAGTGATGCTTGATAAAACCGGAATAGCTGTTTTTAATATCCCACAGCATTATGAACAGTACCCCCTGAAAATATCAGTTCCTTTATTAAAAAAAGAAAGGTTTATAGAACATTATTCAAAAAA
>Ga0208900_1000700_pt1 | contig 20221 bp, 16 predicted proteins | sample AntAceMetag02UKK_FD_184763 | JGI IMG/M metagenome (GOLD analysis project Ga0208900, IMG submission 184763) | Saline lake microbial communities from Ace Lake, Antarctica - Antarctic Ace Lake Metagenome 02UKK (SPAdes) (version 2) | ecosystem: Environmental > Aquatic > Non-marine Saline and... | reverse complement strand
ACTTTTTATTGGCAAGGCAATCAATACGATCTTGCTTTAGAGAGCTTCGTACCTGAAAATAATACCACACTTCTCATTGGGGATCATACAATTACCGGTGTAATTAGTAATCAAGGAAGCGAACAAATTACATCTTTTGACCTCATATATACTGTTGATGGTGGAAGTCCTCAAAGCACCACAATTAATGCACAAATATCACCTAATGGCGGGACTTATAACTTCACACATGATATACCATGGACTATTTCAAGTGGTGGCAATGCATACGATGTATGTGTTTGGGCTGAAAACTTAAATGGAAGCTTTGATGATCAAAATCCCGACAACGACCAGCTGTGTCATAATATAATATCAGCAACAACAGGCGCTGTAAGAACAGTATTGCTTGAAGAATTTACAGGTACCTGGTGTTCGTCATGCATCAATGGGCCGGTTGTTATGGATCAGATTCATGATTTATACCCGGATGATGTGGTAATGGTTTCGATACACGATGGCGATGCTATGGAATTTGATGATGGAATTGCCAGTGGATTTAATACACCTTATTACCCAAGTGCAATGATAGATAGAACGCTTAGAAATGGAGATGAATGGGAATTTAATTTTGATTGGGATTGGATAGAGGTTGTTGAAGAACACTTTTCAAGATATACACCTGTTGAAGTATCAATGTGGCACGGCTATGATCCTGTCACCAGGGAGATTACCATGACTTTAACTGCCGATTTTGTGGATGTAGCAGCCGGTGATATGAGGTTCGTTTCGATGATTATTGAAGATAGCCTTGTTGGTGAAGGAGAGGGATGGGATCAAAGGAATGGCTACAATAATGTACCGGGGCATCCCTACTATGGCGCAGGAAATCCGGTTGTGGGTTTTGTGCATAATCATGTGCTTAGGGCTGTACCTTCAGGCGCATTTGGCAATAGTGGAATTGTTCCTGCCGAGGTGTTCGCCTCAGAATCGTATTCAGAAACAATAACATATACCCTACCTGATAATTTTAACGAATCGAAGATAAGCATGATTGGCTTTTTGGCATATTACGGTACCGAGATTGGTTCGCGTGAAGTGCTGAATGCTGTTGGACAGGATTTGAACGAAGAAGGCACCGTGGGAATTAATAAAACTAACAAGACCACGAATTTTAATATTTTCCCCAATCCTTCAAATGGATTGGTAAATATTATGTTTGACCAGGCAACTGAAACAGATACTCAAATTTTTGTTTATGATGTTTATGGAAAGCAAGTAGGTGTGATTAATGAAAAAGCTACTCTGGTGGAAGGCACACAACATTATTCTTATGATACCAGCGATTTGGAACCCGGATTGTATTTTGTTACCATAATAACAGATGATAAAGCGCAGACAAAACAGCTTGTAATAGCGAGGTAATTTGCAAAAAATCATTGTTATTTCAGATACAGTTAAAAACGAACGATGAATCAAAAAAACAATAATAACGGTGAATCTAATCCTTCAAAAAGTAGTAGGATTGAGAAGAACAAGGAGGACATAGCTATAAAACACGGAAGCCAATTTTTGGAGTCACAAAACAGTGCGCTAATAAAAATTCTTAATAGAATAAATAGCAAAAAGCTGAAGTGAAGATATATCAAAACAAACTTTGGATTACATAGTCAGGGTGAGACTTAAAGTTTCACCCCGACTTTTTGAAGTCCCGATCCATCCTGCCATACCGGCGGGATGAATTGGGGCTTTTTTATTTCGGAATTAATCATAAATTTGGCGGAATATTTATGAAACAATTTTTGGCTAATATTTATTCCATTTTCAAGGGCTTACCCATGGTTTTGATCCTTGTGGTATTTATGGCCGCATGCTCAGAAAACAAACTTGACCTCGCAAAGGCACAAGTTACTACCCGTCAAATTGATAGCCTTAATACCCTGATTTCGGAGCAGGAAAATGCTGATATTGAAATAGAAAAACAAGCCGATAGTTTGTTTAAACTTTCGCTGGCCCTGGGTTATGAAAAAGGCACAGCCGAATCGGCTAGTCAAAAGATACGGCTTCTGCGCAAAGCATACCAATATGATATTGCCTTGCAATTTATTGCAGAAATATTGCAATTGCCCGACGAATTTAAAGATCCCCATAACCAGGTAATGGTAAACGAAGAAATTGGCTTACTGTATTACGATCTTGATGATTTTGACCAGGCTTACCGCTATTTAACCTTAGCCTTGGCTTATTATGATGAAAACAAAAACCAAAAAAAAGAATCCTATATTTTATCACGAATTGGCTTAATGTTTTCGGGAAATGATGATGAAAAATCGAAAGAATACTTATTCAAATCCCTTGACATTTCCTTGGAAATCAAAGATAGTAGCGGGATTGCCCGTGAGCTGAACAATATAGGGCTTAATTTCATGAGTAGGAACAGTTTGGACAGTGCTCGGTACTATCTTACAAAGGCGTTGGTAATAAACGAAAAGATTCATAATTGGAATTATTATGAAAAAAATCTGGCGAATCTTGCGCAAATCGAAAAAACTGAAAATAACTTTTCGGGAGCAATAGAATTACACCAAAAACTGATGCTTGTATTGGATACTGCAAAAAATCAAAAAATGTATGTACATACACTATTACATTTTGGCGATTTGTATCTAAAAATGGAATTTTTTGATGCAGCGATTCCCTATTTTTCCAAAGCAATTGCTCTGGGAGAAAAACACCATTGGCTCGAGATTCAGATGTTTGGGAACAAAGGGCTATACTTTTGCAATAAGAACCTGGGCAATGTAAACGAAGCAATGAGCCACTTTGAAGTATATATTACATTTAGGGACAGCTTATATATTCGGAAAAACTTCCAGGAACTGGCACTTCAAGAGTTTAAGTTTAAAAATGATCAACTGGCACAGGAGAAATTATGGAATCAACAAAAACGAAAATACATCTTGTATTTTCTGATGGTGCTTTTATTGGTGTTTCTCATTCTTCTTTTTCAATTGTTCAGAAAACAAAAATTCAAAGTAGCCGAAGAAAAGCTGGAACGAAAACTCCTGCAAAACGAATTGGAAGGCAAAGAACGTGAACTGACTTCGTTTGTATTAAATATGATAAGGCTTAATGAAAAGAAGTTAGAGATTGTTGAATATTTGAAACACGAGCGTCCCCGGCTTAAAAAAGAAAACCATGAAGTAATCGACACCGCCATTCACAAGCTGGAATACGACCAGGATGCCCGAGCCTGGGAGGAGTTTGAAATCCGGTTTAACCAGGTGAATAGTGATTTTTACCAAAAACTCTCCACACGTTTTCCGGATTTATCCAACAACGAAAAAAAACTTTGTGCATTTCTGCAAATGAATATGACTACCAAAGAAATTTCGATTATTACCAGGCAAAATCCCCCATCCATCGATAAGGCAAGGTACCGATTAAGGAAAAAATTAGACCTGCAAAACCCAAACACCTCCCTTACACAGTTCCTTTCTGAACTTTAGGCTTTTACCTCTCAATGTCCATATAAAGTCCAAATCCAAAAAGCGGATAAAGAAAACTTTGTCCGGGTAAAAAATTTGGATAATCCCCATCCTAAGCTAATCTTTGTTGCAATTATGCAAACAATGAGAAAAATGAAAGAAAAAAAGGAATTACCTAAAAATGAAGCCGGGCAAACTATTAATGAGACTTTTAATAGGGAGGACTTTACAAACAGGCTTAAATTGGAAAATAAAGTGCTGAATAAAGTACTCGAAAAAATAAAAAGAATCAAAAACGATGACATTCACAAACAATAGAAGCATCAATTTTTTGTTCACAAACTAAACATTAAAAATTATGAAAAAAGTTTACGTTTTATTAGTAAGTATGCTTACGCTTTTTAGCATAAACCTGAAAGCCCAATTGCCCGATGGTTCCATAGGCCCCGACTGGGTTGCTACGGATATTTACGACGTTGAGCACCGCCTGTATGATTATCTGGATAGTGGCAAGGTAGTGATCATCGATTTTTTCACCACCTGGTGTGCCCCATGCTGGACATACCACAACAATGGAATCCTGAACGAGATGTGGGAACTTTATGGCCCCGAAGGCACCAATGAGGTGATGATTTTTCAGATTGAAACAGATAATGCTAGCGGGATGAATCAACTTCTCGGAGGCCCCAATTCGCAAGGCAACTGGATTGTGGGTGTTCCGTTTCCAACCATTAACGATGCCCCCAACCCCAACAACCTTCCTTATGGAACAATCTGTGGCGATCTTTATGAAGTAACTTACAGCCCTACAATTTATGTTATTTGCCCTTCGAGGATATGTAACGAAGACCACTATCAGGATGGTTATATGACTGCTGCACAATTGCATGAATTTATGGGAGGTTGTCCGCAAGCAACCGAACCAATTGACGTGGCGCTGTGGCAGCATTTTGGAAACACTACTTATTGCGACAATCAATTGGATGATTCAAAGATAGTGATCCAAAACCTTAGTTTGAATGGAAATCTTACAAATGCCACTGTTCAGGTGTTCCTTGATGGAAACGTCATCTCATCAACTGAATATACCGGTAACCTTCCACTATACGGAATTGATACAATAGCACTTAATCCTATGCTGAATTTACCTGAACAAGCCGAACTGACTATCTTTATTAACCTTGAAGGCGATACCTTCCTATCGAATAATGAAATTGAATTGAATGTTGCCAAAGCCCCTCAGTCCGAAATGAGCTTTACAATCGAAGTTCAACCGGATAATTATCCCGACGAATTTTCATGCGAACTCCTCGACGGTGCTGGAAACCTGATCTACGGAATAAGTGCTCTTAGTGGAACCGGATTACAAACCTTCAATGTAGTTATTACCGATCCTGAGTGCATCACCTGGAATATTCACGATTCTTCTGGCGATGGAATTTGTTGCGATTATGGTGAAGGATACGTACGTCTGATAAATACTTCAAACGGAGAAGAGGTCATGAACGTGACTGGTGATTATGGTATGGGGACCAGCAAGTTGTTTTTAGCAACAGATGGTACTATTGGTATTTCTGAACACGCCTCATCTGAAATTATGATTTATCCAAATCCTGCCAATGAAATGGTTTATGTTTCTGCGAACTCAAAAATTCAACAAATCGAATTGATCAATCATGAAGGCCGAGTGGTAAAACAACAGAATGTAAATTCAAATCAGGTAACATTCAATGTGTCGGATGTAGCATCTGGAATTTATGGCATAAGAATAACATCTTCTAATCAGGTTACTACCAAAAAAATTGTAATCGAATAAATCTAACTTATTATTTAACAAACACTTAGCATCGAAATTATTGTGAAGAAAAAAAAAGCAGATTAAAAATACTAAATATGTTACCAACAAAAATAAAAAAGAGACAGTGACAATCAAAAGTCACAGAATAACAAAAATTAAAATGAGTAATAATAATCAATTAAAAAAGGAGGACACATGAAACACAAACGATTACGATTAAGTGCAGTACTCTTGCTGGGTCTCGGAATGACAGGATTACAAGCACAAACCATGTATGTAACGCAAAACAGCGGCACACAAACCGCTTATGCATTAAATAACATACGAAAGATGACATTCACTTCGGGGAATGTTAATGTACAGAAAACCGACAACACTATAGGTGTTTATGCACTTAGCGACTTAAAGTATCTAAGCTTTCAAGACTTTACAGTCGGGATTAACGAACAACAAATGGCAGCAAGCAATACGTTGCTTACCTATCCCAATCCTGTAGCCGATATGCTGACCATTGATTTAACAGGCACAAACAACAGGGAAAGTCGCATAAGTATTCTAAACCTCGAAGGCAAGGAATTGCTATCCCAAAAAACATCGGGCATGGGTATGGTAACATTAAACCTAAGCAAACTGCCACATGGCGTTTACCTATGCCGCTATACCAACGGAACGGAAATAAAAACAGTAAAAATTATTAAAAAATAATAGGAGTTAAAACTAATGAAAAAAATATTTTTTGCATTAATAGCCTTAGTTACATTTTTTAATGTAGGGCAAGCCCAAAACGACACGATGTATATCATGAAAACAGGTAATATAATCGGAAAGTATAAAGTCGAGAATGTTGATAGTGTTATTTTTTACAAACCAGTAATCAATTCAAATATCAACATCGAAACTGTAAACATCCCTGCCGGCACCTTTACCATGGGTACCCCTGAAAGCGAAGTAAATCATGCAAACAATGAAACCCAGTTTCAAGTTACCCTCTCTGCCTTCGCAATGAGTAAATACGAGATAACCAATGCGCAATATGCCGCTTTTTTGAATGATAAAAACATTGGCGCCACTGGCATGTATCCAGCAGGCGCTTACCCAACGCAAGTATTGCTTTATGAAAGTGAGGAAAATCAAAATTGGGGCATGCATTACATTGCAGGGGATTGGGTTCCAGTGGCAGGCTACGAAAATTACCCTGTTATTAATGTAACATGGTATGGAGCTGTTGAGTTCGCTACTTTTGCCGGAGCACGTTTACCCACCGAAGCCGAATGGGAATATGCATGCCGTGCAGGCACTACAACACCATTTAGCACAGGTGATTGCTTAAGCGATGCACAAGCCAATTACAATTGGACTATGCCTTACAGCACTTGCACAAATACCAATACCACCAGTCCAGGTACAACCCAAGCCGTAGGCTCATACTCCCCTAATGCGTATGGATTATACGATATGCATGGCAATGTAATGGAATGGTGCAGCGACTGGTACGGCACTTATCCTACCACCCCACAAATCAACCCCACAGGAGCTTTAACTGGAACGCACTGCGTAATCCGCGGCGGTGGCTGGCTCGACTATTCTCGGAATTGCCGGAGTGGGAAACGCGACCACACCCCTCCCGACTCTTACTATTCCACTTTTGGCATTCGTCTGGTTTTCCCCAATTAAACACTAGTTAATCCTTTTCCTCGCTTTTAAGCTAACATGATTTGGCTTAAAAGCGAGGAAGGGACTACCGAAGCGTAAAAGCCAACGAGTAATAATATAATACTGTGAAGCGATCGGATTTTTTTTAAAATTAAGTATGTACGTCTTTTTAATATACCTCTTGATGATAATGGTGAAATGCTTAAAGGTTGTTAGAAAAACCTTGCCTACGCTTTAAAAGGAAAGGATATGAAAGAATTATGGTGTATAATACGCGGTATATGTGGTTTGAAAGTTTCTCTCTAATGTTTAAATTTGCATTCGCATACATTTTGTAGAGGATTGTAGTAGTAAAAAAATAAGCTTACTATGGAACAATCTGTGCCGATCTTTATGAAATAACTTACATCCCTACAATTTATATTATTTGCCCTTCGAGGATATGTAACGAAGACCACTGGGAGGATGATTACATGAATGCCGCAGAATTGTACGCATTCATGGGAGATTGCCCGAATGCAACAGAGCAAATTGATGTTGCTTTACTAAATTATGAAGGCCCAGTTAGTTATTGCGATGGACAGCTTAATAATGCAGGAGTAGTAATTCAAAACCTTAGCCTACAGGGTAATCTTATGCAGGCGACTGTAAATGCTATACTTGACGGAAATGTTATTGCTACAGTAGCGTATTCGGGCGATCTTCCATTGTATGCATTAGAAACTGTTTTATTCGAATCGATTACAAATTTGCCTGATACGGCCAGTTTAACTTTCCAGATTGTTGTAGAGGGTGATACATATTTAGAAAATAATGAAATAGATGTAGATGTAACTCAAACTGCGATTGAAGCTCCCTTGACTTTCACCATTGAAGTGCAACCTGACAACTATCCTACTGAAGTTAGTTTTGAATTGCTGGATGAAAATGGAAACCTGCTTTATGAAGTTGCAGAAGGTTCGCTTACGATTTCAGATTTGCATACATTTGATATTACAATTAATGAAGCTACCTGCATTACCTGGAATATTTACGATTCGTATGGCGATGGAATTTGTTGCAATTATGGTGATGGATACCTACGCTTAATAAATACCGAAACCAGTGAGGAGATTTTGTACGTGAACGGTGAATATGGAAGCGGCATCACTGAATTGTTTGCAGCACTTAATCCTGGTGTGGGTATTTCGGAAAGTATTGGTACCCATAATATCCAGGTTTATCCCAATCCGGCCAATGAAATGGTTTATATTTCTGCGAATTCAAATATTCAGCAAATCGAATTGCTTTCCCAGGATGGCCGAATTATAAGAGAATTTGATACAAATTCCGCAGCGGTTAATCTCAATATTTCGGGTGTAGCCCCAGATGTTTATTACTTGAAAATTGTTTCTTCCAATCAGGTTACTACCAAAAAACTGGTGATTGAGTAAATTTAGAATAATTCATTGGATGACTAATTACAATAACATTATTAAGTCATCCAATGAATAGTATTAAATTCAGGGCATGACTTTAAGTCATACCCTGACTTGTTTGAAGCCCCGGGTCGTCCCGCCAAAATGGTGTGATGGATCGGGGCTTTTTTGTTTTGCAATTAATAATACATTTGCCTGATATTTTATGAAACACTTTCTATCAAATATCTATTCTCTTTTTAAAGGACTGCCTTTTGCATTGATCTTTTTGGTTTTTATTATCGCTTGTTCGGAAAATGAATTTAACCTATCGAAAGCACAAGTTACTACCCATCAAATCGACAGCCTTAATACCCTGATTTCGGAGCGGACAAATGCTGATATTGAAACAGTAAATCAAGCTGATAGTTTGTTTAAACTTTCGCTGACTCTGGGCTACGAAAAAGGCATAGCCGAATCAGCTAGTCAAAAAATACGACTTCTGCGCAAGGATTACCAGTATGATATTGCCTTGCAGTTTTTTTCAGAATCGTTGGAATTATTTACCGAATTTAAAGATCCAAACAACCAGGTAATGGTTTATGAAGAAATTGGTCAATTATACTATCGCCTTGATGATTTTGATCAGGCTTACCACCATTTATCAAAGGCATTGACATATTACGAGGAGAACAACCACCAGAAAAAGAAATCATTTATTTTATCACGAATTGGATTATTATTCAAAAACAACGATTACGAAAAATCGAAGGAATATTTACAAAAATCTCTGGACATCTCCATCGAAATCAACGACAGTGTTGGAGTTGCCCGCGATCTCCACAATATTGCACTTATTTATCAGAACAGGAAATCGTTCGATACAGCAAGAATCTATTACCAGCAGGCGATGTTTATTAACGAAAAAATCGGGAAATGGGATTATTATGCCACCAATCTACTAAATCTGGCAATTATAGAAAAACAAAATAAAAATTTCGAGGAATCGATAAAACTATTCACTCAATTAACGCATACCTTTGATTCTCTGAACGAAAAAATTAATTATGCAAAGGCTCTTTTTCACCTTGGAGGTGCATATCTGGGTATGCAAGATTATGAGAAAGCAATTGCATATTATATCACTGCCGATAGCCTTGCAGAAAAATACGGTTGGACAGAAATAGCGAAAAATGCTAACTGGGGATTATATCATTGTTACAACTTTAAAGGGAAAAACGACCTGGCTATTAATTATCTAAAGGAGTATTACAAACTCGCTGACAGCCTCCGAATCAAACAAAATTATCAGGAACTTACACGGCTTGAGTTACAATTTAAAAACGACCAACTGGTTAGGCGAAAAATGTGGGAGCAACAAAAGCAAAAATTAATCCTGTATTTTGCCCTTACTTTGTTATTGTTTTTTGCAGCCTTCCTATTCCAATTGTTCAGAAAACAGAAATTTAAAACTGCTAAAGAAAGACTGGAACGAAAAGTTTTGCAAAACGAACTCGAAGGCAAAGAACGCGAACTGACTTCTTTTGTATTAAACATGATACGATTGAATGAAAAAAAAATGGGCATAATCTCTTACCTGATAAAACAAAAGCCAAGAGTAAAAAAAGAGAACCAGGATATTATCGAAACTGCCATCCGTGATTTGGAATATGACCAGGATGCACAAGTATGGGAAGAGTTCGAAATGAGGTTCAATAAAGTTAATGGTGAATTTTACCAAAAACTTGTCAGCCGCTTCCCTGACCTGACCACGAACGAAAAAAGGTTGTGTGCTTTCCTTTTAATGAATATGAATACAAAAGAAATCTCCAGCATTACCGGTCAAAGTATCGATGCCATCGGAAAAGCCCGAACCCGTCTGAGAAAAAAACTGGGTATTACCAAGCAGAGCGAAAGCATCACCTCTGTTCTCAGCTTACTTTAGCATTTTATCTTAATCCATATCATTGCATAAAACTGATTTCTCCCTTCGGTATTAATGACAAGACCGATGTGGGCAGTGGGTAATGCCATTAACTTAAGCATCTGTAAAAAATCACCTCCCAAAAAAGCTATCATCGAATTACACGAAATACACGGATCTCTAATCCGATAAATCCGATGATGATATTTTTTCTTTTGATAAGAATTGTGTGATATTCCATTTCCATTTTTCAGATATGAAAACCTTAAGTTAATGGCATTAGGGCAGTGGGGGGGGGTCGGAGTTTTGCCGGGAGAAACCTGCCTGCCGGCTCGCTTCGCCAAAGCTACAGCGAGGCGAGCAAGGCTGGTCTATTTCATTTTTTTATACAATTAATGACTTACAAATGACCATCAATGACTTTTTCCTGATAAGAAAATTTCGTTTCAGCAAACTACCTCAATCTTCAATGCACTTACCCATAAATTAAAGATATTTGTAAACCACTGATTTGCTATCGTTAATACTATCTTGTCCTAAAATTGGTCTATCCCGAATTTCCCTTTGTACTAATTTTGGGCTATCAAAAAATTTGGTATCATGCTTCTATCCTTATACTTTTGACTTTTCATCGTAGATTTGTCCTTCAACTATCACAGATTTGCACTACAGTTAAATGAAATTTAAAATAATTAAAAAGTGTTATTATGAATGTTATTATGAAAAAGCTATTTCTTTTGTTCCTAACCATTTCATTGGGAGCAACAAGCGCATTTGCGCAGTACTATTACATTCCGCATATTGATGCAAACCAAAACCCCGGAAATCTGAACCAGGACAGTGAATATCCTCAAGACGCTATAGCCGCTGGATGGACTCCCATACAAGAGGGGCCACAAACCGAAGCGGCTTGGTCAGAAATCCAAACCCTGCCTTTTAGTTTCAATTTCAATGGCATTGATTATACCACTTACAAAGTGTCTTCATCTGGTGTATTAACTTTTAGCACCTCGGCAACTGCTGTTCCAGATTATACAAATACGAGTATCCCGGATGCCTCCATTCCCGACAACTCCATAATGGTTTGGGGAGTAAATGAGAATTATTATAGCACTAACAGTAACGCCTGGTTATCCAAAATAATTATCAAGACTTTCGGAACAGCTCCAACCCGTCAATATTGGGTGAGTTTTAATACTTTTTACTCTGGCCCCAGCACTAATTATATAGTGTGGTCCATTTGTTTTGAAGAAAGCACGAATAATATTCATATTGTAGATCAACGAAACCGGGTTAAAGCTTCTACTGCTTTAACCGCGGGGATCCAAATAGATGGTGCTACTGCTGTTTTGGTAAGTAGTTCTCCCAATTTAAATGGAATTGCGGGTTATGGTGGTACTTCTGAAGATAATGTTTACTATACCTTTATCCAAGGCACACAACCACAGTATGATTTATCAACGGAAGGCAGCAATGTAGTTTTATACGCTCAAAAAGGGCAAGCATTTACCATTAAGGGTATATTAAAAAACTATGGCACTGCTACGGTTACTTCTTGCGATTTGAATTATTCGCTTAATGGTGGAGCAATTGTTACCGACCCTGGTGTAAGCATCAACATTCCGCTATTTGCTAAAGCAACCTTTACGAATTCAATACCCTGGACACCATTGGAAAATGGAATGGATACGATACAGCTTTGGGCAAGCAATATAAACGGAAACCCCGATCAAGACCATACGAATGATACATTAACGGCAATAACCAGGGTAATAGATTCACTTCAGGTAAAAGTGCCTTTGTTTGAAGAATTTACCCAAGCCTCTTGTGACCCTTGTGCAAACGCAAATCCTCATTTAGACTCTGTTCTATCTAACACTTCTTCGATTGTTAATGCAATAATGTACCACGTTTACTGGCCGGGAACAGACTATATGAACGAAGTAACGAATAGTTTTGTGGAGCCAAGGCGAAATTATTATGGCGTTACGGGTGTGCCCCATGGGAAATTAAATGGTACAATTACAATGTGGCCAGGAGCAGGCTTAACTTATTCTATTAGTTCTAATAAATTGGTCAGCGAAGCTTCACTTGGCTCGGCCATTAAGCTTAGCGTTACCGCTACACACGATTTGGGAACAGATACATACCAGGTAAGCACCGATGTAAAATCATTTATTGATATCCCCGCAGGGTATGTGTTGCATACCGTATTAACTGTTGATACCATTACTTATGAGCAAAACCAAAGTTCTGGGTCTCTCCCTCAATATGTTTTCCACCACGTTGCCGAAGCTATGATGCCAGGTGTGAATGGTTCAACCCTATCTGCTTTTACTTCCGGACAAACGCAAACCTTAAACACCAGTTGGACAAAAGACCATCCTTGGGCTTATCCTGAACCAGGATTTACTTATGATTCTTCGGGTACCCACATCACTGTTTTTATGCAAAATGTTGCTACTAAAGAAGTAGTGCAATCTGCAAGCGTTGTACCCACTGCTACGACTGTCGGGATAAAAGATAACAGCAATTCAACTTTTTTCAATATCAGTCCAAATCCGGTAAATAACATTGCCAATGTTTCTTTTAGTTTGAAAAATGCAACAAATATAAGCCTACAGGTTTTCGATATAACAGGTAAAAAAGTAATTACACACAATGAAGCTTCAATGCATCAAGGTATCCATAACCTTGGTTTGGATGTTAAAGATCTTCAAAATGGAATTTACTTATTAAGCCTCATTACTAATGAAGGCTCAACTACTAAAAGATTAGTTATTAGCAAATAATCGATAATACTCATTCTTTAACTACCAATAAAAACTAAATGTAAGAATTATGCAAGAGCAAAATAGATATCATGGATTGATAGCCGCCTGTGGTATGAATTGTGGATTATGCATAGGATTATTGCGCGAAAAGAAACCTTGTGGAGGATGCTTCAAAAAGGATGATGTAAATAAACCAAAAGTTTGTAGAAGTTGTACTATTGTAAATTGTGAATCATTAGCAGAGACAGCATCAGGATTTTGTTATGATTGTAAAAAATATCCATGTACAAGATTGAAAGGCCTTGATAAGCGTTATCGGACAAATTACGGCATGAGTATGTTAGAAAATCTTGATTTCATCAAAAAGTTTGGAATGGAAAAATTTCTTGAATCCGAACAAATTCGATGGACTTGTAAACAATGTAATTCGGGAGTAAGTGTTCATAGGAATTTTTGCCTAAACTGTAAGAATATGCTGACGAATTGAGGCAGGGTTAATTTTTCATGCTGGGTTTTTTTCTAGGAAGGTTGAAAATGGCAAAATAAGGTTTCCAATGTTCCAAAAATGAATTTGTATTCCGATCCTGATAAAGGAAACCTTCTGTGTTTTCCTTAAACCTTTTGTGTTGAGCCACAAAAAATACTTGTAATGAAAAAATCCCGAAGGAGCAACAAATTCCTTAACATTCAATGTTGAGAAATTTAAGTTTTGGAAATGTTTTAGCTTGGACAAATAAAAAATAATTTTACTTTTGCAGCCCTTTTAAAAAAGGCATCGGGGTGTGGCGCAGTTGGTAGCGTGCTTGACTGGGGGTCAAGAGGCCGGGAGTTCGAGTCTCCCCACTCCGACAAAACACAAAAGGCCATTGCTTAAACAGCGATGGCCTTTTTTTATTTTAGCAATGTTTTACACCTACATCATTCAATCGGAAACTACTGGCAGGTATTACGTTGGTTCCACGCAAGATGTCGATGAGCGTCTTCGGCGGCATAACGCAGGTCATTCCAAATCTACCAGAAACAAAGGCCCGTGGATATTGGTAAAAACTCTTGAATTTGAAACCAGGGGTGAAACCATGTTGATGGAAAAGAAAATCAAGGGCAGGGGAATCTGGAGATTTTTGGATGATTCTCAAATTTCTTTTTCCCTAAATTATAACTATGTGTTCTTTTTTAAGTTCACAACTGGAATTTTTCCTTTCTGAATTTCCCCTATACATCCCTCAAATAAGTTACCTCAAAAGCTTTCAACATCCGCTCTTCCTGTATATTATTGGCGAGGTTGAATGGATTTTTAAAGTCGTAGGGCTGAAAAATGTCGAGGCCACGATCGAGGCTGATTTTCCAAGCGGTGTCGGTTTTGATGCTGCGGGCATGAAAACCCATCGACTGGTCGAACTCAAAATCAAAATCAATCCCGGAACCGTCGAAGCTGTCCTTAAGCTGGCTTAACCTTTCTTCGGTTTCCACTCGCCGGTCATCGTCATATTTGGTAAATAGTTTCACTTCAATATCCTCACCAAGCGGACGAATTTTCAATACCAATTGTAGGAACTCCGACAGATTCTTCACCTGATAAAACTGCCTCACATAAGGGTCATGGATGGTTATTCGTCTTGCTCCTTGTAAATAGGGTTCAAAGAGTTTTTCATAACTCATGCCTTTTTCGTTTTCTTCAAACACACGATGCTCCCCCGAAAGCAATGCTTCTTTCTTTGGCGGATGATCGGGATCGGAAACTGCGGTGTTTTCTGTTACGGGCGTTTCATCAGGATTTACCTGCTTAGGATTTTTCTTTATAAGCGAAGGATACTGCTTTTCTTCCAGCGCAAAGATTTCATATTTTTTACCATCTTCGATCGAAGTGTAAGAAAATTCAACTTCGCTAAAAGTTTCATCCATCATAACTAATTGATTCTTTACCCGTCTGCGACCTTCAAGCGCAAAATCAAGAAGTTCCTTAGCCTCCTGAAAAGTACATTCGCCATGTGGGTAAATAATTTTACATAAGCCGGAGAAGGTTTTCAAAGCCCCGGTTCGGTCGCGGGTGGTGATGGTTTCGGAAAGTTCAAAATACTTGCTGTAGATGTGTGAATAATCATCTTTGCGTAGCACTTTAAGAATCTCCGCAAGGTAATCCACAATAAATCCATAGCTATCCGTAAACAATTCGTTTCTGAGTTTTTGCACTTCCCAGCCCGGGAGGTAGCAATATATCCGGTCGAGGAAGGCAGAATCATAATACGACTTTGGCAGGGCTTCAAACAAATTGGTGTGCTTCATCATATACGACACCGAGTGCATGGTGTTTCCTACAAACGAAAATGAAGCTGTTGCCCCATAGGGTGTACTTCCCCTGGAGAAAAACTTGTTGGCCATGTAATTTTTCATGGTGTCAACAAGGCTTTTGTCAATCCTTTTGCTAATGCCGGCAAATTCGTCAAAAGCCACATTATCCCAATACCCTACAAGCCCGATTTGCCCATTGCTATTGTTCACAAAAAGCTTGGCCTGGGTTACATCGCCCCCGGAAATAAGCATACCGTGAGGGGAAAGCTCTGAATAAATATGACTTTTCCCTGTTCCTTTAGGCCCAAGTTCGATGATATTATAATTGTTTTCGCAAAAGGAAACCAACCTGGTTAACTGAATTAATTTTCCCCTGAATGTAAACTGCTCTGGATTGAGCCCAATACTTTGCATGAGCAAGTCGATCCATTCGTCTTTATTGAAGTTTGCCCGAAGGGTTTTAAATTCCTCAAGGTCAACATTGGAAATTTGTATAGGCTTGAGGGATTCGATAATCCATGGTGATTGCGAATTGTCTTCGCTTGCCTGATAACCCATGTTGATGATACTCCACACCCCATCGGTAAGCAGCTTTTTGTGCGTGGAAACAATATCGCTGCCAATAAGCACTTTTTTAACCCCCAGGTTTGAAAACTCAGCTTCGTAGGTTCCTTTCCTTTCGTTGAGCCTGGCCGAAACCTTATCGATAATCCTGTGATTTCCCTTGCTTACAATTTCGTGTTTCACGCTCTCTGCCTCATCGCGATGCACAAAGTGTTTCTTCAATATCTCTTTCACCGTTTCCACACCACGGGCAATAATTTCTTTATCGGAGGAAGCGCAATGCTGGCCCAAAAGATATTCCAGCACATAGGTAGGAACCACAGCATTACCTTTAACCAATTTTGTAAGATCTTTGCTTACAACCTTACCTTCAAAATAGTGATGAATTTTTTCTTTCAGTTCCATTTTACCACGAATCTTTTTCCATTATTGAACTTATTCTAATCAAATCCTTTAACCCTAAGGGATTTAATTTTGACTTATCTCTTTTATCAAATGCTTTTAAAAAGCAATGACTGGCATTGGTTCCTGCTGTATTCAGCGACAGGAAAATTTCGAAAATTCTTTCTTTAGGATTTCCGGATGTTGAATTAAAACACACCTCCACTTCATTTGAATAAAGCTCGGCGGTATCGGAATACAGCCCGAAAATCACTTCCGCACTTTTATAATCGTTGGAAACAGGCTGGTTTTGAAGGAAAATAATCTTGATGCTGCCTGATGCAATTTTATCTGCCTGATCTATCCTTTTGAATTTCACGGTTTGCAATGTTTCCTTTTTCTGCTTATAAAACTTAATAACCGGTGTAATCAATTCCTGAAGGCTGGCGCCGCCATGCACAAACTGCACCCCCACATTGCCTTGTTTTCTGTATCTGTTTACAGCGCGTGGAATTGCAATCTTAAGATCAGTTTTGATGTTGGTGGTGTGCTTTAAACCCAACTGGTAACCATCCACTTTACCTTCAAAATCATCTGCCACAACAAAGCGCACATGATCCCTGGAATAGCCAATACTTACAGGTAATTGCTCCCGGCTCGTTTCGGTAAGTTCGGTGTGGTTGTATAAAAATCCATGATCGGAAGTAACCAGAATGTGCATGATTCCCATTTCACCTGAAATATTTCTTATCATCCATTTCAAATCATCCAAAGCTTTTGGGGTAGCTCCAAAGGCTTCGTTTTCGGTTCTCTTTTTATCTCCAACCGCATCTATCCAATCGTGATAAACATAAGTAATGCGCGAATCCTTGAAAAAGCTTCTTTTTTCTTCCTTGGTCATTTTTTTAAGTACCGAGAAATCGATGGTGGTACTTTCAGGCTCTGCTGCCTGCAAAATAGCTGCCCGGTGCATGCTTACCGTGGGTTTGTTATCAATTTTAAAAACCAGATCCTGATCTCCGTTTTCAACTGTGATGCCTGAATTGGGCAAAAGGTTCGACATCCCCAGGTTGGTGTATGAAGGAATAGAAGCCAAACAAGGCTCTAAAGTAAGGTTGTTTTTGCTGTCGGCCAATAAATCATCATACAACTCATAGCCCAGTTCATAACGCAAAGCATCCGAAATAATAACCACGATTTTATACTCAAAGCCTTTCAGGTTGGTATTGTAAAAGTCGTATTGCTTATCAATATCAAGTTTACTGTAATCAAACTGATGTTCATTTAAAATTTTCTGCCATTCCACATTCAGGTCGATTAAAAAGCGATCATATTTTTGATTCAGGGTTTTAAAAACCCGGGCAGCTTCATCTTCAAATTCATACAAGCGATCTTTTACATCTTCAAAAGCAATGAGTGCTTTCCGGTAATTATAATCCACCTTAAAAAGTTCGGAGGTGTATTCACGTAAAAAATCATTGGGAGTATTGAATTTAAATGACTGGTAAGCACCAAGTACGATATATACTCCGGCGGTATGGTAAATAAATTTTACCTGTTGCTTTTGCTGTGCCGACATAAACGCCGAACGCATCCACTTTATACCTTCATCTTTGGTTTGAAGCGGATGTTCCGACACCCCGGCGTACAACTGATTGATAACTTTTTGCAACATCTCAGCCGAGTAGTATCCAAATTCCTGATCGATGCCGTACCAATCCATCAGGTTTAAACTTTTTATATCCTTTGCCAGGATGTGAAACACAGGCTCGACGAAGGCAGCCAAAGTTTGGTGGTTTGCCCAATCCTGAAAAAAGACCATCAATTTGTTTACACCTGCTGTACGTTGTAATTTCAGTTTGGTGTAAGTATCCTTTTCAACCGCCTCGGATAGGTAAGCCGTAATGGTGTTGTACTTGATGCGGGATGCCAGATCAACAAGGGTTTCTTTGTTTAATTCGTTAATCTTTACATCCAGCAAAATATTGAACCAGGTACAAAGTTCTTTTTCCAATCCCCATTCATTGAGCCGGGTCAGGGCTTTGATTAAAGCATTGTCATCGGTGGCGAGATAAAGTATTTTCGCCATACAACTGTGGCGGTCGGCAAGCGAGTTAAAATCCAAAGCCAACGACACAAACCCCTGTCTTAAATTGTCCTCGTTAAAATGAGCGCGGTCGAGGATGCGGGCTAAGCGTTTCTGATTGGTTTTTGTTTTAAGGATTTTGATGTACCGTTTTACCAGCGGTAATTGATGTTCCTGTAGGCTATAATCTGCCAAAAACTCCGATGCATCATCGAGGCGCAGTTCCGCATTGGCAATCAATAAATCCAGCAAGGGATATTTTTTTAGTTCCACACCAGGTGGTTTTGCAAAATGATGGTACAAAAAAACCTGCTGGTTGTTCCACTCGTATTCGAGTTTGTATTTCAGCTCAAAATAGTTGCTGTTTACCTCATGCACTTTTATTCCTGCCGCTTCTATTTCGGGGAGTTCCTCGTAGAGGGAACCATCCTCATCGAAATAAAACACGATGTTCCGGTTTTTGCGGCTGAAAATATTTTGAATTTTTTCAATTAAGCTCATCCTAAATTTCTGTTAATGGGATTAAAGTTTTATGAATAGTATCTCTTTTGGCTGCGGAAACCTTTGTTTGTTCGGCATAGCGTGGCCATTGCTTTATTTTATCTATAATCTGATGAATAATTGCTTCCGGTTTCTTGATGTTGTTCATCTTTGCTATTGCCAATAAATCGTGCTTTGTAATGTCTTTTTTCTTTCCGTTGATACTTATGGCTTGCTGGCTCACCCATTGGCTATCCGGCCTGTAGGCATGGCAAATATCATAAGCCGGAGCCAGCTCCCAGGCCTGATCCTGTTTAAGCCGGAATGCGAAGTTTTTGGTGTGATCATCGCAGTTTTTCGAGAGGACATTAAACACCATCCGTCGGTACATTTGCTCTGCCTGTGGATAGGGAAGCCTCAATAGGCGCATGGTTTGAAATAACTGCTCATAACTGAAACTGTGTACATCATTAAAATCGTAATGCTGCATAGCGCATAGGGTTTGTATGTGGTGCTTTTGCTCTCCACCTTCCCTGTCGAACCTTTTGGTCATAAAATGCGCTCTGCCATTTTCTTCCAGCAAGCGACTCTCCATCATATCCACTCCACAATCCTGGGCCATGAGATAATACGCCATTTCAATTCGGCCATAGCCAGTGCTTTCGCCAAACTGGGCATCACTTACACCATCAAGTTTTACGAGCCAATGTTCAAAGCCTTTGGGAGCTTTGGTTTGCCCCGATTTAACCTGCCCCGTTTTTTCGTTAAAGGCAATGATTGCTTTTGGACGTGCTCCACCTGCCGAAGTTCCTACCTTAAGAATTTCTATCATTGCTTTTTGCTCATCCTGCACAAGGTTAGTTTGAAATGCTTCCCTATTCCCGAGCATTTTTTTTGCAATATCCACCAAACTGTCCATTTCAACCGTAAATGTTCGATTACCCGGCTTAAAGTAGGTGGGTTCAAATTCCAGCGCCCCCATTCCCCGGGTGCCAATAAAACAGAGTAATTCAACCGGATTCAAGCTATTTTCAGGTCGCCCGTTTTGGACTAACCAGGCATTGATCAACTGGTTTCCGAACCTGTCGGGCAGCGAATCTGCCAGTAGTCCAGGCAGGCCTTTGAAGGTAGCGTTCCCTTTTAATTCAGGAAATGAAAATATTCTCTTTCCAGCACTGGTTGGTGTTTTCAAAGGAGATAAATCCCATTGCCTTGAAATAAATTTGGGGGCATACTCAAAGCTTGCTGTTTGGGTTTGTTCATCCCAGGCTACAGCTCCCGCAATTTCGTTCCAGATTTTAACAAATGCCGTTTGTATCATCACCAGTCACTTTTAGGAAATTTATTCTCTTTGTTGCTACTTGCTCGCTGTCGTTTTTGTTTCTCCAGTTTAGCCAATTCGATTGGG
>Ga0208900_1000699_pt1 | contig 20222 bp, 14 predicted proteins | sample AntAceMetag02UKK_FD_184763 | JGI IMG/M metagenome (GOLD analysis project Ga0208900, IMG submission 184763) | Saline lake microbial communities from Ace Lake, Antarctica - Antarctic Ace Lake Metagenome 02UKK (SPAdes) (version 2) | ecosystem: Environmental > Aquatic > Non-marine Saline and... | reverse complement strand
GCCGTAACTGAACCAATGGTAAACACACTATCGCCATCAGCAGGAGTGCCAACGTAAGGCCATACAGGATCGTTTCCATCATTTCCGGCACTGTTTACTACGATCATCCCACGACTCATCGCCCTGTCGGCAGCAATGGTACACGGGGCAGTTTCTCCATCCATATCATCGTATGAATGGTCCTGGTTTGGATTGTCGAAGGTTTTATAACTCAAGGAGCTATTGATTACATCTGCACCTACGCTGTCAGCATATTCGGCGCCAGATGCCCAATTGTACTCTTCAATCAAATATTCTGAACCGGTATCTTCGGTACGTATAAGGTAATAACTTGCCTCAGGCGCGGTGCCCACCAATTCTCCGGGCAAATTGCAGCCCATGGTTGAAAGCACAGCAGTTCCATGTCCACTACCCTGGTAAACATTTGCAGTAAGGCTCACAAAATCCCATACACCAAGGATGCGGTCGTTCATATACAAACTATCAAAAGCTTCCATATTATCTACAGCTGTAAACCCACCATCCAAAACCGCAATTACCATTCCCTGGCCCATAAAGCCCTGGTCGTGCAACTCGATGCCGCCAATCTGGTTGATCTGGTTGTAACCCTGTCCGTAATTTAATGAACTTGTTGATGTGCCGGATTTGAAATCAGCCTTTGAACCGCTCATCACCTCATTCATACCAAAAGGCTTGTTGAGCGAAATCGCATCAGATTCTGCAGGAAAGGTTTTATTTTCCTGCTTGATAATATTCTTACGGATTGTTTTTACAAACGGCAATAGTTCAATCGCTTCAAGTTTCGACGGGTCATCTGTATAAATTACAACGGCATTCAGCCACTTGGTAGGGTTAAGGATTTCTACGCCAATATCGGCAACAGCCTGGATATATTGAGGATTAACAGGAAAATCATACTCATCAATTGGAATTCCGTAGCGCTCACGACGGTCGAGGGCACGCTGGGATAAATACTCTTCAGGATTATCGATGGAATAGGGAGAGTCGTTTTTGTCGGTGAATTCAATTACATATTTATCAGGGTAAACCTGCGAAAAAGCAATATTGACTCCAAGAAATAATGTAAAAAGTAGGATCAAGTTTTTCATAGTTTCGATAGTATTAATGTAAGTTTAAATCTGTTTAATTATTTTAAAATATTTTGCAAAGTTAACAAAAGCTGTAGAATTCAAATCCTGGGTGCACGACAAATATCACGCTCTTTTGTTATTTAACATTATGAATCCCTGCCTACCGGCCCGCCTTCCAAAGCGGAGCGGCGGACAGGCAAGGCTGGCTCTACGAGGATTTGCTTCTTTCTATAACTACACATTATTACAATTCTGTAACCCTGCCTCGCGGCAAGGCGGGCTCTACGAGGTAAACACCTTACTTAATTTATTTCAGTGGATTGTCCGTAGGACATTTATAATTGTAAAAATACATGCAACAAAATCCAAGCTCAACCCCGTATGGGGTTGCATAGCACACCATCATGCCAATGTTAATAAACAAGAACTCACGCAATTTGTCGTACACCCCAAATCATAGTGTCATGTCAAAGGTATTCTGACGTTTGAAAGTGCTACGCACGTCCCAAATCCAAACCCCTGACTTTCAATTTTCCGCCGGATTGCGAACATTGAAACGTCCAATATCAACCCGAAATTGGAATATTGACATGACCCTACTCCTTTTTAGCAAAATGATACATCAACCCGAGATTGAAAGTCCACACGCTGTTGAACAGATTTCCACCACCCTTTGCTTTTCACCAAAATCAAACTTTGCCAGGAGGGGAACTGTAAGGTAATTGGCATCCTGAATAATATCTTTGTACTCCGTTTTATAAATAACACCATCATCAATCACCTGGTTGTATTTTGTGCCCCATACATCATAGTTCAATTCGGCCTGGAACGAGAGCCAGTCGTTTTTTTGGTACTGACCGACTACACCAAATACAGGCCCAAGTTTTGTTTGATAGCTACTGTTGAGGTATTTCCCACGAAAGTTTGAGATATTTAAGCCTCCACGAAGTCCAAGAGAATATTGGGCTGAAGCTTCAAAAGTAAATGCCATGAGAATAATTACGAAAGGGAGAAATCTGGAAAAAATAAGTTTTTTCATGATGGATGATAGTTTAGGCTTGCAAAGGTAAGAAAAGCGGATAATGCGCTGGTGACTGAGAAGGTTTATTCAAGCAAAGCTTGCATTCCCCTCTTTAATTTCGTATATTTGGCACTTCATGCCCAACACATTCAATAAAAATGAAGCTATGTTTACAACATACCAAAACAGGCTACCACGCCCCCAAAACGTTGGACGCTGTGTGTGTGTGTGTGTGTGTGTGTGATTGATGACATTCATGAACGCGCCCCTCCTTTAAAAAACATCCGGCAAACTTTTCCCTTTTATATAATTCAGAAACTGGATGAACACCAATTTTAAATTTTAAAAAATAATCAGTTATGAAAAAATCAATATTTACTTTTCTATTTTTATTTCTATTTGTTTTAAGTTCTGCTCTTGCACAAACCTGTGCACAATGTAATGCCGGCACAACAGTTGGCAACGACTATTCAAGCGCATTGGGTAAAGACAACACCTCCACCGGTTCGGCTTCGTTTACTGCCGGGAAATCCAATACTGCCGACACTACTTATACAATTGCAATTGGAAGTTACACAAGTGCAAGCGGTAAATACGCCACCACTTTAGGCCGTTATCTTAGTGCCAGTGGCGAGAATTCAATGGTGATTGGAAGTGGGGCCAGCTCGATTATGAACCTGTCAAACAGCAATTCAAATTCATTGATGATAGGCTTTGGGAGCGCTAATCCGACACTCTTTGTCGGGGCGGCACCATCACAGACCAAAACAGGGAAAATCGGAATAGGCAATATAACCAGCCCTTCAGCAAAACTTCACCTGAAGGCTGACGACAGGGAGGATGCCATTTTCCTTATAGAACCAAACAGTTGGTCAACAGGGAATTTGGCTGAAATTCAATACGGGGCATCCAACAATAAAATCAGGGGTTCGTTTGATACCGGCATGGAATTCAGTGTTGATGGCCATTACTATTTTCAGGATGGAAACGTGGGGATTGGGTTGGACACTGATTCCGTACCCGACCATAAACTTGAAGTGGCCCATTCCAACAATAATGGGGGCATGGTATTAAACAATGTAATGCTGGGTGATACTAACTACCACAGCCAAATCTATTTTAACAAAAACGGAGTAGAGAAATGGTCCATTGGCAACGATATTTATCGCAAGGGCAAGCAGGACTTTTTTATCTGGGACCACGAAAATGGCAGGACACGCTTTATTATCGATTCATTGGGCAGGGTTGGCATTGATACCAATAAAAATATCTCGTACAAATTATCAGTGAATACCGACACGCTTAGCGGGATACTTGTAAAAACAAATTACGGAAACCATGATTATAAATACTGTATCCATGCAAAAGTGGACAACAGCAAAACCAAAGCCCTGGTTGTGAGCAACAACGACACAACAAATTTCCTGGTTTACGGCGATGGAAGCGTAAGGGCACGCGAAGTAATTGTAAAAGTAGGTTCGCTGGGCGACTTTGTTTTTGATGAAGGCTACAAACTGCCTGGTATTCTTGAAATGGAAGCTTTTATTGATGAAAACCACCATCTTCCCGGCATTCCTACGGCTGATGAAGTGGCTAAAGATGGGATGAATGTTGGTGAGTTCCAAAACCTGTTGTTACAGAAGGTGGAGGAGCAGGCCCTGTATATCATCCAACTGCAAAAACAACTGAATAGTTTAAGTGCCCAGGTAGAACAGTTGACTAAATCAAATCATTAAAACCAACATATTATGAAAAATTTTATATACTTTTATGTTGGTTTTATCCTGCTGGCAATGAACACCCTTAACGCGCAATACGTGACTTTGGAGGACAAACAGTTTTGGCTGAATGGGGAGACATTTTATCCTTTGATGACAAATTATACTGTTGGAACTGTCCATGATCCTGACAGCAACCAATTTTATGTAACTCCGTTTTTTCAGTATGATAGTACCTTACAGCATGAATGCACCTGTAAGGATTCCTGCGCAAGCCAGATGCAACGGGATTTTAATTATATAGCAGGGATGGGTTTTAACGGCATACGGTTTTACTCATTCTACCCTCATTATAAAGATTCTGCACTGGTATTCTATTTCATTAGTTTAAACCTCGGGGTCATTGATTCTCTTATATTAGATACAGATAATCCAGCAGATACAAATATGAGAAAGGTATTCAATTTATATGACCAACTGTTGTGTTTGGCCAATAATACAGTGAACCCCATTACAGAAGAGCCCACACCTTTGAAGTTAATCTTTAACTTGATTGGAAGAAAATCGGATTTTTCTGAATACGAAAGAAACCTGTGGGATGAATACTTCGATGCACTGTCTGGTCATTTGGATACTGCCGCCAATAATGAAGCCATGCTTGCATACGACCTCATGAATGAGCCATACCACCACGTTACAGAAATTAAAACAAAGGAGGAGGCTTGTGATATGATAGGCACGTGGTACAACACCATTAAAGCAAATGATAAAAAGCATTTAATCACAATAGGATCCGGTGGTTTTAAGGATGTATTTTCATTCGACCCTTCTATTCTTAAGGTAGATTTTTACTCCCTTCATTATTACCCTGCTTGGAGAGAAGCATATGAAGACCGCCATTACGATTCGATACAAAAACTTGTACGGGACAGGATGGTGAATGACCTATACTGGATGAACAACAACAGCAACCGGCCCTGGATAGTAGGTGAAACAGGTCTTTCAGCATCGGTTAACTACACCATTGATTCCGGAAACATGAATGGTTCGTTACAAGACCAGGCTAATTATGTAAAGCATAACCTAAATGCAGTACCCAATTGCGGGGCAAGCGGCTTTAGTTGGGGTGGATATCAGGATGTGGATAATAACGATTTGGGGAATGATGCTTTTCAGAGCGATTATATCGGCATTATTGAGAAATTCCATACACCCGGGCCATGGAGCGAAAAACCGGCAGTTGATACTTTCAGGTACTGGAACTATGTTAAAGACACCTGTCCGGTTTGCTATTCGACAACTTACGATACGGCAAAATTGTACTATAATCCTTACAGGCACCCAACTTTTGATAGTACTTCATTTGCATATAACCGAACTGGATATATAGTTGACCAGGATGGTGATCCAGTGGAGGATGTTTTCATAGAAAGCATTGAGTGGATGAGTTCAGGAGATTCAACCACAAATTTTAAATCCGTTTACGATTACAATTATACCTTTTCGGATGAAAACGGATACTTTAAGATTATTCCTTACGACTACTGGGACATCAGAAATGATTCTGCAAAAGTTGTAATAATGACATTGTCTGCTGCTGGATCAGAAGTACATATTTATAATGGTAATAATATCCCCGCGAATAATTCTGTCTATGAAATTAAAATGAATCCATTTTTATACAATTCACAAATTAAGAGTATTAGCATAGATTCTGGTGACTATGTCGAATATAATGGATTTTATAATGTCAGCATATCCGATTTTACAGTAAATGGTTACGGCAATGCAGACATTTTTGCAGAAAACAAAATCCATTTAAAACCGGGCTTCTCATCTTTAAAAAATAGCCAAATAAGACTCTACATCAGTGATACAGCGTATTCATGCTCAGACTTCAGTTGGAGCAAGACGCTACTAAAATTCATTAATTCATTTATCGAAAATCATCGAAATCCTGATATAGAAGTACAGTTTCAATTATTCGATAAGAATGATTGTACCAGTGTATTCCCAAATCCAACATCTGGTAACTTTCAGGTAATTGTACACAGTTTAGGCTATGATGAAACTTATGATTACCAGATTATGGATTTTTTTGGAAACAATGTATCATCAACACAAACCAGCGAATCCCCGGTATATTTCGATTTAACTAACTATCCGAAAGGAATATATGTATTAAAAATTAAAAACGACTCAAGTACTATTTGCAAAAAAATCATTGTTAAATAATAAAACGATAACACATGAAAACCTTAATAAAATTTACACTAATACAATTGCTATTATTTCAAACTTTGTTGTCTTTTGGCCAGTCATCATGGCTATGGGCAAATCAAAGCGGCAGCCCCGAATCTGACAGGTCACGGGAACTGGCAATTGATGCTATGGGAAACGTTTACTGTGAAACATGGACATTATTCTCAGATGAATGCCATTTTAATACCCAAACATTTCAAATACTTGGTCATAATGATTATTTTATAACAAAGTATGACCCTCAAGGAAACGAAATATGGACAATGCAAATTGGTGGGAATAATTGGAGTACAATGTATTTTAAACTTGAGTATTTAAATACATTAAGCTATGACCCTACTTCCAATTGCATATTTGTTTACGGAGATTATGTAAGAAGTATCAATTTAGGAAATGTAACCTTAAATACCGGTGCTTGGGACTCACAAGTCTATTTAGCTAAATTGGATCTCGATGGCAATTGCATTTGGGCTAGGCAAGCCGGTTGCCAAAGTGATAACGATGATGATCAAACATGTTTTGCAACTATCGACAATATTGGGAATGCTTACATTTGTGCGTATTTTCCGTACAATGCAAACTTTGGTAGTTTAAGTGTGGGATATGGTTTTTTCCTCGCTAAATATGATGTAAACGGGAATTTAGTTTGGGCAAAAAAAATTATGGATATTTCAGCCCCTGGAGGTTGGGGTCAGGCATTTTTTTCTGGCGGAAAGGTGATTGATGGCAATTTGTATATTTTAGGCAACAATTGGGGTGATACATTTACTATCGACACCATTACCATTACAAATCCAGGTTACAATGGCTATTTTCTGGCCAAATTTGATACCACAGGAAATATTAATTGGGTTAAGCAATTTGCCGGCCCTGATAATGGTGCATCCTGCCAAACAATTATCAACGACAGTCAAAACAATCTTTACATAACTGGTTCTTTCAATGGTGGGTATGGTACATTTGGAGCAGATACGCTCTATTCAAATGCAAACACAGAAATGTACATTATGAAATGTGATTTGGAGGGAAATAATATTTGGCTCAAACAATCCAATGCTACATCGAAAGCTTACGCACTTGGAATGACAGGGTTTAAAGATGGGAAATTCTACATTGTGGGAGGCTTTAACCAAAATATACATTTTGGCAATATTTTACTTGAAACTCAATTGTCAAAAGAAATGTTTTTGGCATGCTTTGATAATAATGGAAATTGTATAAATGCAGTTCAGGCAGGCCAGGCAGTTGGCTATGGTATTGAAGTTGATAACAGTGGAGAATTATACGTTTGTGGTGATATTTTCGGCCCAACTGTTTTTGGGGATACTATTCTGTCTGGTTTTGGTGATGCTGATATGTTTGTGGCAAAGCATGATCAGATTGCCTATCCCAATAAAATCGAGAATAAGGCTAAGGAAAACAACAAACTCCTCATCTACGCCAACCCCAACGAAGGCCGCTGCACCATCAGCATACCTGAGGAGTTGCAAAACGAGAAAACACTTTACCTGCTGGTTTATAACAACACAGGCAAACTCATCCACCGCGAAACGATCGATTTGCAGGCGGAGCGCATCAGCATCAACCTGGAGGCGTTTGCCAAGGGAATTTACAATGCAGTGCTTACCAATGGGAAGATAACGTACGAGGGGAAGATTGTGTTTGAGTAGGGAAAGGAGGATATCAGAAGTCAGATGTAAGATACCCGCCTTGCCGGCGAGGCAGGTAAGATTTTTGATCTAAGAAACATCACAGATCAAAATCTACACATCGGACATCTGATATTATAATTGATGATTGTCGATTGATGATTTTTGATTGGTGATTAGTGATTAGTGATTAGTGATTGGTGATTGGTGATTAGTGATTGGTGATTGGTGATTGGTGATTAGTGATTGGTGATTGGTGATTGGTGATTGGTGATTGGTGATTGGTGATTGGTGATTGGTGATTGGTGATTGGTGATTGGTGATTGGTGATTGGTGATTGGTGATTGGTGATTGGTGATTGGTAATGAAAATATCACAGAACAAAAATCAAACATCAGATATCTTATAATAAAAATGGAGACCTCCAGGCTTTAGTTCCAAGCTATTGGCACTTTGCAAGGATATTAATGCAATTCCTGGGCATGAAACCTGTAAGGTCTTTGCCTGTAGTTTATTCCTTTCGTTATTCAAGCAAATCCGGCCTCCGCTCCCTAGTCCTTTCTTCGGCCTTTTCCATTGCCCATTTTATAATATTCCCTTCATGGCCTGAGAGCAGGATTTCGGGCACCTTCCAACCCTGGTAATCGGAGGGACGGGTATAAACAGGAGGGCTCAAAAGGCCGTCCTGGAAGGAATCAGACAGGGCTGATGTTTCATCGCCCAAGACACCGGGGATAAGCCGTACGATGCTATCGGTGACAACGGCAGCAGCCAATTCACCCCCCGAAAGCACATAATCGCCAATGGAAATTTCCATGGTAATGTAATGCTCCCGCAGGCGTTCATCGATGCCCTTGTAATGGCCACATAACAAAATGATATTTTCGAATGTGGAAAGACGGTTCGCTGTTGCCTGATTAAAGACTTCGCCATCAGGTGTCATGAAAATGATTTCATCGTACTCACGTTCTGCTTTGAGTTTATCAATCAAATCGGCAATAGGCTGAATCATCATCACCATACCCGCGCCATGGCCAAAGGCGTAATCATCCACACGTTTATGCTTGTTTTTGGCATAATCGCGGATGTTGTGCAAATGGATTTCGGCCAGCCCTTTTTCTTTGGCCCGTTTTATAATTGAATGGTCAAAAGGCCCGTTGAACATTTCGGGGAATATGGTAAGTATGTCGATGCGCATAGGGTTGAGCTGTGAATTTTGCGTTTTACGTTACGAGATTCGAGTTATGAGTTCAAAAGTACAATTTGTTTTGAGGAAGAGGTTACAAGTTGCAGGACAAATTTCGTATAGAACGCTGATGACACGGATTTTGCTGACCTGCCTAGCCGGCAAGGCTGGTTTTCGCAGATGTTTTAGCCCAATAATCAGTGGTTATCCGTGTAATCAGTGTCATCTGTGTTCCATTTAAAGTTAGACGGGGAAATGTGTCGTACACTCAAGTTGCAGGCTACAAGTATTGGTCCCGAGTTTATTCTTAATAACCTATTACTTCACAATAACTTTCAGCCACTCGTCGCCATCAACTTTGTTTAACTTGATGAAATATAAGCCAGATTTTAATTTACCGTCATTGATAGTAAAAGATACCTTATTCTCATCTGAAGGGCAGTGCCGTTTCGTAAGCACCTGGAGAAACCTTCCCGAAAGGTCAAACAATTCCAACTGAACTTTGCCTGCATTTTCCAGTGAAAACGAAACAGTGGCATAATTATCAATCGGGTTGGGATAACACTCCAATGCTGATGTTTGCTGATTATCTATTTCATTCCCGATGCCGGTAACAACGTAATGATCGTAGATCCCTATGCCGGCGGGGCCGTCGGCAATAAATACCAGGTTACCTGACAAGGACACATCCATAGCAAAACACCCAGACTGTTTGTAATATGCTGATACAAATGGAAGGGACGGTTTGGAAACATCCACCACCTGGATACCACCGTTTATATAATCTGAAACATAGGCGTGTTGTCCCTGGACTTCAATACCGGTAGGCGCATCGGGCAAGTTACAATAACCAAGGTTAAAGGGTGCAAGTGGATCGGCAATATTGGCAATTGACATTCCGCCAAGTTTATCAGCAACGTAAGCATAGTCACCAAAAATATCCATATCATCACCTTCACCCTGGTAATCTTTGAAGCGATTTATCAGTACCGGATTTGAGATATCGGAAACATCAAAAATATAAATCCCTTTGGTGTCATCATCCTCAAATGGGCCATAATCCAAAATGTAACAATAATCGCCCTGCACATCCACCGTCTGGGCGTAACAATATTCCTCGCCCGGAACAGCACCATTAACCCAGCCATGCATATGGGCAACCAGGGTTGGATCAGTTGGGTCACTAAAATCGAAAACCCTGACGCCGTCCCACCAACAGGCAATAAAAGCAAGGTTGCCACTCAAACTAATGGCGTAGGTCATTGCCGGGCAAACCTTTTGTCCGAGCAACTGTGGGTTGGTTTTATCGCTGATATCAAAAAATGAAACCGGATTGCTGCCCCCTGCGCTTTGAGGACAATACACAGCAATATCCCCTGATATTTTAGCTACTTGTCCATTTGCTTCATCATATCCACACTGAACAGGATTTGTAGGATCGACAGCATCGATTATCCTGAAACCATTGGTCCCCGTGTAGGCATAATCACCATCAGTACCAAGTCCCCAGCAGTCCCACGGCAGTTCTTCCTGACTTGCAAGAACCGGCCCAGCAGGCATAGCAATGTCGAAAATATCGCAACCTGCGCCGCCACCAGCGGTTGCTACAAAAGATGCATTCCCGCAAATATACCTGGCATAGTCTTCAAGGGTTTCTAATTCAACAGGAGTGGCAGGATCGCTTACATCAAATGTTTTCATTCCACCACCAGGGTTAGTAGTTTGGGAAGCAACATAAGCGTAATCACCAATTACCTTAATTCTATTTAGATAGCCATCACTGGCAATTTGACCAAGCTGAACAATGTTTTGCAAATCGGAAACATCATGAATGGTAAGTGTATTTTGGTAAGCAACGACATAGGCTTTATCGTTCAACACATCAATTCCGGTGCAAGTCCCTGGAATGGTTTTTATATACTGCGGGTTCAAGGGATCAGAAATATCAACAACCTTGCATCCACCACTTCCGTTCGCAACAAAAATATAATCGCCCCACATGGCGGCGTTCCAACTCAACTGACTCCCCGGAATACTTCCTGTGGCAACAAGGCTAACAATAGGCAAACTGCTCACATCAAACACCTGGATGCCATCAACAACAGTGACAGCAAAAACATAACCACCCTTTTTAAAAATCCCCCCACGTGGCAAACCGTTGGTTGATGCCTGGCCTACCCTGTATGGATTTGCGAAATCGCTGACATCCCAAATTTCGATACCATTAAAATAAGCGGCAAGACAGAGTAAATGATTTTCTGCGTCGTAATACATAGCATCAACTAAAGCACGGGCGTTGAGGACTGAAATTTGAAGCGGATTTTCCAGATCTGTTACGTCCATGATTTTTACAGCAGCACCTGCACCCAGGAAAAGAATATTTTCATTTTCGGCAGCCAGCATACTGTAGGATGAACCCTGTCCCCAGTTTCCGACAAATCGCATATTCAATGAATCATGCCCCAGGACTTCCCTGAAATCGGGTACATTGAAAGGTGATGAAACTTCGAGTGCATTTTGGGTGTAAGTTTTGGAGATTGAGTTTTGGCCAAACTCGCCGGCACGTTGCGAAACAGCTCCTAATGATATCATAATCATTGCAAGCAGTAAGTAAGATTTTTTCATTTGATTTGGTGTTAAAATTGATAAGAAATGAATTAAAGTTAGTGAGAAATACCTGAAATAAAATTATTCAATAAATACCTTGAAAATGCTGCTAAAATCCTAAAAGCTATTTGCTGTCTCTAAAAATTGATTTGAAAAATGCTTTTTCCCTAATTCATCGTTGGCTCAGTAGGATATTTTGTCCACATTTTATAATCACCGCCCAGCTTTATCAAGGTGTCTTTCCAAAGTTTATCGGGGTCGGATTGCATAACCTGGCCAGAATTTATAGTGGAAACTACCCAGGAATCACGCTTCAATTCCTCGTCAAGTTGTTTAGGGCTCCATCCGGCATAACCGATGTAAAACTTTAATTTGCTCTCGTCAATCTGGTTCAGGAGCATCATTTCTTTCACCTGGTTCAAATCACCACCCCAATAGAGCCCTTCAACAATGGGCATGCTATCTTCAACCACATCGCCCATGGTGTGGATAAAAAACAGGCTGTCGGTTTTTACCGGGCCACCCAAATATACTTTTGAAGTAAAACTCGGAAAATCTTTAATGATCTCGTTAAAATCCACCACCATTGGTTTATTAATGATTACCCCAAAAGAGCCTTCCTCGTTATGTTCGGCTAACAAAATTACCGAACGCTTGAAATAATAATCGAACATAAAAGGCTCCGAAATCAGTATTTTCCCCGGACCAGGTTTGATATTATTTGTTTTGATTTTTATGATGTCATCAAATTCTTCCATTGCACAAATTAATTTGGCTACTTTTGAAATTTCAAAATCTAAATGTACTACTTTCTACAATATACCGATGAATTCTGCTAATAAAAATACAATTTATCTTTCGCTCCGCAATAAATACCCGGTTTTTATTTACGAGAAATTTGAAATAGAGATTGGAGATGCCGGCCTCAAAGCCCGGTTTTATTTTAATGTTTCAGATCAGTTTCATTTCACACCTGAAATAATTATCCCACAAAAATCATTTCTTAACTTTCGGATAAATCAGGCTGAACTGGAAAACCTTGTTTTTCATATGGGGATGGTCGAGTTGATCAGTTATTGGAAAGCTACCTGTTCGCCAGAGGTAATTATTAAAGCAGGGAAGTTGAACCAGGCCCAGATTGATTGGTGGAAAAAGCTATACTTCAATGGCCTGGGTGAGTTTTTCTATTTAAATGGGATTCAATCTTCGCAAGAAGGTTTCATGAAAATTACTTCTGCGGGGGAAAGCGATTTTTCTCTTTTTGAAGTAACCAGTAACGAAGGTTACATCGTCCCCATTGGTGGAGGAAAAGATTCGGTGGTGACGCTTGAAACCCTTGCACAGGCTGGTAAAAAAGTTATCCCCTTCATTGTTAACCCAAGGAAAGCCAGCATCGAAACAGTGAAGAATGCCAGTTTTTCTGAAGAAGATATTTTGACTATAAAGAGAACTATTGACCCAAATTTGATTAAACTGAACCGGAAGGGATTTTTAAACGGCCACACACCATTTTCGGCCGTGTTGGCTTTTACCACCCTCCTTGCTGCAAGTTTGGCAGGGATTACAAACATTGCGCTATCCAACGAATCGAGTGCCAACGAAGCTACCGTAATCGGCACCAACATCAATCATCAATATTCGAAATCTTTTGAGTTTGAAAATGATTTCAGGAATTACATCCGGAATTATATCTCTGAAGATTATAATTATTTTAGCTTTTTAAGACCCTTGAACGAGCTACAAATTGCACAAGCATTTTCAAAATACCCTCAGCATTTTGGGAGTTTTAAAAGTTGCAATGTGGGCAGCAAAACTGACTCGTGGTGCGGCAAATGCCCAAAATGCTTATTCACGTGGATTATTTTATCTCCCTTTATCGACCAAGAAAAACTGAAAGCAATTTTTGGAGTTGATCTTTTTAATGACATTGGTCTAACAGGGATATTTGAAGAATTGGTTGGCAAAAGCGATATCAAGCCATTTGAATGTGTAGGCACAATTGAAGATGTGAACATGGCGCTGACTTTAACAATCGATCAACTCGAAAAATATAATCATCCCCTGCCCTTTTTACTGGCTCATTTCAAAACACTGTCTCAATATCATGCAAATAAAAACATTGCCCCAAAAACCAGCCTCACTCAACTAAATCCTGAACATTTTTTGAGTGATAAATTGATAAACCTAATCAAGAAAACAATAGCATGAAAGAACGCTTGAGGCAACATATTGCCGGTAAAAAAGTGGCCATTCTGGGTTTTGGCAGGGAAGGACGATCGAGCTACAAGTTGATTAAAAAATACTTTCCAGGTCAGGAAGTTTGCATTTTGGATAATAACGCCAACACAAATTTAGCTGAAGCTAAAAATGACCCCAAAACCACTTTTCAACTTGGAGAAAATTATCTCGATCAAATTGACACTTTTGATAAGATTTTCAAGTCACCCGGAGTTTCGCTGGCTGGAAATAGCAATACAGTTCCTTCTGAAAAAATCCTGACACAAACTTCGCTTTTTATCGAAAATTATTCATCTCAGATCGTTGGTATCACAGGAACCAAAGGCAAAAGCACAACATCCAGCCTGATCCATCATATTTTTAAAGTTGCAGGCAGGAAATCGGTTTTTGTGGGAAACATTGGCATACCACCCTTCGATGCCATAGATGAAATTGAAGATGATTCTTCCATCATTTTTGAATTGTCGGCGCATCAGTTGGAGCAGACTGTCAAATCACCCCACATTGCTATTTTGCTAAATGTTTACCCCGAACATCTCGATTATTTTAAATTATTCAACAGCTATGTTGCCGCCAAACTCAAAATAGCGGCTTATCAAAACAAGGATGACTTTTTCATTTACAGCCCGGATGATTTAGATTTCCTGAAAAAGGAGATAGATACCTTTCATGCCAATTCTATTAAAACTTCAAATAACCCCGAAAAGGAATTTGATGTTTTCATTAAAAGCGAAAAGATATTTTCCACGCTGATGTCAGGCCAAAACATTGATATTAGCAAAAGAAAACTTCCCGGAAAACATAATTTAAAAAATATTCTGGCTGCCACAGCGGCATGTTTGATTTGTGGGATTTCACCGGAATTCATTGAAAAAGGCATCAACACATTTCAGCCACTCGAGCATCGCCTTGAATTTATCGGAAATTTTGGCGGTATCAATTTCATCAACGATTCCATTTCAACCATCCCTGAATCGACAATCGAGGCACTTAAAACCATAAATGATGTGGATACACTTATCCTGGGTGGTTTCGATAGAGGGATTGATTACTCAAATTTGGTTAAATACCTTGAGGAACAACCTGTCGCAAATATTTTTTATACTGGCGATGCAGGCATCAGGATAAACAATTTATTACAAGAAAAAACTAAAGCAGTAATCAGGACTTATTATTTCAAGGAATATGCAGAACTGCCGGAATTGATTTCAAAAAATACACAGGGTGGAAAAACCTGCCTCCTCTCCCCTGCCGCCTCCAGTTATGACCAATTTAGTAATTTTATGGAGCGTGGTAATGCATACAAAAAAATAGCAGGACTTCTTGGGAAGTCCTGCCAGTAATTTTTTACAAGGAAAATAAATAATTTATTCGGCGACCTATTTTTTTTCAGGTTCCGGTTTTTTTTCCTCCGCTGCCTTCTTAGCTTCTTTTTTAGGTTTTTCTGTAGCCTCAGCCTTTACTTCCTTTTTCGCCGGCTTTTCTTTCACTTCAGCTTTAGCAACTTCTTTTACAGGAGCTTCTTTCACTTCAGCTTTTACTTCTTCGGCTTTCTTTTTGGTGGCAGTAGGCTTTTTCGCTTTTGGAGCGGTTTTTTTCTTTTCTTCTTCCACTTTAACTAAAGGCTCAGTTGATCTGGCCGATTTTTTAGGCCTTGAGACTCCATAAGTACCTCTGATTATTTTACCGCGTTTTGTTTTTTGGTCACCTTTTCCCATACTTTTTATCTTATTAGGTTCATATTCAATTTCGAGCGTGCAAAAGTAAGGAAATAAATCGAAAGGCATCTTCCTTAATTTGAAAATTTGATGATTAGTAAATTTGATAGTCAAGAAGTAGCACGGAAAAAAGAGTATTCAGCTTGCAAAAGGAGTTTTGAAATACAAGTATTTATCCCACTAATCGGTTTAAGAAGTCTTTTTCCAATAGGTCACTTCTCTTCACCACCTGGCGAGCCCAATTTAAAAGGATATCAATTCGTTCATCTTCCGAAATTTGCCATTCAATGTTTGAGTTCCTGATCTTCTCGGTAAGATAAAAAAGTGAAATGCCTGCTGATACAGAAATGTTAAAACTTTCGGTAAAACCATACATTGGGATTTTCACAAACTCATCAGCAAGCGTGAGGGCGTTATCGGTTAATCCGCGCATTTCGGTACCAAACACCAAGGCAATCGGACCTTTATCAATGGAAAGCTCCTGAAGGCTGACATCGTTTTTGTGAGGCGTAGTAGCTACTATCCTATATCCTTTGTCACGAAGTTTTTGCAATGCTTCAGGGGTATTATTTTCCTGGCCACTATGTTTTATCATCGTCAACCACTTTGACGAACCAAGGGCAATGTCAGGGTTCACTTCATATTTATTTTGATTTTCGATGATGTGCACATCTTGCACACCAAAACAATCGCAAGTTCGCAATACAGCACTTGCATTGTGAGGCTGATAAATATCCTCAAGTACAACAGTCAGATACTTTGTCCGCTTATTTATTATTTCTTCGAACTTAGTGCGCTTGTTATCAGTAACAAATCCTGACAAATATTCGTAGAGTTTCTGCTTGGTTTCAAAATTCATTTTTGGAAATAGTAGTTTTATATAGTTATGAAGGTCTAATTTAATTATGTACCTATTAACAATCATTCTCCTCAGGCCAGAAGACCGAAGTCGGATGACCGATGTATGTGTTCAGCGGTCTTCGGTCACCAAGCACCCATCCCCTGCATTGAATTTATATACAAAAAAGCAATAGCTTTCATTTCAGATATCTTAAGGTAACATCAAGAATTAAAGGTTTCTTTCAGGATAGAGGTCGTTCCACCATTCGGGCTGATCTTTCAGCCATTTATCGTACCAGGCTAAAATTGTTTTTTGCCATTCAATGCGTTTCTTGTAGTCTGTAATATGGTGGTTCTGTCCTTCTACTTCAATCAATTCAACCGGCTTACCCAACAGTTTTAAAGCAGTATAAAGCTGGATACTTTCACCGGGGGGCACGTTGGTATCGTCAGTTCCATGCAAAAGCAGCAAGGGCGTGACAATTTTGTCGGCATTAAACAAAGGGCTTTGATCGATGTACAATTTACTGTTGTTCCATGGAAAGCTGTTAGCCGATGCAACCGAACTGTACAAATACCCCCAATAACCTTCGCCCCAATAACTCGAAATGGAACTAATGCCAGCATGTGAAATTGCTGCCGCAAAAATATCAGTGCGGGTTTGCAAAAGCATGGTCATAAAACCACCGTAAGATGCTCCCATACAACCAATCTTTTCAGCATCAATAAAAGAGTGTGATTCAACAAATAGTTGCGTTCCCAGGATGATTTCATCAGCAACGGTAATCCCCCAGTTATTTACATGGAGTGCTGAGAACGGTTGTCCATAACCCACCGCTCCACTCGGTTGAAGTACATAAACTACATAACCCTGTGCTGCAAATAAATTTTTAGGATACCTACCTCCAAATGCCCGGTCAACAGGACTTGTGCCACCATAATAATATACGATCAATGGATATTTTTTGTTCTCATCAAAATCGGGTGGATAATAAATCGATCCATCAATTTCAACATTTGAATAGTTCTTAAAGGTCCAATCTTCAGTTTTCCCAAACTCAACGTTTTCATAGGCTTCCTTTTGAGGATTGACAATTTCGACGATTTCACCAGTAGCAAAATTCAATTGATTGGCATGTTTTGGAGTAGAAATACTACTTCCGGTGCAAACGGCTGTTGAACTGTTTTTAGATATCGAAATATTATTTACAACATCGAAACCGGACTCTACCTTTTCGAAATAACGGGTATTCAAATCATATTCAAAAATTCGGACGTAGGTACTATCAGAAGCAAAGACGTAAAGTAAGTTTTCATCGAAATTGCTCCAATAAGCTTGTCTGATAGAAGGGTTAAACGATATTGTTATCGGATCAACATCCCCTGATGAAATATTATATATGTAAGCTTGGGTATCATAATCATTCGGAATAGCATCGCCACCTCCGCCAACGCCCAAATCACCAAAGAGCATCGGAGACCCTGTAACCAGAAGGGAAGCACCGTTTGGGGAATAGCTGCAGGAACCCGAAAAACGCTTTACCCAGATCGTATCAAGATTGTAGGTTTCCAGGTCCATTTCAATTAAATACTGTTTGGAATAGGGGCGCTCATTGAAATCAGGAACATTAACACTAAAAAGGATTTTTTTTCCATCCGGACGAATATCTTGCAAATTTGTGGACAAATGCCCGTAGGTCAATCGCTCGGAAAAACCGGAAGGAACATCCAGTCTATACAAGGAATTGCGGCTACGCCACCACGGCCATCGGTCGGACATGCCTTCCAGTCGATTCAAACTTGAACTATTCTTTTTAGGTTTTTCTGAAATATTGTAAACAATAAATTCTTCATCATCTGACCAGGAGTAACCACTCAAATCTTTAATGTTTTCCAACAGGATTTTTTCTGTCATCAAATCTAAATCAAAAAGCCAAATCGATGATCCATTGTCTTTTGATGAGGTGGTATAAGTAAGTTTCCTCCCTTGTGGTGCCCATCGTAAACCAGAAATATCAGTATTCCTGAATGATTGGATCAACCTGCTCGAGTTCAAATCCCGCACTTCAGACCAACTTTTAGATTTGCCATCAATAGCACTTCTCTCCGAGTACCTGAGCAAAACCCAATCTCCATCTGGCGAAATTGAAACTGAATTAATGGAAGTACCGTTCAACAGATGATCGATATCCATTTTTTGTCTTGGCACCAAATCAACACTAAAAGCATCCCGGCTCTCCGTATCATCAAATTTAACGGCTGTCTTTAATTTCCATTCACTGTCATTTCCCAATGGTTTTACAGATTTAATCAAGAGCAGGTGCTTTCCATTTTCGAGTTTACATCTTTTACTACTATTACCAACCACCTCGGCATCATTGCTGTCAAGGGACTTTTTGCTTGTTATCAATTTTCCATCCAAATAAGCCTCGAACATTTGCGGGCTGGAAACTTCAATTGTAGCTTCCAACCAACGATCAACACTAATGAAAGCTGCGAAGTAACACAGTTGAGCGGCATCTTTTTTGGGACGACGGTCGGTCATGACAAAATCATCCTTGCCAGCTTTTTCACTTTCCCACTTTAAATTAATACCGTTGATTGTTATTGCGTCATTCAATCGGGGCTTTAGTTTTGCAGGGTTGAGATAATCATATTCGAGTAAATTTTTGTTGCTAAAGATTTCACCTTTTAAGTTTTTAACAGAATCATATGCGGGAATTTTTATTTCTATCGCCCCTAATTTCAGCAACTCTCCAATAAAAACTTCATGTTCATCATTTTTAATATCTTGCGCGCATGTAGGCAATGCATCCAGAAGGAAAAATGGAATCAAAACAAACATTACTAAAAGCTTAAAAATCGATGAGTCATTTACCATTTGATGATTAATTAAAGATTAGTATTATAGAAAGCTAATTGAGCCTTAATTTTTGAACTATCACTAATTAAAAATTATAAAGCTTTCAAGGTGAAACTTCAATGCCACATTCAAAACAATTTTACAAATAAAATCACATATGAAATCACACCTACAATGAAATAGACAGGAAGGTAAATTTGTGTTTTTGATTTATCCAGGACTGAAATAAACACCAAAGCCAATAAGAATTGGGTTAAATAGAGTAGTGAAAATACGATTAGAATATTAGAATTAAAGAAATCGTTGAACAAAAAGTAGAGTACACCGACAATAATAAATATGCCAACTATGATCCAAACAGCTTTTTTCATTGCAATTACAGATTAATATTTTGTCAAAAGTAAAAAAAATGATACCGATAAGTGTACAATTAAAAAAAAATATACTTTTGCACCTCATTTTTACAAAGCAAAATTATGGCTAAAAAGACGACCAGAGCAGAAGAGAACATTCAAGCAGTTGAAGAAGCATTAGGAAAAAGCGAACAATTTATTGAGGATAATCAGAAACCTATACTTATTGTTGTTGGCATCATTGTACTAATTATCCTTGCCTATTTTGGGTTTCAGCGTTTTTACCTCACCCCAAAAGAGAAGAGTGCACAAGAACAGATTTTTATGGCAGAGTACTATTTTGAAATTGATTCATTAGATTTGGCTTTACTTGGAGATGGGATAAATCCTGGATTTCTTGACATCATTGATGATTACAAATTCACAAAAACTGCCAATCTCGCACATTACTATGCCGGGATCGTTTATAAAGAAAAAGGAGATTTCCAAACTGCAATAGATTTTCTCGAAGGTTTTGATGGGGATGATGAGATCATTACACCAATGGCCTTTGGGTCGATAGGGGATTGCTACTTAGAATTAGATAATGCTGATGCCGCAGTGAACTATTACTTAAAGGCTGCATCCGCATCTGACAACGAGTTTACGAGTCCCATATTTTTAATGAAAGCCGGTT
>Ga0208900_1000698_pt1 | contig 20228 bp, 16 predicted proteins | sample AntAceMetag02UKK_FD_184763 | JGI IMG/M metagenome (GOLD analysis project Ga0208900, IMG submission 184763) | Saline lake microbial communities from Ace Lake, Antarctica - Antarctic Ace Lake Metagenome 02UKK (SPAdes) (version 2) | ecosystem: Environmental > Aquatic > Non-marine Saline and... | reverse complement strand
TGATGTTATCTTTTGTCAATATTGGAGACATGGCATGCCATGTCTCTGCAAAAAAATACTTTCGATTATCGAATTAAATTAAATCCATTTTTAATCTATCGATCCACTTCTCTGCCTTTTTTGGTTCAAAACCTTCCAATTTTTCAATTAGAACATTGGCTTCAGTTTCAACAATCAGGTTCTGTTTGTGTTCTTCCCTAACAAACTTTTCATTCACCGAGTGATCAAGAAATGCTATTAGGTGGTCGAAATAACCATCGATATTCAGCAAGCCTGTTGGTTTATTGATGATCTCCAACTGGTTCCATGTCATCACTTCAAAAATCTCGTCGATGGTTCCAAAGCCGCCGGGCAATGCAACAAAGGCATCCGACAGTTCAGCCATCATCGCTTTGCGCTCGTGCATGCTTTTAACAATGTGAAGTTCTGTAACTCCATGATGTGCAACTTCCTTATCGACTATGTGTTGGGGCATAACGCCAATTACTTTTCCACCAGCTTGTAAGGTGCTGTCGGCAATTTCACGCATTACGCCGATATTTCCGCCGCCATATACCAGCGTCAATTTTTTATCAGCTATTATCTTACCAAGTTCTCTTGCCTTGAGGATATAATTTTCCTGCTTCCCGACACTAGATCCACAAAATACACATATTGAATTCATCTTTTATAATTTTAGCTTTCAAATAGCTTGTTGTCAAATTTTCAATTGTTTCTCCCAGGAGATAAATCATAGAGGAAAAATAATTTTGTCCGGAATAAAGGGGGTAATAAAACTAATATTTTTCTCAGCCATAGCATGTTCATTTTTAGAAATTTCAGGATGCCTGTGCAAGTCCATTCTAAAGGCAATTAATTGTTGACGCAGATCGTTTGAAAAATTCATGAATACTATTGGCTTTGAATTTGCTTAGTTTTGGAGCGCAAAAGTAATACATGTAGTTTAATCGTGGGAATATTTGTGAAGTTATGCGTTTGGAGTTTAGTGCCCACTTGCAGCGAGGCAAGTTTGGAGTTTGGCGTTTGGCGTTTAGCGTTCAGGGTTCGATGTTGAGAGAAGAAAAATCCCGCCTTTGCAGGGTTCAATGTCACCTCCCTATACCCAATACCCCATACCTTTTTACACTTTACAATTTTACCATCAGAGCATTACTTTTTAATACTAACATATCTTTAATAAGACCTTAGACATGAATAAAATTTATCCATTAAAATTTAAACCGCTGTTCCGCGAAAAACCATGGGGTGGACGGAAACTTAAGAATGTTTTGGGCCTTGATGCCGGGGATATGCCCAACTGCGGCGAAGCTTGGGTGTTGTCGGGAGTGGTTGAGAATGAAACTGTAGTTGCAAATGGTTTTTTAGAAGGTAATGAATTGAACGAGCTTGTAGAAGTTTACATGGATGACCTGGTAGGAGGGAAGGTTTACGACAAGTATAAAAATGAATTCCCCATCCTGGTAAAGTTTATCGATGCCACTGAATACTTGTCCATCCAGGTACACCCCGATGACGCACTTGCCAAAAAGCGTGGCCTGGGCAATGGGAAATCAGAAATGTGGTATATCATTGACGCCGGAAAGGATGCCGAATTAATTAGCGGGTTCAGCAAGAAAGTTACCCAGAAAACATATCTCGATCACCTGAAGGAGGGTACTTTAAAGGAAATACTTAATGTAGAAAAAGTAAGTGCAGGCGATATATTTGATATTCCGGCAGGCAGGGTACACGCGACCGGTTCCAGGATTTTGTTTGCCGAGATTCAACAAACCTCTGATGTTACCTATCGTATATTCGACTGGAACAGGGTAGGTGCAAATGGAAAACCCAGGGACTTACATACCGCTGAGGCACTTGAGGCCATCGACTTTGATGTTCACGAAAGTTATCGTACAGCGTATGGCCGTGTGAAAAACCAAAGCATCAAAGTAGTTGATGCTCCCTATTTTACCACCAATATCTTGCACCTCGACAAGGCAGTCTCAAAGGATTACGAAGAATTGGACTCATTTGTGATCTTTACCTGTGTCCAGGGATCAGTTCGGGTTAAATATCCTGACGGTGAACTTAAGCTCAATATGGGAGAATGCCTTCTCGTTCCTAATGTTGTTACGTCCATTGAACTTTATCCTTCGATTGAATCTAAATTACTTGAAACCTTCATTCTGTGATTATTTTGTTTTAAAAAACTATAAATTTGCCGACTATAAAAATTAACACATTTAGCTATCTAACTATGAAAAAAACTTTGTTATTGACAGCATTGATGCTGGTATCAGGAATGATTTTTTCGCAAAGCGAAACAAAAGCCTTGTTCAATCTTCCTTCGGTAAACATTAAGGATATCAATGGAGATCCCTTTAATACTAAAGATATTTCCAATGATGGAAATCCTGTGATCATTACTTTTTGGGCAACATGGTGCAAGCCTTGTATGAAGGAACATGATGCCATCAACGATGTTTATGAAGAGTGGGTTGAAGAAACGGGTGTAAAAATGTATGCTGTTTCTATCGATAATGCGCGTTCTAGCAAGCAGGTACTGCCAACTGTAAATGGTAGAAGCTGGGAATTTGATGTATTGCTCGATCCTAACAGTGATTTTAAACGCCTCATGAATGTAAATGTTCCGCCACATACCTTTATCCTTAACGGAGATGGCGAAGTTGTTTGGCAGCATGTCGGGTATCTTGAAGGCGATGAACTGGAATACATCGAAATTGTTGAGAAGGTGATCAACGGCGAATCGTTGGATCATTAATAAGTTTTATTGATTGTTAAACTAAAAAACCTGAAAAATTGAAACAGAAATTTAGTTCAGTAAAAATTTTGCTGTTGCTGTTGTTGTTTCCGACAGTCTCGTTTGCCCAGGACTTTTTAAGTGGTGGCACGGTTACCGGAAATGTTCAATTGGATGCCCAATACTACAGTGAAGACAGCAAACTGGGCATTACCGATTCCACCTTGAATTTTGAGAAATTCGGAATGAATGGATTTGCCAACTTTATTTACACCAATGGAAATTTTACAGCAGGTGCACGCTTCGAAGGCTACCTGAACCCGATGCTGGGTTTCGATCCACGCTTTGAGGGAGTTGGTGTTCCTTACTGGTTTGCCAAATATAAAGTAGGAACCCTTGAAATGACTGCCGGTCACTTTTACGAGCAGTTTGGTAGCGGTCTTGTATTGCGGGGCTGGGAAGAATGGACTTTAGGCTACGACAATAACTTTTATGGGTTTAATGCCCATTATTCACCTTACAAAGGTGTTATGCTGAAAGGTCTTGTTGGAGTTCAGCGTTATTTTTGGGAGCCCTACGAAAACAGCAATCGTGGAATTGTGAGAGGTATTGATGGCGACTTTTACTTCAACGATATGTTTGAAGTGATGAGCGAGTCGAAAACAAAAATAACTTTGGGTGGTAGTTTCGTGAGTAAATACGAAAAAATTCAAAACAACCCAACTTTTTCAATTGATTCATCCTATATTACAATTAATGATTTTGGTGATACCGTTAATTGGGTCAATCAAAAAACCTATCAATTGGATCTCCCTCACAACGTTGGCTCCTGGGCAGCCCGTGCCAATATTGCCCACGGTGGGGTTAATTTTTATGTTGAATATGCCGAAAAAGGCAATGACCCAAATGCTACCAATAATTATATCTACAAAAAAGGACAGGCCGTTTATTCAACATTAAGCTATTCAAGGAAAGGCCTTGGATTGTTCCTTTCTACCAAATGGATTGACAATATGAGTTATAAATCGAGGCTTACTGAAACCGGCAACCCGCCTATGCTCGATATTAATTATTTGCCTGCCATCAGTAAGGAGCATCCTTATAGCCTGGCAACAATGTACCCATATGCCACTAAACCTAACGGTGAGTTTGGTCTCCAGGGAACAATTGTTTATACTATTCCGAAAAAAACTAAACTTGGAGGAAAGTACGGAACCAGCATTACTGTGAATTACTCGTTGGCCAAATCCATCGTTAAGGATACCATTACCTCCTCCATTACCGGTGATATGACCGGAACGGATGGCTACAATACAAGTTTCTTTTCCATTGGCGACCTGTTGTATTACCAGGATATCAACGTGATGATTGAAAGGAAGTTCAGTAAAAAGGTAAAAGCCAAAGTAGCATACTACAACCAAACCTATAACAAGAATGTAATTGAAGACGATATTTTTAATGACGACCATATGGTTTATGCCAATATTGGTGTACTCGACCTGACCTACAAATTCGACCGTAGAAACTCGCTTAGAATGGAGTTGCAGGGTTTGTGGACCAAGGAAGACAAAGGCGACTGGGCTGCATTCCTGCTCGAATATAATGTTTCGCCAAAGTGGTACTTCTCAATCCAGGATGAATTTAATTATGGAAATCCTGACAATGATATGCAAATACATTATTACAATGTTTCATTTGGTTACAACCAGGGTTCAAACAGGTTTGCAGTACGCTATGGCCGCCAACGTGAGGGATTGCTTTGCGTAGGAGGTGTGTGCAGGTATGTCCCGGCTTCTACCGGTTTAACATTAACCATAACAAGTTCATTCTAAACCCAAAAACTGAATAACGATGAAAAGAATAACATATCTATTTATACTATCCGTTTTGTTTGGGGCTGTATGGATGGCCTGCGATAAAATTGACGAACCTTTGCCGCTGATTAACGAGGAGGATATTCCCCAGGATATAACCGATACTTTGTTTTTTGCTGACTCAGTAGATGTCATGCGTAAGCAAGTATTGCTTGAGGACTTTACCGGGCACAAATGCCCTAATTGTCCTGAATGGGGAATTTTTGCACATGACATGGCTGAAGCTGTAGATCATAAATTGGTGATTATGGCTTTACATGGGGCACAATGGTATTCTGAACCGGACGCAACAGGATTGTACACAGCTGATTTAAGGTGCGAAGCTGCAATTGAATTGGTTGATGCTTTTGGGATACTTGGTCTTCCAACAGGATTAATAGACCGAACCGATTATGGAACTCAGATTAATCCTAATAATTGGGAAAGTATTATAAACGAGCAGTTGGCATTGGATCCTGTTGTTGGCATAAAACTCAAAAACACATATTATCCAAACCTGAACTCAGTGATTATTGATGTGGAAACAGACGTATTTGCTGATTTGCCCGGAAATTTCAAGCTTTGTGTTTACCTCACGGAAAACCATTTTGTTTCTCCGCAACAGAATAATAACCCGGAAATTGGCCCGTCGCCTGATTGGGTAGATTACGAGAATAATAGCCTGGTTCGTGAAGCTATTAATACTACTTATGGTGAGCATATCACAAGCACTGGCGAAATTGTAAATGGTGAAACCTATTCGAGTCAATTTATCTACAATATAAATGAAGAGTGGGTAACAGAGAATTGCAATATTGTTGTTTACCTCTATAACGAAGAAACCTGGGACGTTGTTCAGGTGGCAGAACTGGGGATCAAAACCGAATAAATTTTTAGCACTAAATATTCTTTAAAAGAAGCCACCTCAATTTTGGGGTGGTTTTTTTATTGCCATCATTACCCCAGGCTCCTAAAGGGGAATCCAGCCACCTCTACCCCTAGCCCCTAAAGGGGAAGGCCATCTCGTATTTAATATTTCGATAACGGTTTTTTTTACTTTAAGGAAAAGTAGAGTTCGCCGGCATCTCCCCCTTCAGTGGGTTTGGGGGGTGGGGTGGGAGTGTGATGGAATCTAGCAGTTCAACACATTTGTTCTCAATTATTTTCTTAACCCTTTCAAGGTCATGAATTACAGTTTCATTTGTGAATCTTAAAGTTTCTATCCCAAGTTTTTCCATCTCATCATCCCGCCCTTCATCTTTTTCCTGATTTTCCATGGTTGAATGAATACCACCATCAGCTTCAACCACCAACTTAATACGGTGGCAATAAAAGTCGGCTATAAATTGACTGATTGGGTGCTGAAATTTAAAGCGTAATCCCAGTATTTGATTTTTATTCAGAATTTCCCACAATACTTTTTCAGCATTGGTTGGATTTTGTCTCATGGCTTTTGCCCGTTCAAAAATGATAGGCTTTGCACCATAGAACATGTTTCTTTCTACTGTGTCTCTTAATCGTGGCATAGTAATAATTTATGAGAATTGACTTTTTCCTACACTACCTCTAAACCCTAAAGGGGAAATCCAGTCCTCATCTTTATGTAGCAAGGGTGCTACCCCTTCAGGGGGCTGGGGGGTGCGGCGGAATGTTTATTTTCCAACTTTTATCAGTAGCAATTTCTTTACTACCTCCAGGTCATCGCTTGAACTGACATCAATTCTTAAACCTCGGCCTTCCATGTACTTCCTGGCTTCCCTGAGCCTTGATTTAAGGTCCTCCGGCAGGTCACTTTTTTCTACTGCTTCAACTGCCTTGTCGCCAAAAACGAATGTAATCGAAAATTGATTTTCTCTTGGGGTGAGAAAAAACAGGTTTCTTTTTTTAAGTAAAGCCTTTCGTGTCCAGCCCGACTTTTTGGTATAAAATTTCCAATCGAAAGTGATCTTGCCAAATTCTGATTCTAAAAATTGATCAAATTCAAGTAAATGATTAGAGGATGCGCCAAGCAGTTGAAGTACGTTCTTTTGCAGAGGCTCTTTTGATTTATCAAATAGAAAGTTTGTATCCATGGTTTTTTTATTTTTTAAAAGAAGCTGGCTCAAAAGGTGAAAAGAGCGAAATTGTAGTAATCAACTTTGAGAAACTTTGCGTTCTCTTTGTATACCTGGCTTTACGTTAGTGTATTGTTTCTGTAAACTCAAAGTCCGATACATCCTTATGTGCCCATTCGACTTCGTTCATGAATAAATCAATGGAATTCACTGAGGGGTTATTCAATTTTATCAGAAACAAATCTTTTTATTTCATTAGCGTCCCTTAGTGCTATTTCCATATCTGTGAAATTGATATCAATTGGATAAGGATAGCGGACCATCACACCAAAATCAGTAAGCCGAAGACATTGACCTTCAATTTGGGTAAACTCCTCATCGAGAGCTTTACACATTATATTAAGTTGGGGTAAATCATGGGTTTTGGCGATTTCGACACCCATAGAGGCCAGAAAGCCTTTTAGAAATTTTTCAGCAGATTGTTGACAATGATAGCAGATGATTTCAATGGGAATTGGCTTCATGTTTTGTAAAAAAGCTGCAGAGCCCAAGTCAGCATCTGCAATAAGAAACCACTCCTCAGAAAATTTCTTGTTATCCATTAATTAAAATCCCCTGCTTTGATATTTTATACTCAAAAGAACTTTTATGTTTTGCCCGTTCATCAAATTCTTTATTATCATAAATCAGGATGTCGAGGGGATAATCCATAGATTTTATCAACTCATGACGAATGATTCGGATTAAATCAATTTTTCTTTGTCCCATAAGGTTGAGGGTGATACATATATCCAAATCACTATCGGATCGAGCATTTTCCGTGGCTTGAGAACCAAAAATAAAAATACGTTTTGGGTTATACTTCTTTAATACTTCTTCAGTGGAAGTACTAATTTGATTTTGGATATTTTGTAAAATGCAATTCATGCCTGACACCAAAAGTAATAAAAAAACATTTGTTCCTTACCACAGATTCATCAACAAATATTTGCAATCTCCATCCCAACTTTAACCCCATCCACTGCCGAACTGGTAATCCCGCCAGCATATCCGCTGCCTTCGCCAACAATGTAAATGTTATCGAAGCCTTCGCAGCGGCGGTGTGCGTCACGAATTACTTGCACCGGTGAAGATGTTTTACTTTCCAGCCCCAGCATGATGCCCGTTTCAAAACCTTTGATCTTTCTCGAAAAATTTGCTAATCCTTCGCGCAGCGATATAATGGTATTATTTGAGAATAATTCACTGTAATCGTAGGGAAATACATCGAATGGGTAACTATTCCCTGGAACTCGCTGTGATATTTTCCCAGCAATAAAATCTTCAATTCGGTTTCCGGGAATCTTGTAGCTGTTTGTTAATTCGAATACCTTTTTCTCCAGTTGCTCAAGCCAATTTAATGATGTTTCTAAACCCACATCTCCGCCAATGATTTTTCTAAGGTCGATCCCTGCTACAATTGCAGAGTTTGCAAATGGCGAGTTCCTGGCATAATCCGAAACGCCGTTAACAATATTTTGTTGGTCGGTGGGAGCGGAGGGAACTACCTTGCCACCGGGGCACATGCAAAATGAATATACGGGCAAGCCTGTTGAAGCGGTATGGGTAAGTTTGTATTCGGCAGCTTTCACACCTGGCAACTTTGGCGATCGCCACTGGGAGCGGTTGATCAACTCCTGTGGATGTTCTACCCTTACACCAATCGCAAATGGTTTGCTTCGGGATTGAATACCGTTCCGGTGGAGCATCCTGTAGGTTTGATACGATGAATGACCGGGAGCTATTATCAGTAAATCACATTCAAAACTGCCATGGTTGGTTTCTACTTCGGTGCAAACTTTCCCTTTTATGGTCAGATCTTGGACTTCAGTATTAAAAAGTATTGTCCCACCCAGATCTTCAAATTGCTTCCGTAAATTTGGAATAACAATCCTGAGCTTATCACTACCAATATGTGGTTTGGCCAAATAACGAATCTCATTTGGTGCCCCGGCATTTACATAACTCTCGAAAACAAATTGCTTTTCCAGCGAAATACCCTTGGTACGCGAAGTGAGTTTGCCGTCCGAGAAAGTACCAGCGCCACCTTCACCGTGGCAATAGTTTGAATTATCTTTAAAAAGGCCACCATTTTCAAATCTATTGATGTCTTGAAAGCGCTGATTTACTTTTGGCCCTTTTTCGATGAGGGTAACATTGAATCCGGCCTGCTGTAGCACAAATGCGGAAAAGAATCCTGCAGGGCCACTGCCAACAACAACAGCTTTTTTATTTCGCTTTTTATAGGATATTTCCAAGCTGGGTTCACCTTTGAACAATTCACCTCTAAGCTCCTTAGAAAAAACCCTGATCCTGGCCAGCCAGATAATATTTGGCTTTTTACGTGCGTCAAGGCTTTGCTTTAAAATTTCGTAACTGAAATTCTTAATGTGTAATTGCTTACCAATGGCCTTGCGGATATCCGTTTCAGTGAAGTCAGTGTGGAGTTTGAGTTCGAGCTCTTTGTATGGAATGTTTTGCATGGTTATGGATACCTGGGTTAAATATTATTTTTTTACATTCAATGATATTACGTCCCTAACGGGACTCGTGGCTTCATTACCTTTCTATTTTCTATAAATATAAAGTCCCTACGGGACTGGAGACTCTTATGATTTGACTATTAACTTTCAAAAGCTGCATTTAATGAATGCATCAAATTTTATTTGTAAAAAGCGGGGTATTGGTAACTATTGTCCCGTTAGGGACAAAATATTTATAGAAAATAAAATAAGTCAATTTTTAAGTCCCGTATGGGACGTAATATTTAGATTGCCCATGGAATGTGTCCACGTTTATTCAAGTTACATCCCTTCGTGGTTGGTATTGGTAGATTAAATTGCATCTCCGGCACATCAAAATAATATTTAGCTGCTACTGTAGGGAGAAATCTATTCCTTAATCTCCCTCTAAAAAAATATTGAATCGACAATTATTTTGAGTAGGGGAAGGATCTATTTAATTTCTGTTTGACAAAAATGTTTATTTAAACAAAAACAAAGTACGCACCTGGCTATCGGGAATACCGATGATATTGTTGATGTAGTCTTCCTCTTTGTTTAGCTCTCCACCTCTTTGAATGTATCCAAGCCCCATAGGCATACACGTGGCCCAGGCTCCGGATTGGCTACAATCATTCAGGTCGGTAATATTTACAATGGTGTGTTTGCCCACGATGATGAAACTTGTTTTGTAGTTTTTGGCTTCAGCCAGGGCCGATTCAATATTGTCCTTTGTAATCTCAATACTTTTATCTGCTTTGCTTGAGGCAAGTTCGGATATTGTAATGATGGGTTCACTTTGGTTTGCTGTACTTACGTCGATAGTAATAACATCCCCAAGAAGGCTTTGGAGGGTAGCAATGTTTGATTGCTGCGCGAATGATTGCGTTGCAAATAATAAAAGGCATAGGATGGCGATACTTTTAATTTTCATTGTGGTAAGTTTTTAATGATTATAGAGTGAATTATTATTCAGGTTAGGATACCGATCCGCAACTGGCATTATTTCGTTCGTTTAATTTTAGGTGGGTTTTGTCGAGTATCAAAAACGTCAGCAATTTTTATAAATCCGTTTTCCTTGTCGACAGAATATATCAGTTTGTAATTCTTGAAAACTAAATATCTATAATCAGTTTTTCTATGTTTTAATAACTCTTCTTCTTGTCCAATTTGTGGTGTATTTATTAATCTTTTTGGTTCGTCAATAATTCCTTTCACGAGTTTTTTGGCAATTCTTGGACTTGCTTTCTTCTCATAATATTCGTAGATTTCGTCAACTTGAGTTTCTGCAAATTCAGACCAAATAATTTTCAATTTCATTATTCATATTTAGCTAAAAGTTCCGAACTACTTTTAAATCGTTTGTTTCGAAAATCAGATTCCGATTGGTCAATTCGTTTATTCAAATCATCTTGTGTCATTGGTTCAAATATTCTTTCATCTGAAGTGTTTTTTTCTTTTCTCAATAATTTTTCAAGATGCGAAACAATATCTTCACTTTGAAGTTTTAAAAATTCCTGGACAAATTCTATTTTCCGAGTTTCTATATTCATTTTATTCAACTTTTTATCAAAGGTACAAAATTATCAATTCAGTTGTCATTTTTCTTGAATTGACAGAATTCACTGCTTGTTGCCAACAAGCGAAGATACAGAATAAATATCAAAAAAAAAGAGGCAGGATTTAAAAACCCTGCCCCTTCAAATGAAATATTATCAAATATTATTTCTGTACAATCACTTTTCTGATGATTGAATTTTCGTTGTTTCTCATGTAGAGGTAGTAAACACCTTCTGAAAGGCTGCTTACATCAATACTTTCTGAATGGTTTCCATTCACCTCAATGCTTTTGTTCAAAACAATGATTCCAAGTGCATTTACCAGGGTAAGCTCGTAACTTGTTACCTGGGTAGTGTTGAGGCTAATATTGAATTGACCATTACTCGGATTTGGATAAACTTCGATGCTGTTTCCGTTTACTTCATCAATTCCGGTATAGTCATAAACCATAACTTCAAATGCCTCGGAGTAGTCGCCCATACCGCAATCGTTGCCACCACAAACTTCCAATGTTGCCATTCCCGTGTAAGCTTCGCTCCATTCAATGGTAACTTCATTCATGTTCATGGTCATTGTACCTGCTGTTGACGGTGTAAGTACCCAGTTGTACAAAGTACAATTGTCCATCGCGTCACACATATAATCTTCAGCTTCGCCAATACCAACTTCCTGGTCACCCGTTACAGGACCTGCCTGTCCGGGAATATCCATAACTGTGATATAAGCTGTCTTGGTCATTGATGTTGTATTTGTTCCGTCAGAAACCTCAAGGCTTACGTCAAAGTCTCCTGTAGTGTTGTAAACAATAGTAGGATTTTGCTCTATTGAAGTTTCGGGATATCCGCCGGTGAAAGTCCACGTCCATGATGTAGCACCCAATGAAGCATCGGTAAATTCAACTTCAAGGCCTTCGCAACCTTCGGTAACGTTAGCCTGGAAATTTGGAACCAGTGTGCTTGGCATCATGCCAAAGAAGTTAAGGTATGATTCCATCAATTGAGCACGTCCACCATCTAATCCACCAAATTCGTGTGATGCACCAATGGTCATGTAAGAGCCTGCATCGTTAGCAACTGCTGTACCATAAGCAGGAGATGAATTATTTAATATAACAACGCCCGTACCCGAGGCATCAAGATGGTCAATCCAGTTGTTGGCGCCATTGTAGCTGAAGGACATGCCTTCGGTAAATGTTCCGCTTACACCGTTAACAGTAGCAAGGTCACCTGAACCATCAGAAGTTCCATTGATTCCAAACATGCTATGAACTGGTGTGGGATCATCGTAATACCAGGTATCTCCACCTTCCATGTAAAGATTTCCGCCTGCATTCAGGTAATCAGCCAATTCCTGGCCTTCGGCATTCGAAAGTGTATAATTGTCTGAATAAATACCCAGACAAACAAATACTGAACTGTAAAGGTTTAAATCGTCTGGTAATGATGTTGCTTCATCATAAGGTATTCCTATTTCATCAAGTGCTTCACCCATTCCGGCAGCTGAGTTGTGGTTATCGTCTAAATCAATAATGAGAACAGGAATCTGTCCAACAACAATCAGGAATGAGCCTTCGGCTGTAAGTTCTTTGTCGGCTGTGATATCAAAAGTAAAACTGGCCATATGTCCGGTAGGTGTACCTTCATCCGCAGTAACTTCAAAACTCATTTCACCATCCATACCTGCATCAAGGTCACCATAATCCTGGGCATCATCACCAATAGTAATGTACATGTCTGATGAAATCAGCTCGCCCATAACTCCGATAGCTTCGGCACTGCCATCATTCATGATCGAAACAAATACTTCAACAGTTTCACCCGGATCGAGTTTACCATTGTTGTTTCCGTTAATATCAACTACATAGAAATCGTTGAATTCAAGAACACCTGCAATAGCGGTAAGTGAGAAGGCACTTTCCCATGTTTCTTCGCCTTCGGCAACTACCATAAAGGAAACACTGTGTCCATCAGGGATATCATTGGCAACTTCAACTTCAAATGCATTGTTCATTGTTTTAACTTCATCGGCAGCAATGTTTCCAAAGTTTTCAGTGGCATCAGTAATAGTAACATACATGTCGCTTGTTGAAATAGTTACTTCAACATTTGTTGCTTCGGCCACGCCAACATTTTTCAAAGAAAGATCGAGTGTTGATGTTTCACCATACTCGAGCATACCACTTGCACTATTTACTTCTACTTCATTAAAGATTACATATGGTCCGGTAGGGGGAATACACTGAATAATTTCGTAAACGGTTTCGGCATTGAAACCGGTAACAACCATTTGTACATCACCAGGAAGAAAATTATTCTCAATTGAGAAATCACCATTCTCATCCGTGTAGGTGCTGGCATACATGCCATTCTGTGAAAGGCAAACCATAGCACCTGGCAAAGGTGAACCGTTGGCTGTAACAGTAGCCTCAAGAGGAGTTCCTACTAACATTACAGTATTTGAAACAGCTACAGTTGCCGGGGCATCTGTCCTGAATTGCAATGAGGCATCGCCAAATATACACCAGGTTTGTGCTGTTTCAAGGTCGCTTGATCCACTTGATTCGGTCAACATTAAAGTGAGCCCGTTTGCCACAACAGCTCCTATTGTTGTTCTACCTTCATCAGTGCTGATACCACTACCTGGATTCGAAGTGTAGTCGTAGCCGCCTGTTAAAATATCATTAAAATAATCCTGTCCACGCATTGGTGGATCCCAGGGCTGGTTAATGGTTGACATTAAAGTCATTACAGCACCGCCGTTTTCTTTCTTTAACCAGGCTTCGGCAAAACACTCGCCTGAGTGGAAGGCTCCGTTTACACAAGCAACTGAGAAAATGAAAGGAAGCATGTCGCCGTTGGTCAACTGGTTTACGTTTGAATTGCTAAACCCGGTTGAACTCCATGAGGTCATTGAACCGTGCCCAATGTAATTGATTATACTGGCTCCGTCTTCGATATAGTTTTTAACCTGGCTGGCAGTTCCACTTGGGTCGTAAGCTGTGCTCATTGCTGTGTAAGTAAATGGCTCAAGTTTGTTATCGAAAATCACATTAACTTGCTCATAATCGAGTTCATTATCATCACCCGGGCCTTGGTTACTTGCAACGCCAATGGCTTTGGTGTACCAGTCTCCACTTGGGTTCTTTTCGTAATTGATGGTTTTATCAACCTGAACTGTTACATTGGTTGCAGCAGAAGCAGAAAAACGTCCGATAGCGATATCGGGAAAATTATCTGACCCAACAACACAACCAAGCATGGGATCCATTGGGGCCGCACCCAGAGCATCACATTTAATATCGGCCCAGTCGCCAACAAGCTGAACATAGAGAATATCATTGTTCTCGTTATATTTTGTCTGAATAAGTGACTTTACGTTTGTTCCTGTAGCAACAACTTCTTTAAAAACTTCATAGCCTTTTTCCATTTTCCAATCAATATAGGGCTGGATAGCATCTTCGTCGCGGGCAGTTGTAATCACCAAAATATCACCAGCTTCCCCTACAGTTAAATCATCAGTAGTTAAAGGTTCATAGTTGATGAATACTGAATTGTAAAGACCTTCCATCTCGCGATAAACTTTTCCTGAAGTGCTGTATAGCGGATTTACAGGTGTTGTATTATCATTGGTAAGTTGAACTGTGAGGCTGTTATAAACCCTTAATGTTTGTGTTGCAGCATTGTATTGGAAAGGATAAGCATAAACAGTTGTACCCCTTACGTCTTTAATAATATATGCATCAGTAACATTAGCAACGGTCGATGGAAAAAATGTGTCGGTCATCGATTCAGCGGCAATTTCATAAGGAATTGTGCTGGGATCCTGGTCCCTGTAAATTACACCACGGGAAGGTACCAATGGGAATTCCAGTTGATAATCGGTAAATTCTTCACCAACAAAAGTCAGGCTAACGTTATTGTCGGCACCCAATTGGATGTTGGCATTGATGAAAGGTAATTCAGCAAAGCCTTTGTCTTTGGTAACAACGCTCCCGTCAAAAATAATTTTTGTAAAGTCAACCCCATTGAAGTTCACGTTTCTGAAGTCAATATCACCAAGTGTGAATTGAAGTTCAGAGCTAGTACTGTTTAGTTTGTTGTAAGTTACCTCATAGCCTTCTTTAGCTTGTAAGCTGATAAAGCCGGCGATGAGAATCAAGCTCAATAATAGATTTTTCATAAAATTTTAAAATTTAAGTTATTCCCTGTTTGATTTATTTCTATATAAAAACCAAAACAAGGCCGTCGAAGGCCTTGCACTTGGATTGTTTTATTTGCTGATAATGATTTTCTCGGTATAGGAGAAGTCCTGTCCTTCAATCTTGAAGTAATAAACTCCGGCCACAACCCGACTTATATCAAATTGCACTGAATAAGTCCTGGTACGGTTTACATTCGATTGGGTAATATCATTGATGATCTGTCCATAAGCATTGAATAAGCTGATGGTAACTTCCTGATTATCTATTGTGATATAATCAACAGTAACAGTATTGCCTGCAGGATTAGGATATACATTCACTTTTCCACCATTGCTTAGTTCCTCGATATTTGTTGGTTGGAAGAAAATAATATTCGATGGCTCTGATTCACAACCCACAGTATTCGATACTATAGTCCAGTAATTTCCAGTTTGCCCCGGTGCAAAAATTTGTCCGTTTGCACCTTCAATCATTCCATCATCATTGTACCACTGGTTGCCAGTTGCTGAACTCGACACCAGGTTATCTCCGGTTTGAACAATTGTAGGTGTTTCGGGTGTTTCGTTTACGGTGAGCATCATTTGATCAACCACCTGTTCGCTGCTTACCATATCGGTAATGGTAACCGTGTACATTGTTGATTCCATTGGGTCAGCTACTGGATTGGCAATCGTTGGATCGCTTAATCCAGCTACAGGAGTCCAAACGTATTCATAATTTCCTGAGCCACCAACAACTTGAGCATTGAATTGAGATGTTTCATACTGACAAATTTCACTTGGATTAGCAGTCATTGTGCAGTTCATTGCGTTTCCACCTAAAATTTCGAAGAATTCGAGGTAAACGTTCATCAACTCATTCCTTGAACCTGCATCGCCAATGCCCCCAAATTCAAATGAAGTACCTACAGTTTTGTAATTGCCCGGGTCGTTTGAAACACCACAGCCATAAGCTGGTGATGCATTGTTGAAAATAAGTTCACCGGTACCTGATGCTGCAAGATGGTCGATCCAGTTGTTATCTCCTGAATAGTTATATGATAATCCATCGGTCATTGTTCCTGCAACGCCATTAACGGTACTCAAGTCACCAGAACCATCTTCTGTACCATTGATGCCAAACATTGAGTGAACAACAGTTTGATCGTCGTAGTACCAGGTGTCGCCACCTTCCATGTACAACATCCCCCCATTGTTGAGGTAGGCTGCAAGGGCATCGCCTTCAGCATCTGAAAGTTGATAGTTGTCGCCATAAATCCCAAGACATACAAAAATGGAAGAATACAAGTTGAGATCTGAAGGGAATGAACTTTGGATTTCTGCTGAAATATCCAAATCATCAATAGCATCCATGATAAGGTTAGCAGAATTATTGTTTTCGTCAAGGTCAACAATTAAAACAGGAATTTGGCCAACAACTACAGAAAATTCACCTTCTGCGGCAATTCCCATATCAGCTGAAATATCTACATCAAGTGAAGCGAGGTGTCCGGCAGGTGTTGCGGCACTTGCGCTTACCTGGAATGTGGCAGTGCCATCACCCATTGGTTCGATATCGCCAATGTTCTGTGGGTCGGATGTTAAAACAGTAAGGTACATGTCGCTTGTTGCAAGGTCGCACATGGCACTGTATGCTTCGGATGAGCCGGAATTCACAACATAAACCATGATGTCAACAGTTTCGCCCGGATCGATTTTACCATTGTTGTTTCCGTTTGCATCATAAATCATAAAGTCAGAAAACTCAAGTAGCGGCGCATGGCCTTTTATGCTGAAGTTGCTATTCCATGTATCAGTCCCGTCAGAAGCATCAAGGTTAAATGCGATACTGTACTGGTCGGGAACATTTTCTGCAAGCGTGATGTTAAATACATCCACAAGGTCAATAATTTCGTCTGGTGCAATGTTTCCAAGATCAGCAGTCGCATTATTAATCGTGACATACATATCTGTGCTGGCAAGAGTTAATGTTACATTTTCGCCTGCATCTGAACCAAGGTTTTTCAAACTAACATTGAGGCTAAAATCTTCACCATAATCAGCGAGTCCGTTTGCATTTCCGGCATCATCGTTAACTGCATACTCATCCAATAGGATATAAGCTCCATCAGGTGAAGCTACAGTAACAGTTCCGAAATATGGTTTGAGGTTTTGTCCGGTAATAACAATATCAGCTTCTCCGGGCACCGAAATTGGCGTTTCAAAAATTACTTCTGCAACCCCTGATTCATCAGCCAAAGCAGTACCATGTAAAACTCCATCCTTTGAAATTGCTACATAAGCATAAGGATCACAATTTACTGTAAAAGTTAATGAGCCAAGTGGCATGAGGCCTGCATAGCTGGCATTTACATCTGGAGGTTGCGAATAATAAATCATAACCGAAGGATCACCCATCAGGTGGTATATTTCCCAATAATATTCATCTGAGCCACCCGCCTGGGTTACAGCTAAGTTTCCTGCAGAAGGAACCATTCCTTGCGTGCAATACCAATCATCCATTTCAATGCCTTCTTTATCATGGAAAGTACGGTCGTAAGCTCCTAAATTTCCTGAATTATATGGGGGATTTGCCGAAACGGTTTCGTAACCAACGCCCCACCAGTAGTCTTCGTCCCAGTAGGTACTATTTGAACCGCCAATATAACCAAGTGCACCTTTGAGTGGGGCCCTTAAAATTTCTTCGCCAAAACAATCAGTCTGAAATTCAACAGAAGAACAACAGTTACCAATCATTAAGGGATACATGTGAGCGTTAGTCAAAGCTGGGATATGACTTATTACAAAACTTGGATCGGCCCAACCCGAGGGGCTACAGTGAGCAGTATAGTTTGCGAAACTTACACCATCAGAAACATTCTGACGGATGTTTTGTGAGTAGTTTCCACCACCTGGCTCCGGTTGGAGGTAGGTATGCGAAGTAATACCATGGGCTTCGTTGAAATAATTTTCGGTACCGTAATTGATTTGTCCGTTACCCCATGTAAGTTGGTGTGAACCGTCTGCACCGGCTGCCATCACCACTTCATCAAGAAATGATGGGTCGGGCATTAAATATTGTTCGTATTCCAAAGTTTTGTCAATTTGTGGCTGGAGGTGGGTAAGATTTTCAGCCGAAAATCTCCCGTAATAAGCTTCAGGGAAAAGGTCGTTGGTGTATTCGCAATAGTAAAGATCAGTAACGTGTCCGCCTGCGTTGCCAGAGAATGCAGGAATTTGATCAATATCTCCAACAAACAAAACAAAGCTTTGTGGGTTGAATCCATCAGGAGGATTCTCGTAAAAATCTTTCAAATAACTTTTGATGCTTGAGGTAGTTGTTCCAACTTCGGGATTGTTGGTATAAGCTTCTACGACTTTAAACCCTTTTTTGGTTTTCCATTCGATGAATGGCTGCAGGGCATCTTCAAACATAGGGTCAGAAACAATGATGTATGATACTGGTGCATCCTGCAGTTCACGAGTTGTAACTGGCTTATAGTTTAGCAGCATCTGGTGAACGCTCTTGAAATACCTGTTAGTAAGAGTTTCTTTGGCTTCAATTGTTTCAGCAATGTTGGCATCATTAAACTTAATAACAATATCAAGTTCATCAAAAACCCTGATTTGGTTTTTCACGGGGTTGTAATGTATCGGGGCAATTTCAACGCGGGCAATCATTACACCGCGCATCATGCCAATTTCTACTACGTCAACCAGCTTATTTCCCATCAAGGCATCGGTAGCATAAGTAATATGATCCAATTCAAAAGGAAGTTGTGAAGGGTCATCACAGCTTTTGGATACTGAAGCTTGTGCAGGGATGATTGGATCGTTAATTCCAAAATCGGCCAAACTATAATCTTTATAGGATTGCTGGGTAATTGAAATTTCAATGCTGGCGCCCAGGGGGATTTCAATTAATTTTTTAATCACCGGAAGTTGAGGTTTGCCAATGTCCATCGAATAGCCATATCCATTGATCTTGATTTGACTAAAATCACCTTCGGTTGCTTTCACTTTAAATGCCCTGATTTTTGACACTGTATTTTCGAGGCTTAGCAAGGTGTAAGTGTTCTCTGAAACAGACAACTGAGTTTCCTGATCGTTGAGTTGAATCGACTGTGCATTGGCATGGGAGATGCCTAGCATGTAAATCCCGAAAATCAGGAGGGAGAGAAAAGTAGCTTTTCTGGTAAAATTCTTCATTTGTAAGTAAGGTTAAATTAAGTTATATCGTTGATCCTGAAAAAATAAAAGTTCGCAAAAATAGTTATTTCAAACCAAAAAACCTAAGGTTTTTAGGAATCTTAACAACTGTTTTGGCTACTAAAAATAGCCTTAGTTTAGAGTAAAGACATGAGGTAATCATGATGGTTGCCTCGATAAGCGGTATGGAATCAATAAAGATTAAAGTAGGGTGATGGGTGTTGAAGTATCAGGCTGTTAGAAATTGGAAGGTGGAGTTTTATTTTTGACGTTATGTCTGACAGTCGGCGGACGACTCCAGGTCGGCACAACATATCAAAAAAACCTTAAATCGTTAATCGAAATATATCAGATGTGTGATGTGCGTGAACACACATCTTATATCACAGATCAAACATCTGACTTCGTCCGCCGCCATCCGCGTGCCGCCAAAGCTTTACCGCGCTCCGCCATAGCTATGCGACGGCGAGGACGAAGGCGCAAGGCTGTGGTCAACGGTGGCTTTTATCTTCTTTTGACTCTGACATGTCCTGCGGACTATGTCAGGTCTTCCACGAAATCACCAATCACCAATCGAAAATATTATTTCCTTCATCAATCCTACTTTCCCTTATAAACCCTATTCCCCCTATACCATATACCCAATACCTTTGAGTCCCTAAAGCTTCTGGTGCAGGTATTTCTTTGAGATTTGCCTCACGGGATACCATGCGGCAATAAACCCAATGGTAATTACAGTGATAAAAACGTAGAAGAAATCGCTGAGCCGGAGTTGAACGGGATAGGCATCCACAACAAAGGAACCGCCACCATTTCCCAGTCCAATAAAACCAAAAGTTTGTTGCAGCCAGCTAACGATTGCCCCTAACAACAAGCCAATCATTGCACCACCGATGGAGATCATCACGCCTTCCATCATAAAAATACGGCGGATCAGTCGGTTGGTGGCACCCATGCTATGGAGCACGGCGATGTCTTTTTTCTTGTCTAAGATGAGCATCGTAAGCGAGCCGATGACATTAAAAGTAGCGATAATGAGGATGAAAGTGAGGATGAGAAAGATGGCCCACTTTTCGGATTTCATAATCTTGTA
>Ga0208900_1000697_pt1 | contig 20258 bp, 17 predicted proteins | sample AntAceMetag02UKK_FD_184763 | JGI IMG/M metagenome (GOLD analysis project Ga0208900, IMG submission 184763) | Saline lake microbial communities from Ace Lake, Antarctica - Antarctic Ace Lake Metagenome 02UKK (SPAdes) (version 2) | ecosystem: Environmental > Aquatic > Non-marine Saline and... | reverse complement strand
AACAAATTGCCCTTTCTTTTCCTGTTAAAATACTGATTTGAAATAAGTTTTCAACCGATTCATTGTTAATAACCTTAAATTAGCTTGACGCGAATTCGCACGTGCGGGACTGCGCTTCATCGAAAAGACAGGACTGCAATGTTGTTGAAGGAAGAGGAAAAGAGGGCGCTTCACGCCCTCTTTTCCTCTTCTTATCTCCCTGAATTAAGTCTTGTCTTTTCGACTGCAGGGAGAAATCTATTCAACTTGTCAATAAACTTTGAAACATTCTTTAACATTTGGTATTTAAAACCAAAGCCATCCACCCTTTTTCATTCGCTTTAGTTTCTTTTTCAAATCCTGGGTGCTTAAATTCAGGGCGATAATTTCACCTTCACCATCCAGCAATACACTTGATGGGATCCTTGTGATATTATACGCTTTTGCTGTGGCAGACTTCCACCCCTTCATATCACCAACGTTAAAAAAATCATCAATGCCGTCTTTCTTAATGCTACTTTCCCAGGCAATTTGGTTTTTGTCGAGTGAAACATAGACTATCTCAAATCCATTTTCCCCACCTTCAAAGTCAGTGTTGTGGTATTTTTCAAAAACCTCAATCATTTCCGGAGACTTTTTGCGACAGGGCGCACACCACGAAGCCCAAAATGTTACAAGTACAACTTTACCTTTTAGTTGTGAAAGACGAAAATCGTCACCATCAACAGTTGGGAGTTCTATTTCGGGAGCAACACCACCGATTTCAATTCCTTCCAGGTTTGCCTTCTTTTGGGCAAACAGGTTTGCTGTTAAAAGTATGAATAAGGTAATTATTATGGAAATTTTCATTTTTATACCGGGTTAAATTTTAATTAGTTTTCTGCTCAAATAATGATAGAGCAATTATTGAGCCAGTTGTAAAGCCGCAAAGATAATACCGTATGTGATTCAAAATGCGCCATTATTTCATTTTATTCATAATGCCACTTTGAATCTACAACGGCATTAACTCCCGCACGTGCGGGATAACATTGAAATGGCTATCAGCGTAATTCGATGATAACTAATTTGACAGATGGAAATATGTCGTACACCTTTCATGTTTAAAGGGAGATGCATTACATTTGAGCCATCAAATTAGGAACTATATTTTCAACCAAAAAAGAAATTCTATGAGGCCGATTATTTTGTTAGCGTCAGTATTGATCATTATGGCATCCTGCGACAACACTACCAAAACCAAAACAATGGATGTAGATGTAGCTATAATTCCAACACCTAAAAAAATTACAGTTCCTGAAAAAGTACTTATGCTCACAGAAGCAAGCAGGGTATATAGCGAAGATGAATCCTTGAACCCGGTTTTGGATGTATTCAGGATAGGGCTCAAACGGCTTACAGGAATTCATCCTGACCTTGCAAAGATACCATGCTCAAAGGCCGACATCATCTTTAGCATTGATGAGCAACTGGAACCCGACGAATACATAATTGATATTACCACCAAGATAGAGGCTTCGGGTGGCAGCTACCAGGCCCTGACGATGGCGCAAACAACACTCTTACAATTGGTTTTTATGCATGGCGAAAAAGTATGTTTCCCGGTGCTGAGTATCCGTGATAAACCAACAGCAAAATACCGTGGATTGATGATTGACCTTGCACGAAACTGGCACAGTATTAAAACCATCAAAAAACTCATCGACCTTTCGTCTTTTTATAAATCAAATTACCTGCACCTGCATTTTTCCGATTATCAGTCCTATACCCTTCCATCAAAAAAATATCCAAAATTACCTACACCCGAGCAGAATTACAGCTTTAAGGATTTGCAAAGGCTGGAAGATTATTCACAAATGAGGGGCGTAACCATCATTCCTGAAATCGATCTTCCGGGCCATTCAAGTTCCATTGTAAATGCTTACCCCGAAATTTTCGCCATTTCAGCTTTTGAAGAAAACCCCTGGATCATCAATATGGGCAAGGAAGAAGTTTATACCGCAATTGATGGGATTATTGGCGAAATCGCCTCTGTGTTTAAAGCCACACCTTACATTCATATTGGTGGCGATGAAGCCATTTTTTATAAATCTGAGGAAGACCCTCATGTAAAAGCTTATATGAAAAAACATGAGCTGGGTGAAGATATTCATGAACTGTACCGGCATTTTATAGTTAGGTGCAACGATATTGTTAAAAAATACAATAAACAAATGTGTGTTTGGGAAGGGTTTAGAAGAGATGGAAACGTAGAAATCCCAAAAGACATTCTGGTTTTCGAGTATGAAACCAACCGCTACCTTCCTAATCACCTGGTTGCAGATGGCTACCAGGTTGTGAATACCTCATGGAAACCGCTGTACGTTGTAAACCAAAAAAAGTGGACACCCAAAACCATTTATAACTGGAACATGTGGCACTGGGAAAATTGGTTCGACAAGGCACCATCATTCGTTCCCATCCAGCTTGAAAAGTCACCCTTAATCATCGGTGCCGAAATGTGTGCCTGGGAACAAGCTGAAGAAAGAGAACTCCCAAGTTTACGGAAACGGCTTCCGGTACTGAACCAAAGAATTTGGAACACCGAAGAAGTCATTTCTTATGAATCCTTCATTAGCCAACTCGAACAACTTGATTTAAAATTGTCGCTCCTGTTGGCAGACGACCGGCAGGATGATTTGTTGTTCGATTACAATTTTGTGAAGGAAGAGGAGTGATTCTATTTAGAATTTCAACCTGAAGGCCAGGCCGGAATATTCACCGGAATAAGGTGCGACGGAAAAACTATTTTTTTTATTCTTCCTGATTTTATGAAAATGTGGATTTAAGATACCAACAGCGGCACCGATGGCTGTACCAAACATCACATCAGTAGGGAAATGTTTCAGGCCTTTATACCTGTAATATCCAACAAAAGCCGGAGGGACCAGGGCGGCAGCAAACAACCACCATCTTTTATTCCCCCATTCAGGATGATAATCCCAAAGCACCTTTGCCATAAAAAAGGATGCCCCTGCTGTCCATGAAGTATGACCACTAAAAAAGGCATCCGTTGTACCTGGTTCCAATTTTTCTTCCATCTCTATTTCGTCGTAATAAACAAATGGTCGTGTCCGGTCAAAAAGCATTGGCCCTCCCCAGGTATAGAGGTTGGAATTGATTGACTGGGTCTCCAAATAAAGCACGGCAACATCAAGCCAGTCTTTTCTGATATCCTTGTCGATGAATAATAGTGCTGGCAGGAAAATGGCAATGTTCATTCCCCAGTCTGAAGCCGTGATAGCATTTTCACGTTTTGATGCTGAGTAAGTTTGATTCAGGGCAACCCTGTCGAAGGCCCATACATTATTTTTATCCAGCGCATCAACTTGTTCAGTAGTAAGAGAGGGTTTCTTTTTTATTTGTCCAAAGCCATAATAATTTAAAGCAAACAGTCCTACGGTAACCGGAATCTCCACAGCCAGTTTTACTTTATAAACCTGCTTTTTAGTTTGGATGCTATCCTGCCCATTTGCAGCATAAAAAAGCGAAAAGATTAAAAATAAAATAATTGTTTTCTTCACAAAAATTTGATCCATGTCCGAGAGTAAACCCATAATGTTGGGGTATTGTTCAAAATAAGAATTGTCTAATGCCAAAAATCCTAAACATTAAACTTATCGTGCGACAAATACAACTTATCTGCATCATCCAGTTTTGGAAGCATGGTCTCCTTTTTCTTTTGGAAGCGTTGCATCCGTCTTAATATCTTATCCAACATTTTAACAGTTTTCTCGATATATGTCCCTTTATTCAACATTACACACTCGGCACGTTGAGCCATAGCAGCATCTGTAATTTCAGCTCGTGATGGCACTCCCTTTTTTGCCAGACTTTCCAATACCTGGGTGGCCCAAACATCAGGAATATGAGCAGCCTCGCAAATTCGAAGAATTTCCTCTTGTATGCTGGCAAAATTCTTCCAGCCAGTTTCGATGGCCAGGTCGCCACGGGCAATCATAACCCCAATCGGGTAAGTTTGCATGGCCTTTAAAATAATTCGCGGAAGGTTTTTAAATCCTTTTTGGGTCTCGATTTTCAAAATAATCCCAATAGTCGAATTATGCCTAATTAACTCATCCAGCAACTGCTGCACATCGTTTTCATTATTTACAAACGATAAGTTTACAGTGTCGGCATTGTATGCAACGAAGTCAAGATCTATTTTATCCTTAGCGGTTAAACCACTTACTTTTAAATCACTTTCGGGCAAATTAATTCCTTTATCTGCCTTAAGCTTACCACCAGTATCTTTTGCATAAGTAATCCGGATTAGCAAATCCTCATCACTTACTTCTTCGATAATCCCTTCAATTTTCCCATCATCAAAAAATATAGGTTCACCTATTTTCACATCTTTAAATACTTCGGGAAGGGTGCACGAAACATGCGCATTTTGCACCAATTTTCCATTATCATCATATTGAGCTGTTTCGCCCGGCTTTGAATCCCGATGAAGTAAAAGACGATCACCAATTTTCAAACTGATGTATTGCTCCATTGGCATCAATTTACCAACCTGGTGCGCAAGTTTCTTAGTATCGTCAGGTTTAAAGAGTTTTAATTCCGTGCCCGATGAAACATAGGCAGAAGTGAAACAGAAACCCCACCTGCCATCTCCTTTTTTTCCATTAACGATAATTTTAATTTTCTTGTCACGCGTATCACTTAAAACTATCTTATCTCCTCGTTTAATATGCCAAAACCAGTCCTCACTAATGGGAATATGAATACTTGAAGTGTTATTGGGTGGTGGAATGTCGGGTGGGGCGATCCAAATTTTTGCCGGGTCAACAACTTTACCGCTCACATCTTTTTCGGGTTTGATATGGATGATTTCGGGGCCGGGCAGTATGGTGCCTGTCCTTAATTTTGGGCCACCCAAATCCATCATTACCTTGCAGCTTTTTACCAGCTTATCGCTCGATTTCCGAATATTTGCGATCATGTTGGCCCAGGTTTCCGGGTTATCGTGGGCGCAGTTGATACGTGCACTATTCATCCCCAGGCTAATCAATCGGTTTACAAGCTTATAATCCTCGCCTGCCGAGCCCGGAAGGGTAACCATGATGCGTGTCCGTCGTTTCTTCGATTTGTATCCAAACAAGAGTTTCGTGTTGCGATTGAGAATTTTCTTACTTTTTTTTATGGAAATGATACCTTTTCTTTTTTCACGCACCGGAGATCCCAGCAAATGGCTAAGGATGGCACTAATGGTGAGCAGGCTTTTCATCACGTGGGCTTCCACATTCGAAAGGCTGGGCAAACCCAGATCGCGCAACTCATCTTGTAGCTTGTCGATATCGAAACTTCGGAAGCCTAAATAATGTACCAGGTTTAAAGCACTTTTCCGGTAAACGGGATGCACACTCTCTATTTCATCACTGTAGTTATTTTCAACTTCCTTTATTTTATCGATAATGATGCTGAGCTGCTGATTGAGGGCTTGAAGTTTTTCGGTTTTTGTTTTCATAGTTTGTTAATGCTTAAATGCAGCAATGCTTAAATGCGGCAATGATAAAATGATAAAATATTGAGCAAAGCGAAATCACACCACTGTGGGGATGCAATGCTTAAATGTTAATAAAAGCAAAAACATAGGCAGCCACCGAAATGATAATTCCAAACATAAATACACTGTAAGCTATTCGTAGAAGTTTATACTTTTTGGCTAAAACTTTCCCCAAAAAATATTGATCCATAATCATAGTTCCATAGAGATTCTTATCATTCTTCATTAGTTCGCCAATGGCCCATTCATAATCCGCTAATTCCATATTATAGAAATTACCAAAAAACAAAAGATTCACCTTATTCTGTTTGATGTCTTCTTTGCTAAATGTTCCCGAAGAAATATTAGGCCGTGTTGAAAGAATGGCAAAGACAATAGTTATGAGTGAAAAGAAAAGGAAGATAATTGTGGGGAGTATTATATGCGGAATTTCATCGAAGCGCGTAACCAGGACAGTTAGCGTAATCGACATAATAATTGAATTTACAGATATTAAAATGTTTGATTTATTATCGGCAATGGCACTCAAACTAATCTGGTTGCGGGCAGTGAGCCTGAACATGGATTCGACACCACGGGAATAGCCTTTGACCTTGGCTTTTTTCTTATCCTTTTCAAGCAGCTTTTTTTCTTTTTCTTGCTCAATCATATATATCTCCTTTTGTATGCGTTGTAAGTTTTTTTCCTTTTTAGCTTGTAATTCTTTTCTGGCAAAATCAGTATGATAGTCATGTGATTTAAAGAATTTCACAGATTTATCATGAAACTTGCGTTTACCGATTTTCTCTCCCGACAAGTTTATCCATTCCTTACGCAGGAGATCTATCCGGTCGATATAATCCTCTTCTGCCAGGTGTGAAAGGTCGGCATCGCAAAGCACTTGTGATGGCAAATCCCTTGGATACTGGGGCATGCACGTTGACATGATGCAATCCCTAACTTTATCGATAACTTCGGTATCGACAGATTTCGATACTAAAAATTCAGCTGCAATTTTATCGCTTTCGACTTCGTGATTCTGCGGATCGACGGTAAATCCGGTATCATGAAACCATGCACAAAGTTTCACCCCATTGATTTCCTCCTCGGTCAACCCGCTATTTTTCCCGATATATTCGGCGTTGTCAACCACAAATTTTGAATGGTCGAGGGTATGGTAAAGGATGTTATCAGGAAGTTTTTCGGCCAAAAGTTTTGTAACAAACATTTCGGCATCTTCAACCAAGCGGGTGTTTATTTTATGCATTTGTGATCATTAGTTATTAAACAAAGGTCGGGTAAATTTTTGCACTCTCTCAATTCTATTGTGGTAAAATATAAAAAATTCATATGCATTACGATTGATGTTCGATGCGAGAACTATTTCGTCCCTAACGGGACTTTGATTTCAAACGTGCCAACGTTTTTAGAAATATTCTGTCCCTAACGGGACAATTAGTTGCATTCGCCCTTGATTGAAAATCAAAAATAGCCCATTAGAAAATAACTAAAAAATAGCCAACACTTCTGGAAATTTTGTCTCATGAATCGATACATTTAATATCCTAACAATATAGGGCCAATAAAATCCTTCAGCCAAATCTCCATGTCTCCAATCCCGTAGGGATTAAATATTTATAGAACATGATATGAAGTAACACCGTGAGTCCCGTTAGGGACGCGATATTTATAGTCCCGTTAGGGACACAATATTTCTAATATTCCATACGGGGAAAAATCGCCAATCAAACCTAGACCATCAAACGCAACAATTTGAACTACTATCAAAACAAAAACCTGAACGAAAAATTAATCAGGCGATCTTCGACGGAGCGGCTGTAGGTGAGCGTGAGTGCAGCAAAATCGAAGGGTGTGAGCCAGACACCAACACCATAACCATCGTGCCACCTCTCAGAATCTTCGCCACCTACCCAAACCCGGCCAATGTCGTTAAACACCAGGAAACCCGTTTGTCCGTTAAAAATATAGCTGTTAACATTCAAAAGTTTTACCCGTATTTCGGTATTTTGATAAAAGGATTGATCGCCTGCAAAACGATTGCTTAGGAAGCCACGCAGGTTGGTTTTGCCACCCAGGAAATTGGCATGGTAAAATTCGTATTGGCCAAAATTAACTGCTCCTCCAAAACGAAAGGCAAACACTATACGCGGGTCTTTGCGAAAGCTTAAATAAAACCTTAAATCAGAGCGAAGCTTGATGAAATTTCGTCCATCTTCCCTGATGCTATAGAAGCCGGTAGCTTCGGTTTCCCATAGGGTTCCTCTTTTTGGCAATACTTTTTCATCCCTGTTGTCGAGCAAAAATTTGGCATTCAATCCTGTGTAGTGATGCGGCAGGTAAGCCGATGAATCGAAATACTGAGGATAATCCCCGATGAATTTATCCTCTGTATCTGTCACTTCAAAGTACTGGTAGAATGCCCCATAAGCATAGTAAAAATTATTATTGATGGTTTGTTTCAGCATTGGATTCGCCCAGGCATATGCATAACGCACACGGTAATACGCCTTATCATCAGTCAGTTTTGGCGTTTGATTTCCCAGCCCGAAATAGTTATCTACATTTCGGGGAAGGCTAAAGTTAGCATCTATTGTAAGATCGAAGGTTTGTGAAATGGAAGTAAACAGGCCTTCGTAGTTGATGCCAAGTGCAAGGGTCCGAAATGCAAGGATGCCTGAAATTTTATGCATTGTGGAATCCCTGAAATTATAACGGTCGATTTTTAAACCGCCACCTACAAATATGCCATCATCAATATTATAACCCGCCCTGAGTACTGGCATGTTTTGATCGTGCTTGAATTGCTTGCGGTTATAATCGCCTATTGTTTTTTTTCTTGACAAATGAAGCTTAGTTTCGTTACCCTTGATAATATCGTTTTTCTTGTCTTTTCTATCGTAAACAATCGTTTTTTTGCCCAGCCCATGTACTTTCGATTCATCAACAACAAGGTCATTTCCTTTGCCGGGAATAATTCTGACTTTAATTCCCTTGCTGCCCGAGCCATCCACTACAAAAGAATCTTTTCCCGAAAGGCCATACAACCTGATCTCCTTTGTTTCGTTGAATTTGAAATTGCGGAAATATAACTGCTGTTTAATCTTGCCTTTTTTATCGCTCAATGCGAAAACCCTCACTTTGGTATCGCCATTTTCTTGTCGTTCAACATTAAAAAGCTCACGTTCTTTTGTGCCAACCACATCCACAGTCTCTGACAAAAAAAGATAATAATCCTTAGCATAATCATGAAGAAGATTCCGACGCGCCTGTAATTTACCTTCGATAACTGCACCCGTTGAATCATATACATTTTGGGGCAAGGCAGCAATCGCTTGATGAATAACTGTGTCGCTAACCTTATTTTGAATATCGCGACTGATCGCCAACCAATCTTCCATATCCGGCTCGGTCATAAACGACCTGTCGAAATAGCGGCCATTAAAGGTCAAGCCATTCACATCATCAATTTCATAATCAAATCCCTGAAATTTGCGCATTGGGTACTTTTGTGTAGCGAGCTTCATGCCCACCCCTTCGTTAACAAAAAACACCTGATCGCGATCGCGTGGAATGGGCTTGTATATTGTATTCTTATCTTTTTTGAAACTCGCCCATCGCCATTGGTCATCGTGCCTGTCCCAATCGTTGATAAGAATATCGAAAACCCTGGCCCGCACCACCGCCTGCTGATCAACCCGGTAATCCTGGTCTTTTTGGGTTTTTTCGATGACTTCGGCAGTATTAACAATATCCTCTGAATATCCGAAGCTTTCGATATCATCCCCGTTACCAGCAGGACGTTCTTCGAATAAATACACCCCGTTTGCCAGATCATGACGATATATGCCAAGGCGCGGGTCATCAGGTACCCAAACAATTTTTGGATTGGTATGCATAACCCCTGCAGCATCCGCTAACTGAGGAACAGTAAGCGATGAAAAAGGATGAGATGCTGAAATCCCATCCTGAAGTACATCAACAGCAATTGTGTTTCGCATATTTTCGGCAAGTGCTTTTTCCACATATTTGTTTACCGAACGCAACACATACTGTTTTCCGTTTTTATCCTTCAGCCGGATGGACCGGGTTTGTTGGCCGCCACCCCTTTTAATAATTTCTAATCCACCTTTTTCAGTTCTGATATCAAATACATGTAACTCAACTTCTGCGTTCCAAGCATTCCGGTAATTGTCGCCCATTAGATAACGGTGGAACTTTCCCTTGTTGTAAATATCATTGAGCTTTACATGCACCACACTATCCGAAAAATCAAGCCTATCCAAAATGGCTTCTTCTTTCGCAGGATCGAATAGGGGTTTATTGAAGAGTTTTTGGCTGTAAACAACTTTCCCTAAAGTAGTGCTGTCAGGACTAACAAATTCCATCACTACATTTCCGCTTGAATAAAAAGTCAGGCGATTGAAACCGGCTGCCTGATAGGCAAAATCTGTTTTCTTCGGTTTACGGGCAATGTAAGTCCCTTCGCCTCCACCTCCACTAACAATATGATGCAGGCTGTCTTTTTCAAAATATTGAAGATTGTGTTCATGCCCGGCTGTATAGATCACATTGGGATAATCACTTAGAATGGCCAGCAGGGTTTCTTTAAAGATTTTATATTCTGGATGTGCAAGATCCTGGATTCCGCCCAGGAATTTTCGATAACCTGTATAAATAAATCCAGGCAAAGGAAGATACATCCAATCTTTAACTTCCAGCAAAGGAAATAACAGATAGGAAGCCGGAAAATGACCGCCATGCATGCCTACACTATACAATGGGTGATGGGTAGCAAAGATTACTTTTTTATCGCTGTTCCTGCGTAGGGCATCTTCAATTTGAATGAACAGATCTTCTTCATCTTCAAATCCACATTCTCCATCCTGGCCAGGTTTGTTGTCTTTCTGAAACCACCATTGCGAGTCGAAAACAACTAAAGTAAGATCCGGTGAAAGCTCGATTTCTACCGAGCCAGGGCAGCCATTGTCAGGCAAATAAGTGTTTCCACGATCGAGGTATTGCTCGATGTATGCTTCTTCATTTTTTACATTTTTCCAACCTTCCTGCCGACCACGCGACCAATCATGATTTCCGGGTAAAAAAACTACCTCCCCATCAAATGTATCAAGTGTGCTGAGAATGTGTTTCAGATTTTGATCGGCTTTGTCGAAACCTTTGTCTGTTGAATCGGGCAAACCAAGGGGATAAAGAATGTCGCCCAAAAATACCACTGCGCTCTTATCAGTTTCTAAAGAGAGATGGCTCTTGAGTAGTTTCAGGTTTTCGTTGTCGGGCAAAGGATATTTGAGGTCACCCAAAAGGTAAACTGAATACAATAATTTGCTTGTGTCCTTTGGTATGTTCGATTCGAGGTTTGCATGGCCTGGTGCAACATACATTTTTTGTGCCGACAGGGATTGGATTGTCCCAAGCAGAAGAGTTAAAGAAATGATAATGTGTGTGGGTATCCTCAAATGAATTTACGTTTTGTAAAAACTACATGTATAAACCAAAAAGACGAACTTAACAGCAATAATGTCAATTCCAATTTCGCAATCAGATATTCCAATTTTTCCGCCCGAGTTAGGAGAGTTCCTCATTATTATAATTATTTCGGATATTATGAAAGAAATAACTACCAATTGCACTTGCAGTTATTAAAGCTTCATACTCTTCCTTCGGCACATCAAAATACTTATAAACTGCCCCATGATTAAATATTTCCTCTCTTGTTTTAGGATTGATACAGTATTGTAGAACTTTCAGGAACAAATCTTTAACTTCACTTACTATCTTATTTTTTTCTAGGTCCCATCTTTGGTCATCAAGTGACCTAAGATAGCGATCAACATCTTTCAAGGAGCTAATAACAAGTTCTTTATCTTTGGTCTTGTCTTTGGTCACATCTGTAGGTTTAAGATATCTTTCGTGAGTTGCTAAAGGATGTATTTTAATTGTGCACAAAAAATATGACCGCTCATCGTCTGTTTCGAATATTGGAGGTGGTGACCCATTTTTTTCAAGTTCACTATGAATTATAGGCATTCCTCTTCCTTCTGTAAGTATTAATTCTTTTAATCTTTTTATCAAAACATCAATTTCCAAATTTATGGATTCTATCTATTTCTTTGGTTCAAACTTTAAAATCGTCGCATCACCACCATCTCCTTCGTTGGAAATATACAGCGTTCCATCCGGGCTAAAGCAAATTCCTTCGGGTTGTGCATGGTACTTCGATCTGAGTTTGATCATGGCCAACATTCTGCCTTCTCGTGTAAATACCATCAACAAATTACCAACCGATCCGATAACATAAATATTTCCGGTAATTGGATGAATGGCAATGCCGGACGGCTGAAAGGAAACGTCGCCCTTGGAGGAATCAAAATAAGCCAATAATTCAACACCTAAACGCGCCATGGTGTTGTAGTTTTTATAATATTTGATGGTATCCATTTCAATCAATAAAAATGGATTGGTGTTGAGTTGTTTTGTCTGGAGGCTAAATCCATAAACTGCTTTAAATTCTTTGCCTTCTGCTTCATCTAAAAATGGGTGGCCTTTGCAAGCAAGCAAAAGCTGTTGCTCCACCGGATCGAATGCCAGTCCTTCCGAATCATTCTTTTTTGATAAGGGCGTTGAGTGCTTTACTACCGAAGGCAATTCCTCTTTCAGGTAATCTTTAACTTCATACAAATTTCCATTGCTTTTCAAAACCCAGGCATCATCACCTATAACTTCAAGGCCCTCATAATCACCATCACCACTAAAGTCGATTTTTTTCTCAACTTCAGAATTCTTTAGGTTGTAGATGTAAATATTCCCTTTTTCGTCCTGCACACAGGCCAGCCGGGTTTCATCGATATAACTGAGCCCCGAAATTTCGAGCAAACTCGCGGGAAGTTGCCAACGTTTATCCGGGCTGTTCAACTCATATGGGAATGTGAAATCATTGTGCTCGAAAAGCTTGTATTCTTTTCCTGACTGTGGGAAGACAGGCTGAAATACGAAAATGATTAGTAGAAAAATAAATGTCTGTTTAAGTTGCATGTTGTTCACTAACTTGTTTTAACCTCTTTAGTCCGGCTTCAGTTTGTTTTTGTAGCATTTTACGAATCATAGGTTTCGGCAGTTTCCCAAACCAGGATTTGATCTTGTAATCAATTTCAGTATAGAAGTGTTGTACTTGATTCGGCCATTTTAGTTTTTATCTATCAACAAAACAGATTATAGCATGACTTTGTTTATTTAGGGAACTTAAATCATCAAGCATTCAATATTTACCTGAAAGACAAACTCGCATTGTGTCCATTTTTGTATTGAACACAGAACAATAAAAGGATCAATCCAAACTTTTTAGCACTCTTAATGCCTCGGCAACATGCTTTTCGGCATTAAACTGAGAATTGAAAACATGTTTCACCACACCTTTTTTATCAATGATGTAGGTTACCCTACCGGGCAAGAGGCCAAGGAAATCTGTTGGCACGCCAAATACTTTCCTCGCAGCTTTGTCCACATCACTTAGCAGGGTGTAAGGCAGTCTGTGTTTTTCCGCAAAGCTTTTATGCTTTTTCACACTGTCGGAGCTTATGCCAATTACCTCAGCACCAAGATCGGTAAAGTCAGTAAATTGGTCTCGGAAACTACAAGTCTCTTTGGTGCAACCCGGTGTATCATCTTTTGGGTAAAAGTAGATGACCAGGTTTTTAATACCTATTCTGTCTTTAATATTTATGGATTTGCCGTCCTGATCAGGCAAAGTAAATTCGGGTATTTTAGATCCAACTTCAGTTTTCATAATTGATATTTTTTTTTGAGGTGTTCAACTAATTACTTATCTTTTTTATATCAACTGACCCCAGCAAGACTTGCGGTAAGAGCTTCAGAATGAATCTATAAACTTTTGCTTGATTTGCTCACACCTCTGGAGGTCGATTAAAAATCATTGTGTTTCACATTTTCCAAATAGAATCTCTACTATATTTATTCAATGCACCTGGCGGATCAACTTACATTCGTTTAAACTGTGCGCTGGCCTGTTAAATCGCCGGGCAGAGTAGGCCTTGTGGGCAGTAGGATCGATTTGACTGTCCTTTTCTTTGGTTCTTTCTTTTGGACAAGCAAAAGAAAAGAACATACGATTCGCTCTATTATTACTGAATTGAATTCGTAAATTGAGCTTTCAATATCCTTTAGGTAAATTCTATGTTGCACTTTAATTTCATCGTACTTTTGCCTTGACGCAAAAGTACCAAAAAGTCAAGAAAGATTGAAGCTGGCCAACCCACAAGGCAACGCTGCCCGCCAATCTTTCCGGCCACCACACGATGTTCATTCCTATGGAAGCTCACCAAATCTAAAGTGCTAATGAAATTTTCATTATGCTAATTTCAAATTATGTCAGTCGATAGGTATAATCTAAAGACATGCTAATTATCATGTTATGATAAAGAACTGTTTTTACGAAAAACTCTTACTAACAAACTTAAGGTAAGTAGCTATGTGGACACCTCAAATTTTTTATTCAGTCAATGCTTTTTTGTATGTTTTTAAAACCCTTTCACGGGCAAATTTGTGTTCAACGATTGGGCTGGTATAAGAGGAGCTCTGAAACTCCGGCACCCATTTCTTGATATACTTTAGTTCGGGATCGAATTTCTTTGTCTGCAAAGCAGGATTAAAAACCCTGAAATAAGGAGTAGCATCACAGCCGCTACTTGCTGCCCATTGCCATCCACCATTGTTTGATGAAAGTTCGAAGTCAAGCAGTTTTTCAGCAAAATAAGTTTCACCCCAACGCCAATCAATTAAAAGATGTTTAACCAAAAAGCTTGCTGTGACCATCCGGACCCGGTTGTGCATGTAGCCGGTTTCGTTCAACTGTCGCATACCCGCATCCACAATAGGATAGCCTGTTTTTCCCTTGCACCAGGCATCGAATTGTTTTTCATCATTAATCCATTGGATGTTGTCGTATTTTGTTTTGAAGGCGTGATTGACAACCCGCGGGAAGTGCCAAAGTATCATCATATAAAACTCCCGCCAAATCAATTCATTGAGATAAGTTGGGTTTAGTTTCATTGCTATCTTTACCATTTTCCTGACGCTGATAGTTCCAAACCGTAAGTGTACACTCATGCGTGATGTGCCGTTTATCGATGGAATATCCCTTGTCCTGTCATAGTTTGAAATGATTGCTTCATCGGGGATGGGGGAGGGGTAGTTCATTTTTACGTATTCAAAACTTGTACGCTTCAGTTCAAAATCTGAAAATGGATGGGTGCGGTAAAACCGGTCAAGATATTTTTCAGATGGAAATTCCTCAACCGGGAAATCATTGAGGCGAGCCCGCCACTTTTTCATGTATGGCGTGAAAACCGTGTATGGTAAACCGTCGTTCTTTGTAACTTCATCTTTCTCAAAAATTACCTGGTCTTTAAATGTTTTGAAAGCTACACCAGATTTATTGAGCAATTTCAAAATACGGTCGTCCCGCTCACAGGCGTAGGGGTCGTAATCGTGATTGGTATAAACAGCATCAATCGAGAATTCAGATAAAATACTTTCAAACACCTCCAGTGGATTTCCATATTTCACAAAAAGGCTCGTTCCATATTCTTCCAATTGTGACTTTAGTTTTTGAATGGATTCAAAAATAAAGGACAGTCTTCGATCCTGTCGGTCGGGGAGTTTGTCAAGTATTTCCTTATCGAAAATAAAAAGCGGAAGCATATTTCCTTTTTCAATCAGGGCGTGGTAAAGGCCGGCATTGTCTTCGAGGCGGAGGTCGCGACGGAACCAGAATATGGTGGTTTTTTTCACGGGGTTTTATAAAGGTTTTTGATAGTGTGATGTTTACAGAGTTCGATTATACAGTTACAAGTTGCAAGTTACAGGTTGCACTATGTAACCTGTAACTTGCAACTTGTAACAAATTTCCCATGCGGTTTTTGGAATTTCCTGTAGCCCTATTATTCAATATTATCATTAAGATATTGGTGTACCCTCTTGAAAGCAATCTGAAACCAGATGGTGTATTTTTCGGGATTTGTTTTCATCTCCTGTTCAATTGCATCCATCGCCATCCATTTCCAGCCTTCAACTTCCTCGGGGTTTATTTTTGGGCTATCCCCATATCTGCCAAAAAGCACATGATCGAATTCATGCTCGGTTAAACCATATTCAAGTTTGGCTTTATAGACGAAATCAAAGATCTTTTCGATCTCGCAATCGAAACCCATTTCTTCCATTAAGCGTCGGTGGCCTGCTTCCAAAACTGATTCACCAACCCGTGGGTGGCTACAGCAGGTGTTGGTCCAAAGACCCGGTGAGTGGTATTTGCTCAAAGCCCGCTGTTGAAGCATCAACTCGTTTTTGTGGTTAAAAACAAAAACTGAGAAAGCCCTGTGCAGCAAAGCTTTTTTGTGCGCTTCCATTTTTTCCATTTCGCCCATGGGCTGGTCATTTTCATCAACGAGTACTACCTTTTCTATATTCATCGAAAAAATTATTTTAAAGAGGGTTCAATATTAAACGATTAGCAATTGCCTTTTAATCCAAAACTATAAATTTTCTATAAAGTCCAGTACCCTAATTTTTGCATCTTTCTTCGCTTCAGTGTCACCTTCAGATGTTCCACCATATTCAAGTTCATAATCTTTTCCGTCAATAGTGATTCTACTGGTTCTATAATCTGACTTTGATTCTGGATTGCTGGAAATTAAATGCCCGGCATTGATATATTGTATATTTTCAAAACTATGTTGGAAATTGTTCTCTTTTATTCTCTCTTCTATCATATCGGCCATTATCGATGAAGGCCAAACTTTATCATCTTTTCCGGAAAAAAGTAGGATTGGGCCATTTATATTTTCCACTTTTATTGCTGCCTGATTAACACAATTAGTTCTACTTAACCCACTTTCCCAATATTCTAAAGTATTGATTTTAGTTGAGTTGCTCCCAGAAATTTTACCCATTGGCACATAGGGAATGTCCTTCCCTTTATATTTCCAACTGGCTTTTATAACATCCGAATTATAGGGTAAAACCGTATTGGACCAGGAAACTGAGCTTGGGGCGTATGCGATAGCCCCACTCACCAGTTCAGGGAACGTGGAGGCTACTACCAACGCCAATTCTGCGTTTCTGGATGCACCCATTACAACTATTTTCTCCGGGTTTACTTCTGCTTGTTTTTGCAACCATTTTATAGCTCTTTCAAAATATTCTAAAGGTATTTCTTCTGGTAACTTTGGTAAACCATCATCCCTGGTATAGGGCAGGGATAAACCCACAAAGCCTTTCTTAGTAAATTCCCCACCCCAATAATCGCCCCATTCACCACCACCAATCATAATTACTGCAGTACTCTTCTTTGTGTATTCTTTTGCAAAATAATTTGCCACAAATCCGTCTTGATTAATATTTTTGGGGTTAATTCCATCAAATAGAAAATGATCTAAAACTAAATATGCCCCTATGAGTAATATTACTATTCCAGCGTAAAAAAAATATTTTTTGTATGCTTTCATAATTACGGATATTATGAGATTGTTGCTAATTAGCGTCTGCAAAAAAGGTTATGTTTACTTGTTCTCGCTAAGTTCATTCTTCCAAAGTGATATTTCCCGTTCCATGCCGGCAATTGTGGCTTCAATGGTTAATTCCACTACTTCGCCGCGGCCATCCCATGCCAGTCCTTGCCGGTCGTACTCGCTTTGTAGCATGGCTTCCATGTCCTTCAGCGTAAAGCCAGGATCATTTTCCCTCATGTTTTTAACATAGATCACTGCATTGTTAAAAGCTTCTTTGTATGTGAGTTCCCGCCAGTCTGTAATTTCCATATTAATAAGTTATTATAACCCTAAGTTGATTAACGTGTTGCCATACATTGCTAGGTTTCCTGACTTCAAAAAATTTCCTGTAGGATCTTTTTCTTGTAATAAATGCCAGGCACAAGATTGGATAAATCAAGAAATCAATTAATTTATATCCTGTCGAAAAATCTATTTCATCAACAATCTGGGTTTCATTATTGTTAATTCTTTTGACAACATGTCGGTGTTTCCACTGCTTCAAACCAAAAGGAAGTTTAACCCCCTTATCTATAAAATAGTATTTGTTGGCTTGTTTTTTTGAATCAGTTATTTCGCTGATCCAATCGCTTTTCCAGGGAATACTAAACCGGATGTGTACCATGCTCCCTGGTTTTTCACCATCATACCTTATGAGCTGTGCAAGCCTTTCCGGAGGTAAAAGAAACCGAAACAGTTTCTCATTAAATCCTTCAATAACGCTAAGGAATGTTGTTTTGACTGTGCTGCTAATTCTTATTTTCATAAACAAAACAACCAACCAAAAAACATTTTGTTCAATAAAGAAATAATAATAATTAAACAAAATGTACTTCAATCCAATTTAAAGACCCTTCCGGGAAGGGCCCTTACCAGTCCCTGAAATTCCAAATTGAGCAGGGCGGCAGCAATTTTACTGATGGGGAGTTTTGTTTCGGCACAAATGGTGTCGATGCCGGTGGTTTCTTTTTGTTGCAATACAGCAACAATTTTTTCCTCTTCAAGGCTAAGTTCTACAAAAAGTTCGCGTTGTTTTCTTGGTTGCTTAGTATTGGCAGCATCCCATCCCAGGATATAGCCGATGTCTTTTGCAGATTGAATTAAGACTGCTTTGTTTGATTTAATCAGAAAGTTGCAGCCTTCGGAATAGGTGTCGCCAATCCTACCGGGAACGGCAAACACATCGCGGTTGTATGAGTTGGCAATTTCGGCAGTAATGAGTGCACCACCTCTTTTTGCAGCTTCAACCACAATGGTAGCATCTGACATACCGGCGATGATGCGGTTTCGTTTTGGAAAATTTTCACGATCAGGAGTTGATTGGCTCAGAAATTCGGTGAGCAAACCGCCATGGTTCAATATTTTTTCGGAGAGTTGGCGGTTCAGGTAAGGGTAAAGCCTGTCGAGGCCATGCCCCAGTACAGCAACAGTTTTAAGTTGACGGTGGAGGGATGTTTTGTGTGCACATGTATCGATGCCATAGGCCAGACCGCTAACAATTAGGGCATCGTGTTCAACCAGGCCTTCCACAATTTTTTCGCACATTTCCTTGCCATACTGGCTTGCTTTGCGGGTGCCAACCACACTAATTGCCTTGGGTACATTCAGTTCGGCGTTGCCTTTATAGTAAAGCATAATGGGGCTGTCGATGCAGTTTTTGAGCCGGGCAGGATAGTTTTTTTCGAGGTAAAATAAGGGAAGGATGTTCTGTTCTTCGATGAATTTTATCTCCTCTTCAGCACGGATCAATACATTTTGGTTCAAAATGACGTTTACCAGTTTACCGCCGATGTTTGGTATTTTCTCAAGTGCATTGCGCTTTTGTTTAAATACGGCTTCCACTCCACTGCAATAAGCAATGAGCTTTTTACCAAGTACATCGCCAACGCCGGGCAACAGGGTTACTCCAATTTGATAGATAAGGTCGGGGTGTAGCAAGGTATTAGTTTTTAATTGTGAGGCTAAGATAGGAAAATCTAAAAAGAATGATTGATTTTAGTGTTCATATTTTTTTGTTCTGGGATTGATTGGTATTTATAATGATTAGGAGGTTACAAGTTACAGGTTGCAGGGTTGTCAAGACAAATTGCCGTTTCCATGTCCTTTCGGAGGTTGGAAAGTCGATTTTTACCCTGATGACATTTGCCAGTTTCCGGAATCCGGTTTTGTGCTTTAGCATTAAAAATGTCCTGACTCTGACTTTAACGGAATGTTTATAATAATCCCTCTTCCTTTCTTTTTTGACGTTCGGCATTCAATTCTTCGGGTGACCAGGTATCATGTATGGTCTCACAATAATCCGCCTGGAAACAGCTTGGGCAGTCGCCACTGCATCCATCGATTGTCCAACCAAAACCTGGGGGCGTATCCTGGGATTCAGAAAGCAAATAATCCTCCGTTAAAAACCGGTAGGAAACCTCAATTGGAACATTTTCATTTACACCGTATGATATTCCATGTTCATTAAAAAGCAGCACTAATTTGTCGAAGGCTGCCTTTATTTCGTCTTTTGTTAAAGTATCAGCGGGTGGAAAATCCTTAGGATTGACGCCAATTATTTCGAATACCGGCTTACACTCTGCTTCTTCGAAAGCAATTATATTTTTAAGGAACATATTTTCTATTTCAGGGTCTAAATTAAAATTCTCGCTCATAATTCCCCCCCGCGTTATTAATTTCGATTTTAGGAAAAAATTCTCTTGTTCAATTTTTTCTTCCGGGCTGAGATCGTCATTGTTATTTGTCATAGCTTCAATTTATTTTTATTACAAATATACAAAACAAAAAGGAAAACACCTTTTTGTCAAATTATTTCTCATAGAATACTTCGCAGATGTTACTAAAATCAAACCTCAATATTCAGGACCATTTTGTATATTGAAATTTAGATATTGAAGTTTATTTGAATTTTGAGTTTTGGGATTTGGGATTTAATGTGAGTAATGACCAGCGATTAAGCAGGATAATTTATAAATGCTTAATAATTTGATATTCAGTGATAAAAAAATGTTATGAAAAAATATTTTTCGCACTATTTTTGCCAAAAGCCACGGCTACTGACCGTGGCCAGTGTTCCTTCATAAAGTATTGATTTTTAATTGTTTATATTTTTTAAAAGCCTGCCTGCTAACTTATTGATTGGCAGGCTT
>Ga0208900_1000695_pt1 | contig 20261 bp, 11 predicted proteins | sample AntAceMetag02UKK_FD_184763 | JGI IMG/M metagenome (GOLD analysis project Ga0208900, IMG submission 184763) | Saline lake microbial communities from Ace Lake, Antarctica - Antarctic Ace Lake Metagenome 02UKK (SPAdes) (version 2) | ecosystem: Environmental > Aquatic > Non-marine Saline and... | reverse complement strand
CGGCGGCTTCCTGGGCGGCTCTCTTTTTTGGCTCTTCGCTATTTTATGTGGGTAAGCCAAATTCTAATTTTCCAGCGACAAGATAGACCATAGTGATAAAATTGCGAGTAGAGCGATAGCCTCTGGCTTTAGCTTTTGCGGCCTGAATAAGACTATTGATACCTTCAAGAATACCATTTGTGATTCTTGATATGAACCATCGCAAAATACCATCCCAATGACGTTTGACGGTGCGAGCTGCCTCGATCATTGGTTGAAGTCGGCTGTGTGTCGCCCAGAAATACCATTTTTTAAGAAACGCCTCAGCCATATCCTGAGGTTGCTGAAATACATCCTGAAAAGAGAGTTTCATGTGATATGCTCGTGCCGTTTTCAGGTTCAATTTCTTTGGTACGAGGTTGGATATTAGTTGGATCTGACCTTCTGTAAGATTTTTAGGATTCTTCAACCAAAGGTAGCGAGTATTCTTTAATTCAAAACGTTCCAGTCGTTCTTGACGACGTACTTTATCCACGGCATCATTAATGATCTTTATCACATGAAATTTATCAAAAGTAATATCCGCATCTTCAAAGTTATCTTCAATACCGGAGATAAATGCTGGCGACATATCGCAACACACCTCTTTTATATGATCCGCACCACCTCCATGGGTTTCAAGGTCTTGCCGGAAATTACTCACCGTCTCCGCGCCCTTGCCTTCTGTAGCAAACAAAACCTTTCGTTTTTCCATATCAACAAATATGCTGATGTATTTATGCCCTTTCTTGCTGGAGGTCTCATCTACACCGATCTTGGTCACTTTCGAGTAATCTTGTTGCTCCCGTGCCTGCTCAACATAGTGTTGAATAACTCGCCAAATTCGTGTGTCATGTTCACCAACCATACGGGCAATGGCATTGACCGGCATTTCTTTCGCCATGGTCATAATAATTGCCTCAAACAGCATGGTGAATCTACTTCCTTTACGAGCCCAAGGAACAGATACTACCTTGACTCCACATTTTGGACAATCAATACGAGGTGTGCGTACATTTAAATAGGTTTTATGCTCAAAGAAATTCATATGTCTCCAGGTTATATTTTCGGTATCATATGCCTTGCATCCTAAATGACCACACTCAGGACAGAGGAATTCACCTCCTCGTGAAAAATCTATCCAGATATCTAACTGTTTCTTCTCAGGATCAAAAATACAATTCTTTACCAGCCAGGGGTCTGTCAACCCCAGAGCTATTTGAAACAGATCTTTGTCTCTCATGTGCCCTCACTCCTACTTGATTATCATTATGATTACTCACACAGCAATAACCCGAACGATGTCTCATGCATTTAATCAAGAGATCGGATTATAATTTAACTTTACGCTAAATATAATCATTTCCAGATTACGAATCAAAACAATAAATCACAGGGATTGGATGAGGTTTTTTTCATTCTACCCATACAAAATAGCGAAGAGCCTCTTTTTTGCCGCCTCAATCGCCTTCTGGGCGGCGGTAGCTTCCAGGGCGGCGGAGGCGGCATCTTCTTCCTGGATCTTTTCCTGGGTGGTTATCCGGAGAATAGAACCGGAGATCCGGTAACCGAGGCCCTGATCGACCAGAATCGTATCCAGAGCATTTATGATCTTGACATTATCGAAGTCCACCGTGACCTTTCCCTGGACTTCTGGAGCCAGGGTCACGTTAAAGCCGTACGCCTTGGCCAGACTTCTTATAACAACCCGGACATCCTCATCCACAAACTTCAGGCTGCCCCGTTCCTCCAACCGCTCCTTTAATGAGATTTCTTCCGGTTCAGGAGTTGACACGGGAACAGCTGCAGCAGGTTCTTCTTTCACCACCAGAACCTTCTCCACCCCAACCACGGATCCTTCTTTCTCCACCGGGGCCACATCTTCAGGAGCGGTATTCTTCGGAGTAATCTCTTCATCCATCCCGGTTGATTCGATATCCGGGACAGGAATATCGATCATTTTTTCATCAATGATCTCATCCGGCTCCACTCTCTCACCCATCTCCTCTTTGATCTTTTCCATGGCCAAAATTATCTTCCTGTCCATCTCGGTACCGGCATTGAGATCCCTAAGTACAAATAATCCGGCAATCATCAAGATTATGAAGATGAGGAGAACCGATCCATATAATGATTTATTTGAAATATTTTTCATAATATTAGTCCTCGGGCATGGTAAGTATATATGACTCTTTGGCTTTTTCCAGTATTATTCGATAATTCTCAACTCTGATCAGTATATATCCTTCAAACTCCTCTCCTACTCCGATAATTTCGCCGTTTATAGTCGCAGTGCGACCGGGGATAACACCGGTAAGCTTAAAATCTTTCCAGCTGGTAGATATCACATCATCTTCTTTTATGATAGGAGCTCTAAATGGATCCCTTTCCCACGCTTCATCGGCAATAGTCTTTTGCATCTGAGCCAGCTTTTTATTCAGGACAGGTAGTTTTCTGCTGTCGGATTTCTTCCCGGAGACAGCAACCGGAACCTCAACCGGTTGAACCGTCTGGGTCTCGGTCGTTTTAGGCGGGATTTTCTTCTTCTTCTCATCCTCGCCAGTACTGAGACTATTATAGATCACAAATCCCAGCACCGGAACCAGGCAACCAATCAAAATCAATTGTTTTTTCTTCTTATCCACTATTTTTTCCTTTGGAAAAAATATTTACTTTTGAACCAACATCGTAATTATAATTCAAGAAGTGCTGGCCAATAGCTGGCATCACTAGGCTAAGCGACAACTTTAGGCACTTTAGCTCACTTCAGGCACTTATAACTTCTCTACGAACCATTATCCCGACTTAAGTAGGTAGTTAATTGCATCTCTACCCGAAGTTCATTCTCCCCTCCCTTCCAGAATCCCAAATCCCTATCGTCTACAATAGCCAATCCTGATATTGATATAATAATCTGTGAGTTAACCAGCCTATCCAGAAAATCTCCAAGAATATGATACGGACAGTATGCTGATATCTTTATTTCATACTCCCGCAGAGCGGTCTCTTCATCCTCATCCTGTTTCTCGGCAGTAACTCTTTTTGAGATAATAAATCCCTCTTTCTCAGCTGCATCCGTTATCGCCTGATATACAATCTCGATTGTCTTTGGATACTGTACCTCCAGGCGCTCTAATCTCTCGCGGGCATTCTTGATTTTATTCTCAATTTCTGGCAGACCTGCTTTCTTAACCTTAGCATCAACAATTTTTAGATCAATTTCCTGAGCTTCCAGTTGTAACCCATCAAGCTTATTGGATTTCGGGATATAAACAATCAGCCAGAATAAAACCAGGAGTAGTACAAACCCTATCAAGATTCCTACCGCTTTTTGAGTATAGGTCATTAAATAATTACCTAAAATAATAAAAGTTATAAGTGCCTGAAGTTACGCCATTTCGCTTGGCTTTTCGGGGACTAATAAATTAAAGTACAACTGAAACTGAATGTTCTCTGGTCAATATCCTCGGATATCTTCTCAACTTCTTTAAAGAAAGGTGAATTCTCAACCTTAACAATAAACTGCGTTACCCCGGAAGTGAGGGACTCTTTCTTTTCAAGTACTTGTCCGGTACAGAGAATACGTTTCAGGCCTTCACCTTCCAGAGATATAATTTCAGAAAGAACAATTGAGGATGGGGTAATCCTGCTAAATTCTTTCAAGATTCCTTTCCAGTTCGGCTGTCGGAGAGATGAGTAAAGACCAACCTTCTCCCGGGCTATCAGTTGCTTCATCAAATCAGATAGAACCTTATATGGGCCAAGATCCCCTTGAAAAATCGCCAAATGTTTCTTTTTTATCTCCACTATCTTTTCCTGTTGCGGCATCAAGGCGGCTTTGGATTGATAGAACAAGAAACTGATCACAAAGAGGGCTATAATCGGGACTAGGATAAGCACTTTGCGGCGGAGAATATTCTGCAGTATCTTGTCAAACGGAGGGATAAAATTGACTTCCCATCTCCGACTCATAGAAAGCGCTGCCGCCCGGGCCAGACGCGGAAAAACTCTCCGAATTTTTTCATCTGAAGTAATCGAATTATGAAGCTTAATTCTATCCAGGAGTCCGAAAATCTCAACCGGAGGTCGCAGCTTTTGCTGAAAGAACTTTTCAAAACCAGGCAGTAGCGAACCACCCCCACAGAGATACACCTGGCTGAATTCTTCTTCACGGTATAACTGCCGATAATATTCCAGTGAACGTTTGCTCTCCTGCACAATCTTCTCCAGGACCGGGCGCACCATCCCCGCGACCTGGGAAGCCGACAGATTTTCTTTCAGTGTCTGCATACTGTCAGCCCAGAGGAGATTTGTTGACTTCTTTATCTCTTCAGCTTCATCCCATGAGATCTTTGTCGTGACCCCGAATGTCTGGCCGGCCTGGATTATCGCCTCGGTGATATGACTTCCCCCAGTCTCGAACTCCCGGCTGAAGTGGAGACGATCTCCCTTATAGATACAGACCTGGGTGCGAGCGGCACCAATATCTACAACCGCTACCGCGGTGGAGGCATCTCCCCTGGCAAGATCACGGATGAAGTCTTTCCAGGCAAATGGAATGGGGAGAAGAGCAACTGCCTGAAGGCCGGCTTCCCGGAGGAAGCCCAGTATAGTACTGACGCTCTCCCGGTTGGCCGCGGTAACAATATAATTCAACTTGCCGCCGGGACGGGCAGGATCTTTCTCTACCGCGATATTCTGGAGCAGCGCTTTTTCAATATTAAAGGTGACTCGCCGCCCGGCTTCCAGGCGACTGGCGCTCGCCAATTCCCCTTTGGGCATCCGGGCCAGTTGGATTAAGCTGGTACTTACCTGATCTCCCCGAAGGGAACATATCACACTACTCCCGGGAATCCCGGCGGCGGAAAAAAGTTCTTTTAAGCGCCTACCAAAGTGCTCACTCTCACCGAGATCTTGTCCGGTACCACCCGTCTGGAATTCCTGGATGACATAGCCTCCTATCTCCCATCCTTCCGAGACCGGGTAGAGCTGAATTAACTTGATCGCTGAGGAACCGATGTCCAATCCGACAAAGGTATTCCGGCGTTTCGGAAAACTTCCCTCCGTTATCAGGCTATCTGATCTGGACGAGGGGGATGAATCGGACGGTTGATCATTTATCTTCGAGGCGGGCAATGGAGGTACCGGCCCGGAGGGAGAGGGAAGCGGTACGTATGGAGCAGGTGCTTCCTCCGGAGGAGTACGAGGCTTCTCTGTCCGACCGTTATCTATATCCTCCAACCCGGCAAAGATGGAAGATATGTCTTTCTGCAACCCTGATTTTTTCTTTTCTTCTACCATAATTTAACTACGAATTACGCGAATCATACCTTCGGAGCATAGCGTAGACATCTAACATTTATGTGAGATGTCTTACCTCGGGCACTTTAATTAAAACACATGATTGAATGCCTGCCCACCATCATCGGTGGGTGATTGAATAGGGTTGGACCCGTTTGCAATTACCTGTTTATCTTATTAACCTGAAAAAATAGTATGTATAACGAATATATATTATAGTATTTGAGATGAATCAAGACTTGAACCAGATGATTCAGAGATGTTGTTTGTATCTTGCTTTTCCTCCGCGTTCTTCCCCGCCCCGAATTTTAATCGGGGTGCGTCTCCACGGTTCAACATTTGCTCCTTTTCCAATATCTCATCCGCCAGATTCCCATAGTCTTTCGCACCGCGGGAGCCGGGGGCATAGGTATGAATCGGCTCATTGGCGCTGGGAGCCTCGGCTAACTTTGAGTTAACCCGTACTACGGTCTTAAGGATACGAGAACCGAAGTAGTCTCTCAATCCGTTAAGAACATCCCGGCTGATGCTGGTTCTTCCATCATAGAAAGTCGGCAGGATCCCCAGGATAGCCAAACTATAGTTGAGTCGAGTCTTAACTATATTGACTGTCTGAAATAAAAGCTTCAACCCTTCCAGCGCGTAATAATGGGACTGGATAGGAATCAATACCTCATCCGCGGCCGAGAGCGCGTTTATCGTCAACAGGCTCAATGATGGAGCACAGTCAATGAGTATATAGTTATAATTATCGGTGATGGAAGTAATTTTATTCCTTAAAATGCTCTCCCTTCCCATAACATTCGCCAGATCGAGATCAGCCCCGGAGAGCATAATCGTGGCCGGTATAATATCGAGATTATAGACACCGGTCGGCAGGACAGCCTCCGCCGCGGTAAACCCATCATCCACCAGAACCCGGTGGATGCTCCTATCCGTGTCAACCTTGATACCCAGCCCCAAGGTGGCATTAGACTGAGGATCAAGATCAATCAATAACGTCCGCCTCCCCCTATCCGCCAGGCAGGCACTAAGGTTAACGGCAGTGGTGGTCTTTCCACAACCTCCTTTTTGATTAACAATCGCGATTATCACTAGACAGTTGACGGGAAAAGAAAGTTGACGGTTGACGGTTGACGGGAAAAGAAAGTTGACGGTTGACGGTTGACGGTTGACAGTTGCTGGTTGACAGTTGTCCGCACTCGGCTATCTGATATCCTGCTTCTATCATTTTTATCACGGCCTTGATCCGCTACTTGGAAGTTGACAGTTGGTCATTGGATATTCCTTTTCCACTACTCCCCACTCCCCACACGAAGTTCATCTTTTATTACTTTCTAAACCGCCTCCCAAACCCTTTTTTCTTCTCCGGCTCAACCTCTTCTATATCTCCCACCACTCCCTCCTCTCCTTCATCCTCTTTCAGGGAATCCGGGATATCTCTTAATATATCCGGGTCTTTTATATATCCGACTATCTCGGAGTAACGCACTTTCCCGTCCAGAACCAGCTGCTTCAGTGAGTGGTCCATACTGTGCATACCGTACTGGGATCCGGTCTGAATCAGGGTGGGGATCTGGTGGGTCTTGTGCTCCCGAATCACGTTCCTTACCCCCGGTGTACCTATCATAACCTCAGTCGCCACGGCACGACCGGTCCCGCTCTTCAGTGGGAAGAGAATCTGGGCCATAACGCCCTGGAGACAGCCGGCCAGCTGAACCATAACCTGCTTCTGCTGCCCGGGGGGAAAGACATCTATAAGGCGATCAATTGTCTGCGCGGCATCCGGAGTATGGAGACTGGAGATCACCAGATGCCCGGTCTCAGCCGCGGTTATGGTGGTGGAGATAGTCTCCAGATCCCGCATCTCTCCAACCAGGAGTACATCCGGATCCTGCCGGAGAACATGCTTGAGCGCGGAAGAAAAAGAATGGGTGTCGGATCCTACCTCCCGCTGCTTGATAATACTATTCTTATTGGTGTGGAGGTACTCAATCGGGTCTTCCGCGCTGATAATCAGGCATCTCCGTTCCCGGTTGATCAGATCGACCATCGCCGCCATAGTTGTACTCTTCCCCGTCCCGGTCGGACCGGTGACCAGGACCAATCCGGTGGGTCTGCGAGCCAGCTCCTTGGCTATCTCGGGAAGTCCCAGAGTATCGATATGAGGGATATCCATAGGGATGGTTCTAAAAGCCGCTTCCACGCACCCTTTCTGCTGGTGGACATTTACCCGGAAGCGACTGATGCCGGGGATATAGAGGGAGAGGTCGAGTTCCAACTCCTCTTCAAACCGCACCTTCTGACTATCATTAAGAATACCATAGATAAGAGCCTTGGTATCATCCGCGGAGAGGGATGGAAATTCAGTAGGAATCAAATCCCCGTCAATCCGGATGATGGGCGGTTCGCCGATGGTAATGTGAAGATCTGATGCTTTTTTTGCTACAACAAGTTCTAAGATTTCCTTGAGATGCATAAAATTTTACTCCGAAATATTTTATCTGGAATTTTTACTCTGTACTAATTATTGTGGTTTACCTCAATCATGCTATGTGAATCTCAATAATTGTTTGCTTGACCGTCTGTTAGCCTTTGAATCAGTTCATCAGCTAATCTCAGATTCCCCTCCCCCCGATTAACCGTTCCATCCATTCCAATTGCCACCTCTCACCTCCTTATGCCAGGCGAAGCGACAACTTTAGGCACTTTAGCGCACTTTAGGCACTTTCAACTTCTTTAAACCTTAAAGGTATCCGTCCCCGTGAATATCCCCTTGATTGCCAGTTCGAGGAGTTCGGGGTTGTCGGAGTTCTCCATTGCTTCCTCGTAACCGATCTTACCGGCCTGGTAGAGGTCAAGAATGGATTGATTGAAGGTCTGCATCCCGACTATCTTTCCCCCCTCGATGGTCTTGATCAATTCACCGGTCTTTCCATCCATAATCTGTTTACGCGCGGTGGGACTTGTGATCAAGACTTCACAGGCGGGAACCCTCCCCCCTCCGTCTTTCCGGGATATCAGACGCTGGGATACAATCCCCTTCAGAACAAAGGAGAGCTGCATCCTGATCTGGGCATGCTGGAAGGCGGGGAAGAAGTTGATTATCCTCTCTAATGTCTGACTGACATCTACGGTATGGAGAGAACTGATAACCAGGTGTCCAACTTCAGCCGCCATGATCGCGCTGGTCATTGTCTCCAGATCCCGCATCTCACCGATTACAATTACGTCAGGCGCCTGACGGATGACATACTTCAGCGCCCCCTTAAAACTACGGGTATCGTAACCAACTTCCCGCTGATTGATGATGCACTTATCTTCCAGGTAGGTGAACTCAATCGGGTCCTCAATCGTGATGATGTGTTTACTCTTCCGCTGATTGATATAGTTGATCATAGCCGCCATGGTAGTACTCTTCCCGCTCCCGGCGGCGCCGGCGAGCAGTATCAGACCCCGTGGTTCCATAGAGAGTTTCTCCAGCACTTTAACCGGCAGACTTAGGTCGTCGAAGGTCTGTAACTCACGCTTGATCCGCCGGCAGACAACCACAAGAGCGCCCTGCTGGTAGAATAAGTTGATCCTGAACCTGAGCTCACCTCCCGCCAGAGAATAGGCAACGTCCATCTCTCGATCACTCTCCAACTGATGGAGCTGTTTCTCATCCAGGATATGCCGGGCAAACCCCTCCATATCCTCTTCCGTCATGGGCAGATGATCGGAGAGAGGTTCAATCTCCCCGCTGATCCGGAGATGTGGGGGTTGACCGGCCTTGAGGTAAAGGTCCGAGGCCAGGCGGTCTTCCATTAGTTGTAAAAGATTGTCAAATTGCATTTGAAAGAAGTTATAAGTGCCTAAAGTGCGCTAAAGTGCCTAAAGTTGTTCGCTTTCGACTGGTTTTGCTGGTTTTAGTATTTTGGCCAAACCGGTGGCCGACTGGTGTTTGAAGTGCCTTTTTAAAAAGTTGAAAGTGCCTAAAGTGCGCTAAAGTGCCTAAAGTTGTCGCTTTCGCCCGGGTTTTCGGGCTTGGCCAATGGAGGTGAATATTGCTAGTAATTCACTGGATTCGTTGTATTCCGGTTTTATTCTTTCCCATGGTAAAAAATCTGCCTCGGCGATTACTTGTAACCAATATTGTGTTTCGCTTGCCTCACTTTCACTGATTTTGATCTTATTATAAAAATCTGCCTGACTCCTTGACCGGTTCGCCTCACGATAGTTTGCGCCTACTGATGATCCTGCTTTAGTAAGCTGATACTTGATAACCCTGCCCTCCGGAGTATTCGGTAACTCCGTTGACAGCCTGATTATCCTAACCGCAAACTTGCGAGTCCTCTTCTCAAGTTCCTCGGAAAACTCTTTATTATCCATTTCCCTTTCGTATACCATTAAGTGCCACCCAATAGACAGGCGAGGCGACAACTTCCAACTTTAGGCACTTTAGCGCACTTTAGACACTTCCTCCCCTTTACCGGGCCACGGGGATATCTCCGGAGGTACCGTAGTACACCCGGGTGAATCCCTTAACCGACCAGAGACTGGAACTGCTCCGGAAGATTCCTGGATAGGCGGTTCCGTTGCCCGCGTAATCGGCCGGGACCTGGTAATCTCCTGTTGTGCCGAAGTAGAACCGGTTGACTCCCCGGATCGCCCAGAGGCCGCTGGAGAAACGAACGATCCCGATATCAGCCGATCCGTCTCCGTCATAATCGCGGGTAACAGGGAGATCGCCGCTCCCTCCGAAGTAAACCCGGGTAATACCCCTGACCGCCCAGAGTCCGCTTGATGGACGGAAGACGGCGAAGTTGCAGGACCAGTCTCCGTCATAATCCCCCGGGACCGGATAATCGCCTAAGGCGCCGAAGTAGAGCCGGGTGAGGCCGCGGATAGCCCAGAGGCCGGAGGAAGAACGGTAGATTCCAATGTCGCAGAACCCGTCACCATCATAGTCGCCCGGAACTGTTACATCGCTGGCGCAGCCGAAGTAAGCCCTCGTCACACCACTGATCGCCCAGAGAGACGAAGTCCCACGGTAGATGGAAAGATCAGCCGTCCCGTCACCGTCATAATCCCCACTGGCCGGAATATCGCCCGGTTGACCGAAAAAGGAGGTTCCTACCGAGCGGACCGACCACAATCCGGTAGCCGGCCGGAATACTCCGATGTCGGAGGTCCCGTCCCCGTCGTAATCCCCAGACTCAAGGATGGGGATCGGTGTAGGCGCATGCGGAGTCGGAGGCGGAGTAGTCTGAGGGGTTGGTGTTGGAGTGGAGACCTTGCAGATTGTCAGTATCCATTCCACCACCTCCCCGCTGTTGCGGTCATCATCGTTGTAGACAATGAGCGTCCAGTCCCCATTAATAGACTCGCCGTCAAAGTCGGATAACAACCCCTGGGGGCGATATGTGCCCAGATAGGGCGATAGCAGGCTGTCATCCGTAATGATCTTGTCAGCGGCGTCATCAAATACCGTCTTATAGAGAGAATGCTCATCAAGCTGGTGTTTCTCAAAGAGAGCGACATCAATCAGGCCCGGTGAGCGGAGGTAGATGCCTAAGTCGCCCAGGCCAAAGGCACACTGGGCGGTAATCTCAACTTTCACATCGGTGACCGAACCGGCATCAGAGACGGTGACCACATCTTCATAATTGCCGTAATTACTCCATATAAATGAACCTCCGTCATAGTCCTTGCAGACAGGTTCCGGAGTCGGTGGTGGAGTGGGTGTTGGGGTAGCCGTTTTGTACCCGATTGGGGTTGGGGTTCGAGTGGGGACTACCACTGTCGGCGTGGGAGTCGGTGTCCGGGTCGGCTGCAGACAGATAACAAGCTGCCAGTCCTTTCTCATCCGGGACCAGTCCTCGCAGGGCTCCGGAAAACAGGTATAATCATTAAATACAACCAGGTTCCACACACCGGCAATCTCTTCCCCATAGAAATCGGAGAGGTGGCCGGTGGGGCGCCATCTCCCGATGTAAGGACCGAGACCCTCGGCGATTCCTATTGAGGCAGCGTCATCAAACCAGGTGGCGGAGAGAGAGTGCTCCTCCAGTTGATGTTTGGGGAAGAGTTCCACCACGGTCTCATCCGGGGAGACCAGCCACATCCCCACGTAATCAAGGTCTCCAAACTCAGTTATATCGAACCGGTCGATCTTCACGGTGATTGACTTCAACAGACCCGTATCCGTGACATTGATGGGCTTCCAGGTCACCTCCTGCCCCGGCGCGGTAAAGGCATCTCCAAATGAAACCGGACAATCTCCATCCGGGTTCGTGGCGGTGGGGACAGGTGTCGCTGTCAGCGTTGGGCTAGGTGTTTTGGGCGGTGTCGGGGCAGCGTCCTCAATACAGAGCTGGAGTTCCCAGTCAGAAACATTTCCGGTGTTGATAGAGTTGTTATTATAAACCATCAGGTTCCAGGTTCCGGCGGAAGGACCGTGATTAAAACTGGCCAGATCTTCCACCGGATGGTAGATCCCCAGGTACGGAGCGATCCCGTCTTTGATCCGGTTTGTCGTATCATCATCAAAGTAGGTCTGATACATAATATGGTCGGTCAGATCTCCCACCTGGAAGAGAGCAATATCATAACCATCGGGGTTGACGAGGTAGATGCCCATATCGGCCAAACTAACGCTGCATTCGGCGCTGACCCGTACCTCGACATTGGTGATGAAGCCCGAATGAACGATATCTATCCCCGAAGAAGCCGCGGTAACACCGGTCCAGGAGATCCCGCCTCCGGCATACTCCCAGCAGTATGAAAACGGTGTTGGTGTCGGAGTTGTAGATGGGGGTATCGGGGTTATGGTTTCGCAGATCTCGATCGACCATTCATTCAGGTATGCTTCCCCACTTATTGCAAAGTAATCGTTAAAAACCAGAAGCCTCCAGTTCCCCGCTATCGGTTCTCCGTACAAATCGGAGAGGTTGCCGCTGGGATGAAAATGCCCCACGTAAGGCCCCAATCCATCGGCAATATTGGTAGTAGAATCGTCATCAAACCAGGTCTCGCTCAGGGCATGTTCCGAAAGCTGATGCTTCTCAAAAAGAGGCACTACCTTCTCCCGGGGAGAGATCAGGTACATACCGATAAAATCCAGGTCATTCTTTCCACCCACAAAGAAATTTCCCACATTGACCATTATCTTCGCCACACTATGAGGAGAAGTAAGTGTAATGGTCCGGGAATTTACCCCCGGATTATCTATTATGAATGGCGTTCCCTGGTAGATGGGGCAATGGGCATACGGCGATACGGTCGGCGTGGGCTGCGGGGGCGGGGTGACTGTCGGAGTCATAGTTGGGGTCGGGGCAGCACCCCCCATACAGAGATGGAGCTCTATGTCGGAAATATTCCCGTGATTTGTACTTAAGTTATTATAAACTATCAAGTTCCAGGTTCCGGCTGACGCCTCACCATTGAAGCCGGCCAGATCCTCAACCGGTTGATAGATCCCCAGAAAAGGAGAACTGCCATCTTTAATCCGGTTTGATGAATCATCGTCATAATACGTCCGATACATAACGTGACCGGTTAAATCTCCTACCTCGAATAGGGCGATATCAGTCCCTTCGGGGTTAACCAGATAGATGCCTATATTAGTCAGAGAATCATAGCTTTCCGCGCTAACCCGCACCTCGACATTGGTAACGCTGCCCGAATGTCCCACAAATATCCCCGAAGAAGCCGCGGTAACACCAGACCAGGAGATTGAGCCACCAGCATAGTCCCAGCATTGTGAAATCGGTGTTATAGACGGAGTGGGAGTAACACCCGGAGGAGTCAAAGTCGGCACGGCCTCGCAGACCTCGATTGCCCATTCATTCATATAAGCTTCTCCATAAATACCGTTGTAATCATTAAAAACAAGTAACTCCCAATTCCCCGCTATCGGTTCTCCGTAAAGATCGGAGAGGTTGCCGTTGGGATGAAAATGACCGACATAAGGCCCCAATCCATCGGCAATATTGGTGGTAGAATCGTCATCAAACCAGGTTCCGGCCAGAGCATGTTCCGAAAGCTGATGCTTCTCAAAGAGGGCCACCACCGTTTCCCGGGGAGAGATCAGATATATCCCGATATTATCCATGTCATTAGATCCTCCCACGAAAAAATTCTCTATGTTAACCATTATCTTTCCTACCCTGTGGGGATTAGTCAGCGTGATACTCCGGGAGTTTACATCCGGATTATCTATCACAAATGGTGTTCCCTGGTAGATGGGACAATGGGCATAAGGTGACATGGTTGGCGAAGGAGTAGGGGGAATGGAAGGAGTGGGACTTAAGGTTGGTGTCGGTGGAACAGAAGGCGTCGGACTGGGCGTCGGGGTCATGGTTGGAGTCGGAGTCATTGTAGGTGTCGGAGTGCACGTTGTACTGTAATCCGTGGCGCCGATAATAAGGCTCCAGTCGGTGACCTCGCCGACATCGGCAGAATCGCTATAAACTATCAATGACCAGTCGCCAATCAGGCTCTGGTTATTGAAGAGTGCCAGACTCTCCACCGGACGATAGAGACCGATATACGGCGCGAGACCGCTTTTAATAGACTGGCTCGCAGCGTCGTCGAATGTGGTAAGGTAAAGAGTATATTCCGCGAGGTCGTGTTTGTTAAAAAGAGCCACTAAATCCCCCTCCGGCGACTGAAGATAGATCCCGATCGGATCCAATCCACCGGAGGCATAGGCACTGAGATTGACATTTATATCATAAATGACCCCCTGATTTCCGATCCCAATTGTCCCGGTAACGGCGCCGATCTCTGTCCATTCAAAGAAAGAACCTGAATATTCCCGGTAAGTTATCAGAAGGGGCGTGGGGGTGGGAGTGGGAGTGTAATATCCAACCGGAGTAGGTGTACGAGTCGGGGCCGGAGTGAGTGTAGGAGTATTTTCAGGAGTAGGACTTGGTGTAGCGTCATTGATGATCAAAGTCCAGTCTGTAACGGCACCATTATTGCTTGTGCTCAATCCGTCATTATAGACGGCCAGCGTCCAATCCCCGTTAATAGATTCACCTATAAAATTCGAGAAACTATTCCCAGGACGAAATGATCCGGAATAGGGAGGGATACCCTCCGTGATGATAATTGGAGCGGTGTCGATAAAATTAGTATGAAAGAGTGACTTCCCGGTGATTGAATACGATGATAGATCAAAGAGGTAGATGATGGTCCCGGCCGGAGAGATCAGCATCATGGCGTTGTTATTGAACCCCTGATAAGTATTAGCATTATTTATATAGAGGCTTACATTTGTTACTGTACCGACATCGGGCACGTTAATATCATTAGTAAAGGTTCCCTGTGTCGGCCATTGCAAAACCCCACCGGGATATTCCGTTGCCATGGCCGGCGGAGAAAAACAGGCGAATAGCAGAACTGCTATTGAAAATATTACATATCGCATAAACCGGGGCGGCTTCATTTTCCCCTCCTGAAATAGTTTTTGGTGATTCGTTTAGTTACTGAACTTTTGTATTTTATTCATGATGCTTCTTATGCCATTTGGTAGGGATTTGTAACCCCGATTACCTGGCTCATAAGCTTTCAGCGAACCCTATCCTCTTGTAGAGGATGCCACACTATGGCGACCTGAAGGTCGCCTCTACGAGCACGGGGCAACGGGGTTCATTAACAACTTACCCTAACCTCATCCAGATCCATGGTGAAACCATATCCCGCACCATTGCTCCGCCACCTAGCAAGGCGACAACTTTCAACTTTAGGCACTTAAGGCACTTTTAACTTCTCCAAAAGGCACTTCTTTAAAACGCACTTAAGGCACTTTCCTCATATTAAACACCTGCCATACAATGAATTTCCCTGCTGATTACCGGATAAAGAGCATCTTCAGCTACATCCAGATCATAATCCATCTGGAGGCCAAGCCAAAACCGGGGAGAGTTACCAAAATAGGTGGCAAGACGAAGCGCCGTATCCGCGGTTATACTCCTCTTCCCATGAATTATTTCATTGATTCGACGAGGAGAAACCCTGAGACTCTGACCAAGCTTATTCTGGCTTATCTGCATAGGCTTCAAGAATTCTTCAAACAGTATTTCTCCCGGATGAACTGGGGATATTTTCCTCATATCTTCACCTCAATGATAATCAACAATTTCCACCTGATCCGCGTTTCCATTCCGCCATTTAAAACAAATTCTCCATTGATCATTTATACGGATACTATATTGCTCTTTTCTTTTTCCCGATAACCGTTCAAGTCGGTTTGCTGGAGGAATCCTTAAATCCTGAATATTTGAGCTTCGATTCAGCATTCTGAGTTTTCTAAATGCAATATTCTGGATGCCATGAGGTAGTTTTTTTGAAAATTGCCTATAAAATATCTTTTCAGTTTCTTTGCATTTAAAGCTTTCTATCATGTCAATATAACATATAACGCATAACGTTATATGTCAAGTCATCTCTTGCGTATATCTGTTTGGATAGGGATTTTCAACCCGATTGCCTGGCACCTGGATCGAGGTTAAAACCCTCTCCCACAATTATCCTCACCCGGCCCCTTCTGCCAAAGCAACAACTTTAGGCACTTTAATTAATCGGTCCTCCAATGCTTGAAACCCGGAAAAGCCGGGCGAAAGCGACAACTTTTATTATCCGCCATAGCTTTAGCGACGGAGGAAGGCACTTTAGCGCACTTTAGGCACTTTCAACTTCTTTCAACGCGTCACAGGAATATCATATTGCTGCCCGAAGTAAGCTCGGGTAATCGTCCGGATCGCCCAGAGACCGGAAGTACCGCGGAAGATCCCGATATCATCTCTCCCATCGCCCTGATAATCTGCCGGGACCAGGGAATCACCGAAAGTTCCGAAGTAATACCGGCTATAGTCATAGACCGCCCAAAGACCGGTTGATTCCCGGAAGATAGCGACATCATCACCAGGCAATTCATCATAATGGGCCGGAACCGGAGTATCGTTAGAGTTACCGAAGTAGATCCGCTGAAGATCCCGGATCGCCCAGAGGCCGGTTGATGGGCGGAATATAGCGGCTTCATGTAAACCGGGAAGCAGACTGTTGTAATCACCGGGGACCGGCAGATCACCATCCTTACCATAATAGAAACGACTGAGTCCCCGGACCGCCCAGAGACCGGAGCTATCCCGGAAGATCGCGATGTCGTCCTTTCCATCACCATTATAGTCCGATGGAACCGGGAGATCCTTCTCTGCCCCGAAATAGGCCCGGGTCAAATTCCGGACCGACCAGAGAGAATTGGCCGAACGGAAGATGGCTATGTCGGAATTCCCGTCCCCGTCGTAATCCCCGGGAACCGGGATGTCGCCGGATTGCCCGAAGTAGACCCGGGTCAGATCCCGGATAGCCCAGAGGCCCGAGGTCCAGCGAAAGATAGCGATATCCGAAGTACCATCCCCGTTGTAATCACTCGATCCCATAACCAGTCGATCCGGAAATGAAGCTCCCCGATCCGGACGGGAGACAACCAACGCATAGGGCTGCGGACCGTAGGGTACGTTGTAGCCCCTGACTGATACGGTATAGTTTCCGGAAGCCGGATAATCGATATCTATACCTACCGTGTTATTGGTCCGGTCGTAGGGGGAATAGCTGACCAGCGCGCGGAACATCGCGTCATAAGTTATCATCTGCATCCAGTCTGTGTACGGCGGCTTCTTCCAGGTTCGTCCCGCGATTGATGTCAGCTTATTCCCTTTCCTGGAATTATTGTCGCCGGTGATAACAGAAGTTGCACTCCATGGCGAGTAACTCCCACCTTCCACTTTCTGGGAAAAATTACTGGTGGAGGTAACTGGAGTCGGTGTCTTCTGGGGACTCCGTGTCGCCACGGGTGTCGGAGACGGGGCGGAAAGTCCATCCACCCCCCATCCTAAATATTCGTTGGGGGATACGATGGCCAGGAAGAAGTCTTCACTCTGGATGCTGATTCCCAAGGATGAGAAATCAATAGTATGCCATCCGGTGTTATTTATTGATGACGTCCCGGATGCCAGGATGTTTTTGGGACCACTGGCGTTCCCGTTATAAATCTGCCATTCAAATGCTTGAGGAAATGAACCTCCCGGCAACAAGCCTAAATAGAACCTGCCCCGTTCAATCCTTGCCGGATAAGAGTCTGGCGTAAAACGGACTGCTTCGATGTAGCCGATCAAACCAAAAGTGTAGTATGAGTAACCGGTGTCATAAAAAATATTGTCAAGTCCGTTTTTGGGATAGTAAACCGTGCCGGCGGGACCGGTCACGGAGAGGTCGAGATCATTGACCAGCGCCCCTTCCGTCAGAGTTGAACCAGGATAATCGGCCCATGACAGTGTCACGCTGAGCGGATTGAGAGACGGAGACAGGCTGATTAAATGTTGATTTGAGGTTCCGGTGGTGAGGCCGGGAGCTATCTCGTAGTAATAAAAATCCGGCGAGGAACCGGAGAATATGGTCGAGTTCAGATCCACCCTCCCCCACCCTTCCACGTTGTTTGGCCGCGGCGGGTCGGGGATCTCCTGGTAATGGCCGTCCCCGTACTGCCCCGGGGAGATGTCTTTAGCCCCGTTGATCAACGTGGCCTTGATCAACGCCGATGTAGGATCGGTGTTTCCCATCTGTTTGCAATAGTATTCTCGAACCAATGCGGCCGCGCCGGTTACCAGCGGAGCTGACATGCTGGTGCCGCCAGAGAAAACATAATACGTCTTATTAGATCCTGTTAAACCTCCCGACCCCCAGAGGATATCTAAGGAGGAGGAAACTTCCTGAGTTCGGCATGAGATGATATTGGTCCCGGGTGCTACCACTTCCGGCTTCCAGCGGCCGGAATTCTGTGGTCCCCGGGAGCTGACGGCGGCCATCCCCTCAGGGTCGTCCGAAAGATAACCATCGCTAATCGGATAGAATGGATAAGCCAAAGGCCAGTAATAATACCATGTCAAAGGCAATCCCGGAATCGGGGTCGATGTTGGAGGGCGATCGTTCTCGGTCGCCCCGACTGCGATGCAGTTTTTAGCAGTTGCGGGAGATACAACCGAATTAAGGTCAATCACGCCGTCGGCATCGGAGTCTTTACCATCATTCCCGGCAGCAAAGATGGGTAAGAAATTCTTTTTATCCCAGCAGAATTCGTCTACGTCCGCGCTATCGCTATCATATTGCCCATCAACATTTGTTCCCCAGCTATTATTGTGAATTCGAACGCCTCTCGCGTATGCCTGGTCTAAAAGGGTATAAACATCATACGGATAAATCCAGGTACCGTTAGAATTATAAACTTTCTGTACTACCAATTGTGCTTCCGGGGCAATACCGGCATAGCAGGTGGATGGATAAGAATGAGCGGATGGAGTAGCCCCCGAGAGAGCACCGTTTCCCAGGATAGAGCCGCTGACATGGGTTCCGTGCCCCAAGCCATCTTCGCCTGTATAAGATGGTGGAAAAGTTATAGACAAAACCCGGCTGATGCCCGAGCCGTTCTCAAAGTCATCCAGGAGAGAAGCAGGCAAGGTTGATCCCATATCCAGCCCTGAGTCAGCCACGCCGACAACCTGGCCTGAACCATAAAAACCCCCGGTATCCCAGGGCGTCTCCGCCTCCATAATCCCGCGGGCTTCGTCATTACATAATTTTCGGACCGGGACTTTTTCCACCCATTTGACACCGGCGAGAGCTGCCACGGAATCGATCCGATCGTGAGAGATCGCCACGCGAAGCTTGGTTTTCCAGGCCGAGTCCGTTCTCCTCTTTATCTTCCCACCTTCTTGCTCTATCCCGGCGATGACGCCATCAACGTCACTTCCCGGGAAGAGGACAATGATGAACTCCGGGGGTTCTCCCTTTTTGGCGGTCTTTCGAGATGAGATAATATCTTTCTGGAGGCGGTAGGCCGGTTCATAATCTCCCAGCCAGCGGACATTCGGCAGCGCTCCAGCCTGTTTTTTCCGCGATGCATCCATTCTTACGATAAATGCGAAGTCGGGGATGTAATCGAGGAACTCCACCCCAACCGCTTGACATGCCTCTTTCCATTCTTCTCTGACCGGACCATCGAACTGAAGGATATAATAGCCGGGTCCGGATATCCCTGAGGTCTTCTGCTTTAATGCTTGCGGGAGAGCTGGCACGGAGATCAGGGGATCGAATTGATATCCGGCCAGCTTGATCGAGGTGCCGGAATCCGGATGGGCCGGGGATGAAAAGGCCAAGACGACAAAAAAAGACAACAATAATTTTGAGATCGGGGGCATTTTCATTCTTATAATATAGTATATTCTCACAGCTCTGTCAAGTTTGTGAGGCACAATATCGTGCCTGATTCTTTAGCCATTGAACTTTCTAAACTGCCCCGGTAGTACCGGGGCAGTTGAATCAGTTCATCAGTAACCAGGAACAGAGAAGGAGACTGAGATCCGGGAATCTCGGAATGAGGTTGGTGATCTACTCACAGGAAACGGAATAAATCTACCCCCAGTTAGACCATACTCGAAAAGGTATTTTCAACTTTTGTGTTAAAAAAAGCTAAATATTCACCACGAAGGTCACGAAGAACACGAAGAAAAACAAAGAAAACTATGGATTTCTCCTATTTTTTTCAAATTCCTTCGTGAACTTCGTGTTCTTCGTGGTTAAAAATGCTTTTCGACTAAGGTCCAGCTAACGATTCACTACAATTTTAAGGGCCGGTCGAAGAGCGAAGTTCGGCCAGGGCGGCGGCAATCATTTCCCTCATTCTTTCATCTCCCGCCAGGTCCAGGGAGCGAAGGAGGCGAGCCGCGGCTAGTTCCGTTTCCCCTTCTCTCCAGGCCAGCATCCCCAGGTTATAATTAAGGAGCAGGGAATCCGGATTGATCCTTGCCCCCCGGATATAGATCTCCAGGGCCTTTTTCCCTCGCCCTCCCCGATCATAGAGGCGGCCCAGGTAATCGTAAGCCCCCGGGTAATCGGGG
>Ga0208900_1000693_pt1 | contig 20353 bp, 18 predicted proteins | sample AntAceMetag02UKK_FD_184763 | JGI IMG/M metagenome (GOLD analysis project Ga0208900, IMG submission 184763) | Saline lake microbial communities from Ace Lake, Antarctica - Antarctic Ace Lake Metagenome 02UKK (SPAdes) (version 2) | ecosystem: Environmental > Aquatic > Non-marine Saline and... | reverse complement strand
AATATGTCCTGGATAATTATTTTTCAATAACTTCAATAGAACCAGAAGGCTTTGAGTATTATATGGCTAAAGATAAGGAAAGCAACTATTCTTGGGGAAGACATGGTATTCCTATAGTAGATACAATTCAAGATTTTTTAAATCCAGAGGAATCAATAGCAAAAGACATCCAAAAATATTTAGATGAGAATGATTATTCGAGAGAGCGGGAGGAAATGCAAGAGGAAGGTCCATATGATGAAGATGCGCATTATGAGGAAGCTGATCTAAAAGATGAGAAATTTAAATATCTTTGGCAAGAATTTAAAGGTGAAATCTTAAAGAAAAAAAGATTTTTTAATGAAAGAGCTACAGATATACTAGATGAGATATTTGCGAATATTAACTCCCATGATACGTATAAACAAGAAAGAGCTATAAAAACTATTAAAGCAGATGAAAAACAAATTCTTTATCGAGCTAGACTCTCTCAAAGTTTTAACAAATTATCTAAAATATTAAAAAATCCAGTTTTAGAATTAGCTTCTCCTCCTCCCAATTATGCAACAAATGGTAGGATGAATTCAGTTGGGATATCTATGTTTTATGGCGCATTAGATAAGGATACATGTGTATCAGAAGTTCGGCCTCCTGTTGGTAGCAGCGTCGTTCTAGGCAAATTTCAGTTGGTACAGGATATAAGAGTATTAGACTTTGATATATTAACAAAAATTCAAGTCAGAAAGCCCTTTTTCTCCGGATTATGCGAAACACTGTAGTTTAAAGGTGTTTTTAAAGGAATTTATTAGTGAATTATGCAAACCCGTTATGCCAGGAAAAGAAAGTTTTGAATATATACCTACACAAGTAATCGCTGAATATCTTGCAACAAAAGTAAGTCCAAAGTTAGATGGGATATTATTTAATTCCACTCAACATACGGATGGTAAGAATATTGTATTATTTAATCATGCTATTTCTGTTATGCCCTGTAAAATGCCTAAAGAAGAACACGTCAGAGTAGAATTCGCATATGATGGTGATCCAGAAGAAAACATTACCTGTATTAATGTTGTTGATGAAACACCTAGTAAATCTAAAATCGTTGAAATTGCTGAAGACAAAGATACTACACAGTACACATTAAGATTAAACCTTAAAGATATAGAGGTTTTACGAATAGAAAGTGTTAAGTTTAATTATTTAAATGAAGAAGTAAATCGCTACAGTTTTGATATTGAAAACTGTACGGATTTTTAAAAATTAGAAGTTAAAACTGTTAACTTCTATTATGTAAATAATCTATATTTCAGTTAACTGTATTCCTAAAATAAACCAAATAACTCAATCCTATTTCCCCAAAATAATTCTTTGACATGCTGCTTTTTTTTTCTGGTGTGCCTTTGTCAACAAAAGCAAAAGGAGGCACATATGAAAACACAAACAAAAAACATCGGGGTTATTGGTTCTCGATCCTTGCCCCATACCACAGAGGAACTGGCACACCAGGTTACAGAAAACCTGCTCCACAGAAAGTTTCGCATTGCCAGTGGCGGTGCGGTGGGTGCAGACGAGTATTGCTTGTCTGCACTGGTTCACTTAGGCGAGTGCGCAAACGCTACTATCTACACGCCATGGAATGGCTACGAAGGTTTCCCGGTAAAAGTTCGGGCACTTACTCGTCAGTTCAAAGAATACGGCGGCTCTATCGTGTGGGGTACACTTCGAGGAAAGGAAGCATATCCCATTGTTCGTACTGGTCTTTTGCAGCGCAATCTTCGGCTCATAGAAGCAGTGGACGGCATTGTGGCCTTTCTGCACGGCGAAAGCCGTGGCAGTTTGTTCACCATTCGCAAAGCACTTTCAGAACATTTGCCCGTTGTTATCTTCTGTATCGATCGGGCTTTACCCGAGTTCAAAAACATAAAATGGAAAGCACTACGTTGTGGTGGGTGTTGGGAAGATAGTTACAAAGCGGTTTATTTAAAATAGTCCGTTTCCAGTGGGGCTGGGGCAAGGGGGAGCCCCACTGGAGTTCTCAAGGAGGTAGGAAAAAATGAAAGTTGCACTATACATACGAGTATCCACGGAACGCCAAGCCAAAGATGGCGATTCCTTAGAAGATCAGGAAAATGATCTACGCAAATTTTGTGATTATCGAAAGTACCATATCTATAAATGCTATATCGAAAGAGGAAAATCCGGGAGCAATACTAACCGTCCCGAGTATCAGAAGTTGATTAATGATATTGAAGGCCGAAAAATAAAAGCTGTTATTGTGAAAAAGCTAGATCGGCTTAGCCGATCTCTTCTAGATTTTGAAAACCTCATGAAGCTCATGCAGGAAAAAGAAGTGGAATTTATATCCCTAAAAGAAAATTTTGATACCACAAATGCCATGGGAAAAGCCATGCTACGAGTTGCCTTGGTCTTTGCCCAATTGGAACGGGAACAAACTTCGGAACGAATAACAGATGTCATGACCTTTAGAGCCAGCAAAGGGCTTTATAACGGGGGGCAGACACTGTTTGGATATACCAGTATAAATAAGGAACTTGTTCCCTATAAAAAAGAACGTATTGTTGTAGAACTAATGTTTTCTAAATTTTTAGCTGTGAAGTCTGTAACCACTACAACACGGTTTCTCAACGAAACAGGTTATAGAGATCGGAATCAACAATTGTTTGATAGCCGTCAGGTAGATAAAATGTTAAGAAACTCTACCTATATTGGCAAGGTACGCTGGAACAGCGAAGAATATCAAGGCATTCATAGGCCAATCATATCAGAAGAACATTTTTTAGAAACACAAAATATATTCAAAAAAAGACAATATGGGTTTAGACCAAACAAAATAGAAGCTCTACTACAAAAACTCATGATTTGTGGCAATTGTATGATGCCGATGACCATAAATTATTGTTTTAACAAGCAAAAAAAGAAATACTATTACTATCGCTGTGCAAGTACTATAGCGAAAGGAAGCCTGACAAAAAGTAATTGCCCCATAAAATACATCCCTTTTACAAAGATTGAAGCAAGAATTATAGAAATCTTTTTGTCTCTCTCCGAAGAAAAACAATTTAAACGTATCGAAAATAGAGTTAATAAATATAATCAGGCAATAGAAAAAGAAATCCAACAAATACAAGCTGACCTTTCCAAACTAGAAGATGATCTAAAAAAAACACAAGAAAATAAAGTGAAATATCTGGATTCTTTAATATCCAGTCAGTTTCTGTCAGAAGAACGAGATCAAATCAACAAACATATTACAAACATTGAGCTGGACGAAAAACAACTTAAAGGAGCTATCCTGAAACAGCAATTTGAGCAAACTACAAAAGAAGAAGAAAAAATCAACCTATCTGACATGAAAATAAAACTTATTACCTTTAAAATGGAACATCAGAATTATCTCTTTAAGCAACTACGAGAATATTTTTTAGAAATGATTAAGGAAATAATTTGTTATCCTGAACATATATCGATAAGCTTTAGGTTTCTCCCCTGGGAAGAGGATTTTTCACTGTGAATATTATATTGCCATTATCTATGAGCAAATCGCAACATAGGACATTTTTCGGACATGTCCATTGTACACACACATCAAAATCATCCAAAACATGCTCCATTTATTTCCATATTTTGCCTAATTTTGATTGCCTTTTTGTGTTCGTTTTATACCACCTTAAAGCATTATGTATTAACAAACGTCTGATTTATAAACACCCTAATCCCAATAGCCATAACGAGTTGGGTGAAATTACATGTATGGTGGAGGTGAGGGGAATCGAACCCCTGTCCAGAGTACTTACAGGAAAAGGCACTACGAGCGTATCTTCTGAAAAATGTCCCTTAAATTACTCCAGAAGCAGAGGGAAACCTAAGGTAAGCAACTAAAAGTTCTTCAGATAACCGTTGCATGCTAGCCGAAAAAGTCAGTTAAGTGACGTCAAATCTGATCACTGACATACCAGATAAGACGCGCGGCCTAATACTATTAAGCTGCTAGCGCGAAGTCAGTCGCGAAACTGTTTTTAAATGCTTGTGTATCTGCACTTATGTTTAAGTATGCCTTTTAACGAGGCCTGGCATCTCCTCGGCTCGCTCCTAATCGTGAAATGTACTATGTCGAAACCAAGTACACCCCCATTGGATTATGCTTATGAACGCAAATACCACTCAAAAAAATGAGTCGTGTTATTATAGCAAAATTTTAGCGATTGAGACAATGTTATTACTTGAGGGTGAGTATATAATATGCTAGAATGGCTAAGCTTATAAACTAGTGCAGGGTTTTTACTGCATACAACTTAGTTATTTTTTTATATTTTATAAAGAAGGTGGGAAAACAATGAATACAATTAAAATGGTCGCTCAAGAACGAAAAGGTTTTGGGAAAGAGCTGACAAGAAAAGTTAGAAATGAAGGACAATTACCAGCAGTTATTTATGGTAGAAATCAAGAAAGTATCAGTATATCACTTGATTACCAAGAAATGTACAAATCTTTGTTTAAAGGGATGGGTAAGAATAACCTATATACATTGACTGTTGGTAAGAAAACATATGATGTAATTCCATATGAATTACAAATTCATCCTATTTCAAGAGAAGTTAGGCATATCGATTTCAAAATTATTAATGAAACAGAAAAAGTAAGAATTAAACTTTCAATCAAGCAAACAGGTGTTGCGATTGGTGTTAAAAAGGGTGGGAAATTAGAGCAAAAAATGCAAGCGATTTCATTAATGGTATTACCAACTGAAATTCCTAAAAATATTACAGTAGATGTAGAAAGTCTAGAGCAGGGACAAGAATTACTTGTAAAGGCGTTAACCTTACCAGCAAGTGCAGAGGTTTTAAAAGCATCAATGACACAACGGGTTTTTGTTTTATCCGCTCCATCAGCTGCCGATGAACTAGACGAAGATTTTGATGCACCTGTAAATGCGAAGATCCCAGCAGCAGAAGAAGAAGTAAAAGCGGGAGCATAATTTTGATTAAAGAATTAGCACAAGACATTAAAAATGCATCTTACCTAGAAGGGGATTTTGTTCTTAGATCTGGTAAAAAAAGCAAATATTATTTAGATAAATACTTATTTGAAACTAAATATGATATTTTGGATAAGTTGACTGATGCATTTAAGGAAAAAATTGAAAAAAATTATGATGATTTTGACATATTAGCTGCTCCAGAGTTAGGTGCAGTTGCAATTGTTGCGTCTTTAAGTGTTAAGCTAAAGAAAAATTTTGTTATCATTAGAAAAGAACAAAAAGATTATGGAACTTCTAAACAAACTGAGGGTAGTTTGGATGGGGTAAAGAAGGTTCTAATTGTAGAAGATATTCTAACAACAGGTGGTGCAGCTATTCAATCTGCTAAGATTCTTCGTGATGCAGGGAAAGAAGTTGTGGCGATTATGGGTACAATTGATCGTCTGCAAGGTGGCCAGGAAGAAATTGAAAAAGCTGGATTTAAGCATGATACATTGTTAACAATAAAGGATTTAGGGATATAAGCTTTGTCTGAGAAACTTTCTTTTGTAGAAAAAGTACAGCAGGCTCAAAAGCGAAATGATTCGTCTTTAATCGTTGGATTAGATGTTGATGAAACTAAAATCCCGGATTTTATTAAACGTGCTAAATATCCACTGTTTACTTTCGCACAGTATATTATTGAAGCAACTGTTGATAGTGTTGTTGCCTATAAACCAAATATTGCATTCTATGAGGCCTATGGTATACGTGGGCTGGAACAGCTTCATAAAATTATTAATTTTATTCCAAAACATATCCCGGTCATACTCGATGCAAAGCGTGGTGATATCGGTAATACCGCTAAGATGTATGCACGATCCATATATGAGGATTTCCATGCCGATGCAGTGACGTTGAATCCATATATGGGAGATGACTCATTGGTCCCATTTCTTGAGTATAAAGATAAGTATTCCTTTGTTTTGGTGCTGACCTCGAATGCAAGTGGGTGTGATTATCAAGTTCAGGAATTGAAAGATGGCAAGCTATTATATACAAAAGTAGCCAAAAAAATGGGCGAATTAAATAAGAAATATAAAAACTGTGGTGCTGTTGTTGGTGCTACTAAACCGGAGTATTTTAAAAGTATTTCCACTCTTATGCCTGATAGTTATATTTTAATTCCAGGTATCGGTGCGCAGGGCGGTTCAATAAAAGATGTTTACAAGAATTGTGAGAAAGCACAACGTGATAATTGTTTATTTAACGTATCCAGAGCCATAATCTATGGGTCTAATCAAGATGATTTTAATCAGACTGCGAAGGAAAAAGCCGAGTACTATCGAAAGGAAATAAATAAGTATCGGTATGAGTAAAGAGCAGTTGAAAAAAGTATTTGATCTCCATAAAAACGGTAAAATATATTTAGCTAATAAATATTCCATAAAAAATAATGAAGAGCTTGCTATGGTGTATACACCAGGTGTCGCTGAAGTAGTTAAAGCGATTCAAGCCGATGAGTCTAAAGCTAATGACTATACCATAATTGGCCAAACCGTTGGGATGTTTACCGATGGAACGGCTGTTCTTGGACTTGGTAATGTGGGTTCCGTTGCAGGTATGCCCGTAATGGAAGGTAAGGCCATGATTTACCAGAAATTCGCTGGGATTAATGCCTACCCACTACTACTCGGAACAACAGATGTCGAACAGATTGTATTAACAATCAAAAACTTAGCACCCTCGTTTGCTCTTGTTCACCTTGAAGATATTGCCTCACCAAATTGCTTTAGTATACTGTCTAAATTAGAAGAAGAACTAGATATCCCGGTCTTTCATGATGATCAATATGGTACAGCGCTTATCGTTCTAGCAGGTTTAATAAACTCAATGAAGCTCTTGAAAAAAGATAAGAACAAAATGCGCGTGGTAATTAATGGGGCAGGGGCAGCTGGAATTGCAATCGCGAAGGTATTACATGAATATGGCCTTCGGGATATTACCTTATGTGATAGTAAGGGTATTGTGTCTCAATCCAGAACAGATTTAAATGAGTTTAAGCAAGAGATACTCGATATAATTGCTAAAGAGAGAGCGCCAGGAGATCTATCGTTAGCCTTAGCTGAAGCAGATATTTTTGTTGGGGTATCAGTTGGTGGTGCATTAAAGCAAGAAATGGTTCGTAAAATGAATGCAGACGCGATTATTTTTGCTTTAGCAAATCCAATGCCTGAAATTCTTCCGACGGAACTATTAAATTTTGATGGTATTATTGCGACAGGAAGAAGTGACTTTCCTAATCAAATAAATAATGCAGTTGGTTATCCAGGCTTTGTAAAAGCTGTGATGCAGTCTGGAATAAAAAAAATTCAGATTAAACATATTATATCTGCCGCAAAGGCTATTGCTGATACGGTTTCTGATTCAGAATTGACGAAAGACTATATCGTACCGGATGTCTTCAATAAAGACGTTGTCCCCAATATTATTAGCAGTGTAAAATAACTGTCTATCGACAGAATCTCTTTCCTTTAATTATTAAAAAATTTAAAGCTATTTCAATTTGATAATAGATACTTGTCAATAAAATCGATTGTATACCTGCTGTAATTATAGCTATCTATAAATTTTAATAGTAATCGTTTTAGCTCTGAGCTATTAGATAAAAAACGTCAAGTCTTACTCTTTTTAAAAAATGCTGAAAGTCTTTTATATCAATAGGTAAACGGTATATTTAGATAAAGGGGTACAAGTTTCTTTAAGAATAAACCGATAATAATTGTATATCAAACAAGAAAGGAACTAGCCATGGATCAAGTTATGCAAGAAATAGTTGAATCATATGATGTAAATATTAAAGTACTTGAGTATACCGTAGATTTCGTAACTTACGATCTTGATTTAGTTATTTGCTTAAACTAAGTATATTATTGGCATAGACTAAGTCATAACGGTTTATTTAAAGTAAATATTTGAAACCCTTTCGGCGCCATATCGAGAACGATGCGTCTGATTCTCCTGCGATAATATCCAATTTTAAAATACTAAGCATTTCGCTAAAGCATAACGCAAGCTAAGTTGCTGAAAGCGAGAGTGAACAATAAGCATAAATTAGTTTGCAAAAAAGATGCAAACTAATTTGGTTTTAGTATATAATTATGAACAGGGAAGTGTTAAATGAAACTATTAGATAATCAGGATGCAGATAATTTACGTAAAATATTTGAACGATTAGACGAATCGGTTAATATTGTTATTTTTAGAGATAGCCGAGAAGACGATGTTCATTCCGTGCAAGACTTAATGCAGGATGTGTCGGACTTATCTTCAAAGATTCACCTCACATGCTATGATAGTAACCATGATTATAATTATGCCAAAAAACTTGGTATTGATATGTACCCAGCGATCGCAATACTCGATAAACTAAATAAGGATACGGGTATTCGTTTTTATGGTGCACCTCTTGGGCAGCAAATTCATCCATTTATAACAAGTATATTAGAGGTTTCGGGTGTCAAAGATTCTATTCCGCGGCAAGTGGAGAAGCGATTGAAACGTAACACGAAACGAATAAAAATTGATGTATATGTTGATCTAAAATGTACGCATAGTCCCGTAGCAGTTATGGCAGCTCAGCGACTGGCATTGGAAAGCGATTTAATTTCAGCAGAGATGATTGATTGTCATGTTTTTCCTAAATTGGCAAAAATTAAGAATATTACTGGAACACCAACTGTTGTTGTCAATAATACAAAAAAGTACTTAGGAGCTCAAAATTTTTCACAATTATTATCTGCCATCTACAATGCAAAATCTTTGTAAATATTAAGGAGAGCGAATCATGAAAAAATTAGTTATAGTGCTATTATGTTTTGTGTATACTAGTTTGATTATAGCAGCAGAACTAAAACCCGGTACCTACGCAATATTTAAGACATCGATGGGGGATATTACGTGTATGCTGTTTGCAGACCTGGCACCGATAACGGTTGCAAATTTTGTAGGATTAGCTACAGGCTCAAAAGATTGGCTTGATCCGAGTACGGGTAAAAAGATGACGACGCCACTTTATAGTAATTTAATATTTCACCGAGTCATCCCCAACTTTATGATTCAGAGTGGAGATCCAACTGGTACTGGTCGTGGTGGACCAGGATATCGTTTCAACGATGAATTCCAGCCGTCATTAAAGCATGATCGAGCTGGACGTTTGTCTATGGCAAATTCAGGTACAAATACTAATGGTAGCCAGTTTTTTATTACACATCGCCCGACTCAGTGGCTTGATAACAAACATACTATTTTTGGGCAAGTTGTGGATGGGATGAAGATAGTAGACGCAATTGGAAATGTTCCTAAAAATAAATCGAATAAACCACTTACGGATGTTGTCTTAAAAGAGATCGTTATAAAAATGGTTAGGGCAAATGCTAAAGAGAAGAATTTGAAAATGCAAAATGATAAGCCCGTTATTCTTAAATAATATTTATAAATCTTTTAGTTGTATATTTGCTCGGGATTTTCTTATTGTTTCGTCTATTTTATCTAGACTTTTATTTATCTTTTCCAAGTCAATCGAATCTGATATCTGAAACTGATTATTCCCAATTTTGTCGATTGCGTCTAAGACAAAGTGAATGGTATACAACTCGGGATCTTTCGCTGGTTGGTAGAATATATCATCACTATTTTTTTGTTTCACCTCAACAATCAATTTTGCGTCATGAAGTTTTAGGAGTAACTGTTGTATTAAGCGCATCGGTATTTGAATTTGCTCGGAGATGCCTGCTGCGGATAGTGGTTGAGCACCATCCTGAAACCGATTGATAAGCATTGTCATGATATGTAAATACAATCGTTTGCGTACTTGCGCGTTTATATGGAGGCAGCCTAAGCTGTTCTCAAATTCATCTGCATTTTGATGGGCATAGGATATTTCTGCTCCAAAGAGAACAATGGACCAACTTAATTGCAGCCAAATTAATAAAAAGGGTAGTGCGGCAAAACTACCGTATATTGCATTGTATTTTGCAATATTTATCTGCATGATGATGTATACCCATTGTACAATCTGAAAAATAGTTCCTGCGATTATACCTGCGATGATGCCCGATTTTAGCTTTACATGATTATTTGGCATATAGATGTAAAGCACAGAGAATAGAAGCCAAATAACACCATATGGAAGCAATCTAAGTAGTATCAGTAGAAAGGGGCTGAGTATCTTGAGGAAGGTTAGTTGATTTATGATATATTCAATACGACCCGAGACAATAACCGTTAAGCTACTGGACATGATGAAGAGAATCGGAAAGACGATGACAATAAAGAAGTAATCAATTAGTTTACGTCCAAGCTTACGTGACGCTTTGGTCCCCCAGATATCATTAAATGAACGTTCTATATTTCCGAGTACACGAATCACTACCCAGAAGAGGATAATGATCCCAATGCCTGCAATTAATTCTTCTTTAGTATTTTCAAGTAATATATGTGATGATTTGATAATATTTAAAACGACTGCTTCTTGTCCATGAAATTTTTCAAGTAGTAGGCTCGTTAAATGTCTGGCTAGCCCAAAGCCATCTGCGACACCAAAAATGAGTGCTAGCATCGGAACAATTGATAATAAGGAATAGAATCCGAGGGCGGATGCTCTCAGGAAGCACTTGTCTTCATGAAATCCCCGGAAAGATAGTATGATAACGCGGAGTTTTTTTACAAATTGAGCTTGTTTTGTTGATATTTCTTTAGTGGAGATTTCCCAGATATCGTCTGTAATATATTTAATAACTTTTTTTATCATGAATGTATCCTATAGAAAAAATATATCATAAGAAGATAATAAATTCTACTTTAGACTAATGATTGATTAACGAGTAGTGAAATTAACATCTATGCATAAACAAGGAGCCGGAAGGTGTTTTGCTCCTTGTTTATGAATATTTACTGCTCACGTTTTTTAGGTTTAATTATTTTTAATTCTTGTCCAAGCGCTATCAATTTTTTTCTTACAATAAATATATCGGAAAAAATTTTCTTGTTTTTGATAAACCCATATTCATTCGCAAGGTGTATTTTGGCTTCACAATCTGCTTCTGCGCAAATTAGGTCTTTAATAAGCGTGACACAGTCATCACTATTATGCGCAGATTCCATGTATCGTTGTATCATCATATTGATCCATGTTGGATAATCAACGCCGAGTGATGAAATGCCATAGCTTTCTTCACTCGGCAGCTGTTTCCTAATATTTTTTATTGCTTTTGTGATGTCAGTTACACGTTTTAAATGAGCGTCCTTTATAATAACGTCATTCATAGAAATCATCTCCTTTCGATTTATTTTTAGGACTATAACAATATCGACCTTTTCTATATCAGTCCTTGTACTTGCTTATATATCGGGCCATTCGGTTCAATATTTCGTTATAAATTATTAAAAAGTTTAATGATTTGTTAAAAAGACGTAAACGTACATATCATCACCTGGGTTATGAAAGACGCTTAACTCACCTCAACCCTTCTCTCAAGAAAGAGGGGATATAAAAAGGGCGTTGAGATAAACTGCTTTAACATATATAATATTCATCATTATGAAAAATAAAAACAAAGTAGCACTCATTACAGGGATCACTGGACAAGATGGTGCCTATTTAACCGAACTTTTACTATGTAAGGGTTATATGGTTCATGGTATCAAACGACGGAGTTCTTCATTTAACACTGGTCGTATTGATCATTTATTTAAAGATCCCCATGAAAAAAATGTTCGAATGAAACTTCACTATGGAGATTTAACTGATAGTACGAATCTAATTCGAATTATTCAAGAAATCCAACCGGATGAAATTTACAACTTGGCTGCTATGAGTCATGTCCATGTGAGTTTTGATACTCCGGAGTATACCGCAAATGCGGATGGGCTTGGAACCCTTCGATTATTGGAAGCAATTAGAATACTCGGTTTAACGGAAAAAACGAAGATATACCAGGCATCAACCAGTGAGCTATATGGAAAAGTACAGGAAATACCTCAATCTGAAACAACTCCGTTTTATCCACGAAGTCCATATGGGGTAGCAAAAATGTATGCCTATTGGATAACAGTAAATTATCGTGAAGCCTATAATATTTTTGCCAGTAACGGTATTTTGTTTAATCATGAAAGTCCGAGGCGAGGTGAAACTTTTGTTACACGTAAGATTACGCGAGCCGTTGCAAAGATCGCGCTTGGTATGGATGAGAAGATGTTTCTTGGTAATTTAAATTCAAAGCGAGACTGGGGCCATGCTAAAGATTATGTTGAAGCGATGTACTTGGTCCTTCAGCAGAATGAACCCGATGATTTTGTTATTGCGACAGGGATTACAACCGAGATTCGAGAATTTGTAAAACGCAGCTTCCTTAAAATTGGTGTTGAACTAGATTTTAAAGGTGAAGGATTAGAGGAAAAAGCAATCGTTTCAAGAATTGACGAGACACTCTATAAAGCAAAAACAGCGATGAATGAGATCATTATGAAAATTGGTCAGGTTGTGGTTGAGGTTGACCCTGCTTATTTTAGACCCACGGAAGTCGAGCTGTTGATTGGTGATGCAAGCAAGGCAAAGAAACTGCTAGGTTGGGAGCCTAAATATAATCTTGATCAGCTCATTACAGAAATGATTGATAGTGATCTTGAAATATTTAAACGAGATAAAACATTAATGAAGCATGGCTTCAATGTTGTTGATAGTTGCGAAAGATAAGATCCTAATGGATTCATGACTAAATCATTAAAAATACTATTAACCGGTTCTACGGGAATGGTTGGTCATAATATTCTTGAAAATACAGAATTTAAAAAATATCACGTTTTTTGTCCGGATGAACATGAACTAAATTTATTTGAATATACAGCGGTTGATCGGTATATATCTAAAAACCAACCCGATATTATTATTCATGCAGCCGGTCGAGTAGGGGGGATACAGGCGAATATTAAACATCCGGTTGATTTTCTTGTGCAGAATTTGGACATGGGACGAAACTTGATACTTGCTGCAAGAGCAAATAATATTAAAAAATTAATCAATTTTGGTAGCTCCTGTATGTATCCACGAAATGCGGATAATCCGCTGAAGGAAGAGCAGGTGCTGCAAGGGGAACTAGAGCCAACAAATGAAGGTTATGCCTTGGCTAAAATAACGCTGGCGAGACTCTGTGAATATATTTCACGAGAAGATGAGTCTTTCTTTTACAAAACAATTATCCCATGCAATTTATATGGCCGATTTGATAAGTTTAGTCCGGAGAACTCACATTTAATACCGGCTATTATTCGTAAACTATATGAAGCAAAAGAATCTGGAACTGAGGAAGTTGAGATTTGGGGTGATGGTAATGCCAGACGAGAATTTTTATATGCTGCTGATTTAGCTGATTGTATTGCAATCCTGATTCAAAAAATAGACACAATGCCGCCACTATTAAATATTGGACTTGGATGTGATTATTCTATTAATGAATACTACGCTGCTGCAGCAAAGGTAATTGGCTATAATGGGCGATTTTGCCATGATTTAACTAAACCCGTTGGGATGGCGAGAAAATTGGTTGATGTATCAAAAGTAAGTAATATGGGATGGACATATTCAACATCTTTGGCAGATGGTATAAAAAAGACCTATGATTTTTTTATAGATAATGAAATTAAAAAAGGGCTGTAGATGATAAAAATTCAAGTAGGTGACATTATTATTGGTGATGAAGAACGCCAGATTATAAATGATATTATGGATAGTCATCGTTTGTCTGAAGGACCGGTTACGCGAGAATTTGAACGATTATGGGCCAATTTTATTGGGACGCGTTTCTGTGTTGCGGTGAACTCTGGAACATCTGCACTTATTGCTGGCATATTTGCTTTAATTTATGATAATCGTTTTCCAAAAGTAAGAAAAGGCAAGAAGGTGATCACCTCACCGGTGACATATATTGCAACAAGTAGTGCCATTGCACTTGCCGGACTTGAACCTGTTTTTGTGGATATCGACCCCCAGACATTTACGCTTAATACTAGCCAAATAGAGCAGTTATTAAAAGACGGAAATTCAGATGATTATTGTATGATTTTGCCGGTACACCTGATGGGTTACGTTAATGACATGGATGAAATAAATCGTATTGCCAGCGAGCATGACCTTGTTGTCTTTGAAGATGCGGCACAAGCCCATGGTTCAATATATAAAGGGAAAAAAGCCGGAACAATGTCGCTTTTGGCCGACTATTCTTTTTATATAGCCCATAATGTTCAGGTGGGTGAAATGGGTGCGGTCGTGACAAGCGATAAGGATTTATTAAAGATCCTAAAGAAAGTTAAAGCAAATGGCCGTTACTGTGCATGCGCTGTTTGTACCCGTTCGAAGGGAATCTGTCCGTTTAGTGATGAAGATTTTGATCCCAGATTTACACACGAATTTATTGGATTTAATTTTAAGATAAATGAGTTTCAAGCTGCTATTGGTATTCCTCAGGTTAAACGAATTGATGATATTATTTCCAGTCGACAAAAGAATGTGAAATATTTAAATGATAAACTAGCCGGATTATCATCAAAACTTAGTTTGCCAGAGTACTCAACAGATATCAGCTACTTGGCATATCCGATGATCATCAAAGATAAGTCGATTGATCGACAAAAGCTGATGCGGGATTTAGAATCTGCCGGAATTGAAACACGTCCACTTTTTGGTTGTATTCCAAATCAACAGCCAGCCTTTAGTTATTTAAAGGAGCAGTACTCTGGCAAACTGCCAAATGCTGACTATGTGGGTTTGCATGCATTCTATATTGGCTGCCATCAGTATCTTAGTGAAAGTGACTTGGACTTTATCGTTAAAACACTAGTAGAAATTGTGAATGCTTAATGCTGAATGATAAATGCTGAATGCTGGTGTTTGGTATAAAAATACCCACCCCATTATTTCGTGACATCCCATTAAAAACAGCATATATCGGGAGTTATTTTTATCTTGATTTATTGACGTAAAAATATATTATAGTAATAGATGCAATAAACTTGGGGGTTTACTATGAAAAAAATGTTTTCAAATTTAAATATAAAACAAAAACACACGATGATGATCGTCGTATTTATTCTCGGATTGCTTATATCCATGAACCTATCATCAAAGCTTGTCAATATAGGATCGATGGATGCGATGATTGTAAAAGGGCAACAGCTGAGTGATGTCTCTATCCATTCGGCTATGATGTATTTCTATAAATACGTTTCGACTCAGGAAGAAAAGAATATAGATTATTTTTATAAGCATATGGATCGCCGTATCATTATTTCAACCTTTGCCGCGGAGACCGTGAAGCTTATTAAATCAAATGACAATCAGGCTTATTCGGATATTCATCTGAGTACCTTCCCTAATTTGTATTCAAGGAAAGAATCTCTTCTTTTTGCTAGTGTCATGAGGCTTTTAAAAAATTCATCTATGGTTCAACAAACTCAAAAGATCTCATATGCAACATTAGTCGTGATAAAAGATATTCGAGCGTTAGTCGTAAACTATCTTGAAGATCCAAGTGACGAACTACTAGAACAAATCGGTACGGAATATGAAAAAGTTTTATTTAGAGGGGACACCTATTCGGCTGCCGCAAAAGCGTCCACAAAACGATTAGCTAATGTTATTAAATATGGAAACATCGGGATTATAATATTGATGATTGCGATTATTTCCTTGATCTCAAGTCGGATATCAAAGTCAATTGTGAATCCGATAATTATATTAAGTTCTAAAATTAAAGAAATTATTGATAGTGGCCAGTTCTCCAAAAGAATTGACGTTAGTAGTAAGGATGAAGTCGGCGAAATTAGTCATGCATTTAATGGTCTTCTCGAGAATTTAGAAGATGCGTTTACTAGTATCAATAAGACCATGGATTCTATGCAGAATGGAAATTTCAATAACTTGATTACGGCTGATTTGAAAGGTGATCTTTTTAAACTTAAGGAATATATTAATCAAACAATTAGCGGAATGGATGGAATGTTTGGCCGTGTTATAACCGTCATTCAATCGATGGCAGATGGTCGTTTTGATGAACGGATAAATGATAATATGAGTGGGCTGTTTAACACACTTAAAGAGAATATTAATAGGTCAATGGAATCAATGGATAATATTATTCATGATATAAACGATGTTATGTATAGCGTCGCGAGTAATGATCTGACAAAACGAGTATCGGTTCCTGCTAATGGTGACCTTGCAACGCTGAAAGAGAGTATTAATGCTTCGGTTGTTTCCATGAGTGAAACATTATTGGTAATCGTGGAAAGTCAGCAGCAGGTATCGAGTGCTGCAGAACAAACAAATGAAGCAGTGAACCAGGTGGCTGTAAACTCTCAGTCTCAGGTTCAATCAATCTCTCAAATAGCGGAAACTATTGGTAGTACCAGTATGGCAATATCGGGTGTATATGATGATACAGAGACGGCAAAGCATGCGTCGATTGAATCGGTGAAGATTGTAAAAAATGGTCAGGAGAAAATGGTCACAATGCTAGATATTATTAAGTCTGTTGCCATAAGTAGTGCAAAAATAGGTAATATTACAGATGTTATCGGTAGTATTGCAAACCAGACAAACTTGTTGTCTCTTAATGCAGCTATTGAAGCAGCCAGGGCCGGTGAACATGGCCGTGGGTTTGCAATTGTTGCAGATGAAGTAAGAAAGCTTGCAGAGGGCACAAATACATCAATAGAAGAAATTGCAAAATTGATTGATGAATCAAGCAAATTAGTTAACCAAGCGGTTCTTTCATCGGATGCCGTTAATGGGGATATGGAAATAATTGCGAAATCGGCTTCTGAAACAGAAGAAATGCTCAGTAGTGTTTCGAGCAAGATGATTGAACAAAAAAATAATCTGGATAGTATTACGAGTAATGTCACCTATTTAAATGAAGCTGTTGAAAATAGTGCATCTGCTGCGGAAGAAATTACGGCGATTACGACCGATTTTAGCCATACGATTGAGAAGGCCAATGCTGAGGCTAAGAAGTTTGTGATTTAAAACGAGGACCTCTCAGTCTCGATAAGCTTGATAGCTACAATAATCCTTCCGTCACGCTTTGCGTGCCACTTTCCCTTGGAAAGGGGAGGAAAATCAAAAGCAAGACCCCTCAGTCAGCATTCGCTGACAGCTCCCCTGTTATGGGAGCATAAAAGCACCGTATGATTTTGCCCCACGAGGGCAAGTAAGGAAGGGCTCACCTCCCCAGCGGAAGTAACTAGGGGTTGTTTATCAAAAAATCTTGCCGCTACCTCTCCATTTTGATGGAGAGGTTAATTTGTTTCACGATCGTTTCGTTCTTTAGTTCTAATTGACATTGTTTAATTTTCTATGGTAGATTCAATTTATGAAAAAGAATTCCAAAATATATATCGCAGGGCATAGAGGTCTTGTTGGATCAGCAATTCAACGATACTTAAGCAAGGAAGGGTATCAAAACCAAATTTATAGAACGTCAAAAGAACTCGATCTTCGTAATCAATCCGATGTTGACACTTTTTTTAAAGAGAACCGACCCGAATATGTTTTTCTTGTTGCGGGAAAGGTTGGTGGTATACATGCCAATAGTACATATCCCGCAGAATTTATTTATGACAATATGATGATTGCAGCTAATGTGATTCATTATAGTTATGTATACAAGGTAAAAAAACTTCTTTTTGTTGGTAGTTCGTGTATATATCCAAAGTTTGCAAAACAGCCAATTAAAGAAGAGTATTTGCTTAGTGGAGACCTTGAAGAAACTAATGAAGCGTATGCAATGGCCAAGATTAGTGGTATCAAAATGTGTAAAGCATATAATATTCAATACAAAACTAATTTTATAAGTGCTATGCCAACAAATTTGTTTGGGATTAATGATAATTATCATCCTGAGAACTCACATGTATTACCTGCTCTAATTCGTAGATTTCATGAGGCAAAAGTTAATAAAGCTAAAGAGGTAATTGCTTGGGGGACTGGAAATCCATTACGAGAGTTTTTATTATCAGATGATTTAGCAGAAGGCTTAGTTTATTTAATGAAAAATTACAATGATAATGAACATGTTAATATTGGTTCTAATAAAGAAATAAGTATCCGGCATTTATCGGAAATAGTGGCGGAAGTTGTTGGCTATAAAGGTGAAATAGTACAAGATACGACTAAACCGGATGGTACTCCTCGTAAATTAATGGACAGTTCAAAGATTCTTGAATTAGGATGGGAAGCTACGACTAGCTTAAAAGATGGGTTGAAAATAGCGTATCAGGATTTTTTGAGTAAGAAATTATAAATATTGAATGAAAAACTGAGAAACTGAGACCCATCAGTCTCGACACGCTCGACAGCTCCTCTGTCACTTCGACAGGCTCACTGCAAGTAGGGCAATATTGCCGCTACATCTCCATTTTGATGGAGAGGTTAATTGGGTTTCGTCAAAAACCGAAAACCAATTTGGTTTTAGTATATATTTCATTAGGATCATTGGTTGACCTTGAAACGCAAATAATAATTGCAACAAATCTAGATTTTATAGATAATACTTATGAGATACATGAAAACATTGTTTATATAAAGAAGCTACTGCATGGAAAATAGTAAAGGGTGAAAAGGAGTAAGGACTTATGAAAGGCATAATTCTAGCAGGAGGAAGTGGTACTCGGTTATATCCGATAACGAAGGCGGTTTGTAAGCAGTTATTGCCAATATATGATAAGCCGATGATTTATTATCCGTTATCAACACTCATGTTGGCGGGTATTCGAGAGATACTTATAATATCGACACCGCAAGATTTGCCTCGTTTCGAAGAGCTTTTTGGTGATGGTTCTTCAATTGGATTATCTTTAAGTTACATCGAACAGCCATCCCCGGATGGCTTAGCACAGGCATTTATTTTAGGTGAAGAATTTATAGGTGATGATAATGTGTGTTTAATATTAGGTGATAACCTTTTTTATGGTGCTCGACTTCCTGAAATGTTAAGAAACAGTGTGCAGATTGTTGAAGAAGAAAAAAAATCGGTTGTATACGGCTATTATGTTAAAGATCCGGAACGATATGGTGTTGTTGATTGTGATGAGGATGGGAATGTTTTAAGTATAGAAGAGAAACCTGAAAAGCCAAAGAGTCAATATGCGGTAGTTGGTTTATATTTTTATACAAATGATGTGGTAAGTATTGCAAAAAATATAAAACCATCCGATCGGGGAGAACTGGAAATTACTACTGTGAATCAAGAATACTTGAAGACGGGTAATTTAAAGGTTGAGTTTATGAAACGTGGTTATGCGTGGTTAGATACCGGTACAAATGATAGTTTGCATGAGGCTGCGAGTTTTATACAAACGATAGAGTGTCGGCAGGGATTAAAAATTTCGTGTATCGAAGAGATTGCACACTCATTAGGCTATATTGATAGTAAACAACTTATAAACTTAGCAAGTTTGTATGGGAAAAGTCCTTATGGTGAATATTTGAGAGGATTAGTTTGATATATATTTGACTCAATTTGATTCTCAGTGATACAATTTTGTGAACAAATAGTGATAAGTGAATGGATAGTAAGTCATAAAGTCCTTTTTTTTGAGCATGAGAAGTTTAAGGGCTTTGTTAACCGGGAAGAACCAACTTTAAATATTAAGGAGCTGGCTTGCAATAGCAAGTACTGAGGGGTCCTGTTTTATTTCCTTCCCCAGCGAATGGGGAGGTCAAGCTGCGAAAGCAGCTCGGAAGGGTTGTGGTTCCACTCTTTTTTAAGAGAGGGGTTAGGGGTGAGTTATAGCTTGAGTCCTCATCATAACTATTGTAAAATCATACTATTAACAACACACAATTATTCTAGAAGATAATGAGGAGATTTAATGAAAACGATTAAAGATTATTTAGATAAAAAAGAATCTATATGTATTATTGGCCTTGGCTATGTGGGACTACCCCTGGCTGTTTATTTTGCTAAGTATTTCAATGTTGTGGGTCTGGATATAAATGAAGCGCGAATTGACGAGCTCAAAAATGGTCATGATAGCACGGGTGAGATAAGTGATGACTTGCTTAAGTCGGTTAAAATGGAATTCAATTCTAGCATGGGCTGTTTGTCCAAATGCTCTATGGTTGTTGTGACAGTGCCAACGCCAATTGATGATTCTAAAACGCCAGATTTGACGCCAGTTATAAAAGCATCGGAGGCGATTGGTGAGTATTTGCAAAAAGGGTCTACAGTTGTATATGAATCGACTGTTTATCCGGGTGTGACTGAAGATATTTGTGTGCCGATTCTTGAAAAAGAGAGTGGGCTGAAATGGAAAGAAGATTTTTTTGTGGGTTAT
>Ga0208900_1000689_pt1 | contig 20488 bp, 13 predicted proteins | sample AntAceMetag02UKK_FD_184763 | JGI IMG/M metagenome (GOLD analysis project Ga0208900, IMG submission 184763) | Saline lake microbial communities from Ace Lake, Antarctica - Antarctic Ace Lake Metagenome 02UKK (SPAdes) (version 2) | ecosystem: Environmental > Aquatic > Non-marine Saline and... | reverse complement strand
TTTTTCATTTTAATATTTGCGGCACTCGTTATATGGGTGTGGAACGGAAAACAACTTATAATTTTAATGGCTTTTTATTTTACCAACCTTGCTGTTCTATTTTATATCGATTATAATGCCCCGGAATATTTATTCAAATATCCTAGCCTTCAGACGAGAAGTATAGACATCTTTTTAAGTTTTTTCTTATATTCATTCCTCCTAATTTTTTTATTGTACTTTCTCAAAAGGGAATTTTTAAGACAAAAAGAAAAAATAAATGAAGCAAACAGTTTATATTTTGGGTTATTCCGTAATACGACTATTGGCTTATTCCAAACCACTCCTGCAGGGAAGATATTATCCGCAAATCCGGCGTTAATGAAAATGCTGAATTTTGATTCTTTAGAGGATTTACTTCATAGAGATTTAAACAACAACTTTTATGTTGAAATTGACAAAAGAACAGAATTTAAAAAAATAATCGAGGAAAAAGGAGAGGTTACCGATTATGAATCAGAATGGTTTACAAAAAACGGTGATGTAATTATTGTACTGGAAGCTGCCAAAGCAGTTAAAAATAAAAATGGCGAAATTATTCGATATGATGGAACAGCACAGGATATTACAGAAAAGAAGAAAATTCAACGTGAACTTATTGATTCCATGGAAAAAGCGAAGGAAAGCGACCGTCTTAAATCCGCCTTTCTTGCAAATATGAGCCACGAAATCAGAACTCCCATGAATGGTATTATAGGTTTTGCAGAATTGTTGATGGAGCCTGATTTAAACAACGAAAAGCAGCAGAAATATATTAGGATAATAGAGAAGGGTGGTGTGCGCTTGCTCAACATTATTAATGATATTATTGATATTTCAAAGCTTGAAGCCGGGCTAGTCAAACTTAATATTAAAGAGTCAAACATAAACCAGCAAATCGAATTCGTTTGTGCCTTTTTTAGGCCTGAAATTGAAAGTAAAGGAATGACGATTTCAATTAGAAATGCATTGCCAGAAAAAGAATCTATTATTAAAACTGACCGCGAAAAAGTTTTCTCCATAATTAATAATCTTGTTAAAAATGCTATTAAATATAGCCTTGAAGGTGAAATAGAAGTTGGTTATACTGTGAAAAATAATTTTATGGAGTTTTATGTTAAAGACGATGGGATAGGAATCCCCATAGACAGGCAGAAAGCTATTTTCGAGCGTTTTATTCAAGCAGATATTGAAAATAAAATGGCTCAGCAGGGTGCAGGATTAGGTTTATCAATCAGCAAAGCTTATGTAGAAATGCTTGGTGGAAAAATTTGGGTTGAAAGTAAAGAAGGTGTCGGCTCAACATTTTATTTCACATTACCATACCATTTTAAAATCGATGAAAAACCGAAAACGAAAAACATTGTTTCGGCTTATCGAAGGGAGGAGATTATTCAAAACCTGAAAATACTCATTGTCGAAGACGATGAAGCATCAGAAATGTTGATATCAAAAATCGTAGAAAGATTCTGCGAAAAATCTTTAAAAGCAGGAACAGGTAAAAAAGCAGTGGAGCTATGCCGCAGCCACCCAGACATAAATTTAATTTTGATGGATATTCAATTACCAGAAATGAATGGATACGAAGCAACCCGTCAAATCCGTCGATTCAACAAAGAAGTAATAATTATTGCACAAACAGCTTTTGGGCTTTCAGGTGATAGGGAAAAATCAATTGAGGCAGGATGTAATGCGTACATTAAAAAACCCATTATTAAAGTAGAACTACTTGCATTAATTCAAAAATATTTTAAAAAATAGCGGGAATATTTCATAAATTGTTTAAATTGGATGAAAATGTAACCATGCCAGGAACTAATAATGAAAAAGGGACAGGATTGGGTTTGTTAATTTGCAACGAGATTGTTGTGCGAAATAATTGGAAAATGGATGTTGAAAGTCAACTTGGCAAGGGCTCAGTATTTAGGATTTTAATCCCAACAATTTGATTAAGCGTTTTAATAGACTGGTTAGTTACATGGAATTGACTTGTCATGGCCCGAAGGATCTAAAAGGGTCAAATAAAAGATGTCATATCTTCATTCATCCAAAAACTCCAAAAACTTATCATCCATGTGCTGGTTAAACCAATTGTCAACCACCGACCTGCGGAAGCGCCATTCCTTGCCCAATTTGGCTGCCGGGATTTTTTTCTCCTGGGCCCAAAGGTAGATGGTTTGCGGCTTTAGCCTTAAGTACGCGGCTACCTCTTCGAGGGTCATTATATCATTCTCCGGATTGCTCATTGAGGAATTTTTTAATTAGTGTAGAATCTAAGGGTTTTACTGTTTCTTTGAGCACACGGTTCCTGCGATCTTCTTGTTTCTCGTCGTTGGATTTTATCCCCAAAAGGTCACCCATTGATTGGAAAACCGCGAAATAGAAATTCCCTTCTTTCTCCCTGAATAGTTCCATGGGCAGGTTTTTGTCGCCAACAAAAGGCCTGAGGTTCCAGGCGAGTTGCACACCTACAAAAGCAAAAATCACAATCCAGAATTTGAAAATGTTTATCCCGATTTTTGGATAAACACTTTTCTTTTCACAGGAATACTTCAGGGCTTCGATGATAGTCCGCATCCCGAAAATGCCGGAGAATATGAAGATGCCTACGTGGAGAAGTTTCAGGAATGAATAATTGCTGCCGGTAATCATAAAAAAGATTACGATGGGTGCAAACGAAGCCATAATTGTCGAAAACACTACAAACCCCGATAGGATGGTATTCACCATTTGCAAAATGCCCATCTTCGACCCCAGCATGTACTGGATTACATAAAATGCCGGGAAACAAATAAACAAGGCCAAAAACAATAGTGCCGGCACCTTGATGCCAGTAACGAGTGCCTGGAGAGGGCTGTTGTAGCTGCCCATGATTACACCATAAAATGCCGCCAATACCATAATGATCAATGTTTGGTAAAGTGCAGTTTTTGCCTGTTGGCTCTTTTGGTTGAGTTGTTCGAAGTAGGCATCCCTGTCCTGGAAGATGCCAAATACTGAAAGAAAGCCTGAGGATTTGTCCATTTTTATAGTGGTTTTATTATTAATTATTAGATAACAGTTGAAAAAATGTAATATTGTGTTAATACATAATAAAACAGTAATAAACAGTAATAAAAATGAATGTGCGATTTTGGACAAACATGTTACCTGCTGAACACTAAAGTTTTGTTTACCAAACCAACATCGCCTGGTGGATATTTGCATTGTCGGGTATCCTTTCATTGTTCATTGCTCTGATCACAGTTTCCTGGCAATCAATCCGGGCAACCATGCAAAACCCTGTGGAGGCGTTGAGGTATGAGTAAAAAGCGGTGGGCGTTGGGCGTTTTGCGTCGCGAGTTTCGCGATTGTATTGAAAATAACAAAAGGTGAAGCAATTTCTTGCTTCACCTTTTATTAGTTGTTTACCTTTGAATACAAGCCGAACTTCTATCCTTTGGATAAAATTAAATACAAAATCAAAACTTCAGCCTAGAAATTTTTGGATTTCATTTTCATGTATATTTCAACCGTTACAACAACACCACCTTCTTCTTCCTGGCTTATTGCTTCTATTTGGATCATACCATAGGAGTCGTTGAAATAGGAGAAGCTTTCGAGGTCTTCATTGTCCGATTGGGTACTTTTGAGTTTGGTGCAGGAAAAAGTTCCTGCAGGAACTGTAAGGTCTTCATTAACTGCAACAACTGTTGTAGTGTATGTAATGCCTTCATCAGTTTCTTCCCAGCTATCGCCAACATTCAAACCGCTCATATCGTGACCGATATTAAAAACATCGTCTTCTGTCCAATAATAGGTTTCTGAATAGGATGGATTACCTTCAAATTGGGTCGTTTCAATAACTTTGTAAGTGCCATCTGCCATTTTTTCCTCAACGCTGTACGACATTTCACCGCTCATGGTGAAACCAGTCATGGACATCGACATTTCATACACCCATTCGTTGCCTACTTTTAGATAATTGACACCACTTGCAGGATCACCGCTGTCGTCGTCGTCTTTGTTGCAGGCAAACAATGCAACTACCAATGCTAATAATAGAAATTTTACTTTCATAAGGTTTAAATAATAAGGTTTATAAAAAATTAAATTAAGATTTGTTGAATTTCTTTTTTGGTTTAACAGATGTGCCGTCACGTGCGGCTTATACTACTTTCATTTTTAATTAATGGCGCACAAAAGTAGTATCATTTTCCGTGTTACAGGCATTATTCTCAGGAAAATTATTGTTATCGCTAACTCAGGTTAAAAGTTTGTGGATTTGAGTTTCGTTTCCTGCTCGATAGTGTAACTTTGACCCTGTATGACTTCCTGGTAACTTACTTCTGTCATTACAACACCAAAGTCATTGTTATAGTAATGATAGCCCACGAGCGTGGCAATGTCGGATTGTGTTTGTTTGAGTTTGCGGCAAATGTAAGTGCCGGCAGGAACAATAACTTCTACACCATCTTCCATCACTGTGGTGTAATAGTCAACCCCATCTTCAGGTTCACTCCAGCTATCACCAACACCTACTGTGTTCATGTCGCGGCCAAGGTAAAATACATCATTAACAGCCCAATTTTCGGTCTCCACTTCTGCCGGAAAGCCCTGTAACTGCGTGGTTGCTTTTACGGAATAGTTATCAGTGTCGTCATGGGAAATAATCTTGTACGAAAAATCACCTGACTGGCTTATGCCTTCCGATTTCATCGTTAGGTCATATATCCATTCATTGCCCTTTTTTAAAAAATCCGGACCAGGATATTCGGTTTCATCATCATCTTTATCGCACGAAATCAGTGCAACTATTAGTATTAGGAACAAGACTTTTATTTTCATAAAGATTAATTACGATTTTTATTTGATAAAAAAATGAAATATTGAATACTGCACAAAACTGATCCTACACAGGTGTGCCCTGGTACATAAACCGCTTGATTTTTTTTGTGGCTGTTTTGATGAATTCTTCTTTTTGGGGTTTCACTATTTGGATTTTCGAGAAATTGTTGACCCTTGTGTTGACATACTCGTGCAGTTCGAGGCTCAATTCTTCATATTTTTGTTCGACATAATTCGAAAATTCTTCTTTCATGTGCTTGTACTTCTCTTCAATTTCTTCGGTATTGAAATGCACCATGGCGACTAATTTTCCTTTTTGCTGGATTACAAGCGATTCGGCAACATGCTTAAAATTATTGATCACTGACTCGATGTCTTCAGGAAATATGTTTTCGCCCCCGGGACCGATAATTACATTTTTGCTGCGTCCACGAATGTAGAGATAGTTGGTTTTATCCAATATTCCCAAATCACCTGTTTTAAACCACCCATCTTCGGTCAAAACTTCCTTTGTAAGTTCTGGTTCTTTGTAATAGCCTTTCATTACATTAGGTCCTTTTGCCCAAATTTCGCCTTCGCCAGTGAGTTTTCCGGGATTGTGGATTTTAAGGGTAACACCCTCGAGCTTTGGCCCGGTAGATTGCAACCTGGTGCGATGAGGGTTCACACCAGCAAGTAAGGGCGATGTTTCAGTGAGGCCATAACCAATTGCATAGGGAAACCTTGCTTCTCGCAGAAACTTTTCTACTGTCTTGTCGAGTTTGGCACCACCAATACCAAAAAACTTCAATTCACCTCCAAAGGTTTGCATTAGTTTCTTGCCAGCTATTTGGTTCAATTTTTTGCGCAAGAAAGGTATAGCATACAATGTCCTTGTAAGCTTGTTTTTATTGAAAGATGGCAAAACCTTGTTTCTGTAAACTTTTTCGATGATCAATGGTACCGTGAGCATCAATGTAGGCCGCACCGCTTTGAGTGCCGGAAGTAATACCGCGGGTACTGGTGGTTTGGTTATGTAATAAATGCTGGAACCTTTGAGGATTGGCAGGATTAATCCGATTGTATTTTCGTATGTATGCGAAAGGGGAAGGACCGATAAAAAACGGTCGAGGGAATTGATTTCCTGAATCTTTCCGCTGGAGATAGCATTGGAAACAAGGTTTTTGTGGGTGAGCATCACGCCCTTTGATTTTCCAGTTGTCCCTGAGGTGTAAATGATTACTGCCAGGTCATTTTCGGCAATAGAATATTTCTCTTTCGGAGTTGACCCTTCCTTGAAACGGACCCGTGACCGTTCTGAATCCAATATTGAAAAATCTTCAATCAGGATGCGGTGTTCCAAGACTTCTTTTTTAAAGTTGCTGATTTTCGCCATCAGGCCCTTCGAAACAAAGATGGCTTTCGACTCGGAGTGAGTGAGAATATTGTCTATTTCGTGTTCACTAAAGTCGGGGAGGATAGGGACAACGACGCCACCCATCGAAACGATGGCAAAGTAAGTGATGCCCCAGTTGGGCATATTGGAACTTAATAAAGCCACACGGTCGCCGGGTTTGATTTTTAGTTTTTCGAGCAAAGAGGTAACAGCAAGTTTTTTCTTATCGAACTGGGCGTAGGTTATCGGTACTTCACCAACAAAGGCTACAGCCGGGCGGTCAACAAATTTTTTAACTGATCGTTGTAAAAGTGCCGGCAATGTTAAAATAGGTAAATCGTGCATAGATATTATTTTTGTGCCGGCAAAAGTACAACAAAATAAATAAGTGTTTTTAGGGCGGATGCTGCGGGCTAAATATTATTTTGATGTGCCGGAGATGTGTTTGAATCTACCTGATTTACATTGTGATGCTCATGGCATAAGGTTTTCGGAAACAAAAAAATATTACGTCCCATACGGGACTTATCAATTGACTTGTTCTGTTTTTTATAAATATTTTGTCCCTAGCGGGACAGTAGTTACTTCGCTATCTATTAATTAGAATCTGTCCATAAAGCAACTTCCCTGCAATATTCGTACGGGGGAATAATAAATCCGACACTCGCCCCCTCCGCCTTTTCGCTGTTACTGCCTTTGGCAGTAACAGCGAAAAAGGGGCTATTCATCCTATTAATTCAATCCCCGACTTGTGCTATAGGCATCCCTTTGGGAAAAGTCGGGGCTACGGATTTCTCAAAAAATCTATTTTATGGACGGGCACTAATTAAGTTTGATTCATTCCTATAATGTAGCTTTTGAAAGTCAATTGTAAAATTTTAAGAGTCTCCAGTCCCGTAGGGACTTTATATTTATAGGAAAATGCAAGGTAATGGAACCACGAGTCCCGTTAGGGACGTAATATTATTGACTGCACAAAAAATTCAGGACTCATTTCTTGTAGATTATTTTATCCTAAAAATCGAGAGGAATATTTGTCATCCAACCGATACTGCGGCAGGGATTGGAGTGGTAGCTTGCTGAAAGGGCGGCAGATTTTTTTGTTGGCTGGCTATGGCTGTCAGCGGAAGCCCATAGGCTGCTTACAAAAAAACAGCCGGCCTGATGCAACTACAAACGGAAAGCCAGCCTTGCCGGTTAGGCAGGCCCGCAAGCCGCCCAAATAAAAAAACTACAAATACAAAAAAGGATAAAAGTTTGTTGTGGGAGGCTTTTAATGGAACGAATATGTCAACTCAAGGTTAATTCCGTAGTCATTGTTAGAGGCAGCTTCTGAGGGTGGCCGGCTGTCGTAGTTGTAGTAGAATTTAAAGCCTACTTTAAAATCATCGTTAAAGATGCTCACTTTTGGGTTCAGGTTAAAAACTACCCGGTATCTGCTTTGGCCGGTAAAATAGGGTAGTAAACTTACATTGGCATCGACCCACATCTTTGGAATGGTATATTTGTATACCTTCCACACAACTGTGACCAAACCGGCCAGGTCTTCGCTATTGCCTGAATCATCCAGGGCAGTTTCGCGTTCAACACTTAATCCTGCGCCGGCATACAATCTGTTCCAGTTATTGTAAACGAGGTCCCTAAGGCCAATCATACTTAAATCGAGCCTGAGTTTTGTCCCGAGTTCGGTATTTTGGGTAGCACCTACTGCCAACTGAGTTGACCATTTCTTTTTTAACAATCGCTGCCAGGCCAAGGTAATATCAGCTTTGCTGGAACTAAGTGAATCGCCCTGGTAGGTATTGTTGTCGTCCCAGGTTAAGTTAAAATATGAACTTCTTTTCCTGTAATCCAGATTCCCCGAAAAGTTAATAGTACCAACATGACTACCCTTCGAGAAATTGGCGCCCAGGCTAAAGTTTCCGCTGGTCCGCATCCAAAAATTTCGTCGGATAGGATAAATTTCTACAATCTCATCTACATGAACTAATTCCCTGCTACTGTGCATTACAATGTTTACGGTACGGGCGATGTTTGAGGTATCGAAGGATCCGAAATAGATGTAGCCATTTTTCAGTTTTATTTCGAATAACTTTTTAGATTTAATGGTGTTGATCTTTACTTCCTCCAGGTCGATGGTTCCCATGCCATCCATTTTCCAGGTTGCAACCCCATAAACCATTTTTTTTAGGTCCCCGGTTAGTATGTTGCCATTGATATGGTAAACGGTATCAATCTTTTGTGCAAATGATTGGGATTGAATGAAGAGAGTAGGAATTATAATCAAAATGAAATAGAATTTTTTCATCATCACCACAAGATTTTTATTGAGGGCTCAAAAATAGTCATTTGCTAACAATGTGTTTGAAGGTTGGAAAGATGGAAAGATGGAATGATGGAAAGATGGAAAGATGGAGTATATGCCAAACGCCAAACTCAAAACGCACAACACCAAACGCCAAACGCTAAAATCTAAACCGCAAAGTTCGCAAAGAGCGCAGTTAAGAATTCACTCCAAATCTATAACTTAGAACATCGTGCAACCTGCAACTTGTAACCTGCAACTTGTAACCTGCAACTTGTATCTTCTACCCCCTCCCAAGTTTTCTGAGGGCCAGCCATTGTCTGAGGGTTTCTTTGGCTTCGTGGGCAGGGTAGCCCAAAAATGTTTTGCCGGCAGGGATATCGTTCATAACGCCGGAACCTGCACCAACAATAGCCCCCGAGTGGATAGTAGTATGATCTTTTATGGAAGCACTTCCGCCAATAATAACCCCATCGCCCAGGGTGACTGAGCCGGCCAGGCCGCTATTACCGGCCATTATGCATGAACGTCCCATCACACAATTATGTGCAATTTGAACAAGATTGTCAATTTTGCATCCATCACCGATAATGGTTGAACTGAACTTGCCACGGTCCACACATGAGTTGGCACCGATCTCTACACCATTACCAATTACCACATTTCCGATTTGCGGGATCTTTACCAATCCCCGGCCATCTTCGGCGGGGCGGTAGCCAAAACCATCGGCACCAATACTTACATTGATGTGGAAAATACAATAGCTGCCAATTTCGCAGCGCTCGCGAATAACGGTGCCGGACCAAACGACTGTGCCAGTACCAATTTTTGTTTCATCGAATATGCTGACATTTGGATATAAAATAACATCATCACCAATAACAACATCCCTGGCAACGTAGCAACCAGCTCCTATCTTACAGTTTTTTCCAATTGTTGCTGTTTCATGGACAACTGCTGTTGGATGGATGTCGATATCGAACTTGGGTGGGCCTGGATCAAAAAGCTCCAAGAGCTTTGCCATGGCAAGGTCGGCATTTTTAACTTTGATTAAAGCGCGGTTTTCGCTGGGTCCGATGTTTAGTTTCTCATCTACAATTGCTGCACAGGCCAGGGAAGTTTCCCACAAGCGCACGTATTTTTGGCTTCCAATAAATGTGATGTGATTGCTGGTGGCTTTTTCGATTTGCTCAGGTCCAGTAATTTGCTGGTCGCTTGATCCTGTTAGCTCACCTTTAAGTACCTCATTGATCTCTTGTATTGAATATGATTTCATGGCCTTGCTTCGGTGTTATTGTGAATAATAGTTTCGGTAAAATTAAATAAAACACACGAACTTGCCGGGTTGTTTAAAACCAAGTCAATTTGTTTTTATAACCTTCCTGGTAATAGTAGCATCGCCGGTGTGCAAGCGGATAAAATATATCCCTTCCTGTAATTCGCCAGCAGTCCAGTTAAACTCATGTTTTCCGCTTTGATAATAGCCATTTGTCAGGCTGGTAATTTTTGTCCCAACGAAGTTATAAACTTCCAGATTTATATTTTCGGCCTTGTTTAAATCAACAAGAACTTTTAAATTGTTCCTGAAAGGATTTGGATTGGTGGATATTTTAACGGGCGATGCCTTTTCAGTTTTATCGATACTTGAGGTTTTTTCGGTTTTCGAGGCAAATTGTTTTGTTTTGAAAGATGTTTTTTTTGTTGTTGCATGTGCCTGTTCAAGCTCTACCGGGCATAGCGTTCCCCTATTTATTTCATGAAAGATGCCATCACGGCCATTTGCAAGAGTTTCTCCTTTTGTTATCCTGCCCTCAATTGCAAGTTTAACAGGGCGGCCATTTAGATCACTCAAAAAAGCATTGGCTATACTTTGGGCATCAAGTGTACCATTGATGGAAATGTCATTTAAAAAAGTGGTTGATGTATAACTGGACCAATTGGCGGTATCGTCATCAAGGTTTGTAAAACAGTAATTGGTGTCGATTACACAATTCAAAATGGGCTGGCCGGCAAGTTCGATTGTGAGTGTATTGCTATAGAGATTGTACCAATGAATGCTGTTGTCTATACCCCAATCCCTGCCACGTACTTTGTTCCCTAAGCTCGAAATCCCAGATTTAATTTTCAGTTGATCCATAGAATATCCTAAACTGCCCAACTGATATTTCAGATTTGGGAAACCTGTAACTTCATCCGTAAACCGGCATAAGGCAGCTTTGATGTTGGGGTCAATGTCAAGGTAGTCGCGCGATGCCACGTAATAGGCCATTTGCCAGGTATAATTGCCATAATCGAAATGATGTCCTTGTGCCTTGCTTTCATCTCCAGTGCCATCGGCATCCCAGGCGGCCAAGCCTTCGTGATTGGTCCTAAGTCCCTGCAGGTGAATCTGTGCATCGATAGTAAGGATAGCAAGGAAGGTGATGAGGGTGGCCAGGCAGGCGATTTTTATTGTGTTTTTCGTTTTCATGATTGATAGGTTTTGTTTGTTGCGATGATGACCTCTTTTTGAGATAAAGCAAAATTACTACGTGGAGGTGGGTATGGGGTGGCAGAAATTGGTGAGGAAAAAAAATGGTTGGAATATGAAGTGGGGTGGTGGTTTTTAAGAATGAAGAATTTTTTTGGAAAGTTGATATAGTTTGCTTCGTCGCTTCACTCCTCGCAAAATTCATTTTTAAAGTAACTATTTTCTTGACAAAGGGTAATTCTGAAAAAGGGCTATCGCGAGCGCAGCGAAGCGATCCGCTTGGGAATCGGGATAATTCAGGAAAAAACCACTGCTCTTACCTCAACAACAAAATCTTCCTGCTCTCCGACATCCCATCCGTTTCCAACCTTAGCAAATACATTCCCTCCTTCATTTGCCCGGCATCCCACACAAAACTATGTTCGCCAGTTTGCAAAAATCCAGAATGCAAGGTTTTGTTTTTCCGTCCGGTGTTGTCATAGATTTCAAAACTCACAAAGCAGGCATCTTGCATTGTACATTGAATTGTGGTTTTTTGGGAGAAAGGATTTGGGGAAACCAATAACCGTAATCCTGTTGGGATGTTATCAATTCCCTGGTGGCATGCTTCTTCAACCTCTGTCGGATTATTACAACCAGGTGCATTGTCATGTATTTCGATACTTCCAGTTGGGCTTACCAGATAGTTGCAAATGCTTTCGGCAATGCAAGAGGAAAGTGAGGGATTGTTGAAAATATAAAGGTTACTGATGGAGTTGGCTTCAATGTTTTTTATTCCCATCAAATTAGTCAGAGAATCATTATTATCAATGCTCATATCCCCTTCAATAGAGCTTAGGTTTTCCAGTCCGTTTAGATTGGTCAACACATCATTTCTATGGATACTAAGTTCTCCCCCAATAGTTTCTAAGTTATTAAGGCCTGCTAAATCAATCAATGAATAACTGTTTTCAATCCAAAGATTTCCGCCAATAGTTGTCAAATTGTTTAACCCTGAAAGGCTTGTTAATAAATCGCTGCGGTAAAAGGCAAGGGAAGCCCCAATGGAAGTAAGGTTGTTTAGCTCTGCAATACTCGTAAGACTTGTATTGCTGGTGAGTTGCAAGCTTCCGCTAACAGATATTAAATTGCCCAGGCCAGCAAGATTGGTGAGCAACTCATTGCCATATAATTTCAGGCCTTCGCCAACATATGCAAGGTTGTTCAGTCCGGATAAACTGGTAAGTACAATATTGGGCCCAATTAGGATGTCCCCGTCAATAGATGTAATATTTTCAAGGCCTTCGATGCTGGTTAAAGCCCAATTGTATTCAATCCAAAGGTTGCCGCCGATTGAAGTTAAATTGCTAAGGCTTGCTATGTTCGTCAGGTCATCGTTGTGGCCAATCCAAAGGCTTCCCCCAATTGAGCTTAGGTTTTCAAGTCCCGACAAGTTTGTCAATGAATCATTGCCAGAGTACCAGTACCCAATTATTAAATCTCCGCCAATGGAAGTCAAAACATTTAAGCCATTTAAGTTATAGATGGGCGAATTGCCGATGATTTCCACATCTCCACCAATCTTTGTACAATTCGGATGGTTAGCCTGGAAATTATCGATTTGCCCCTGGGTCTCGAAGGTGATGCCACTTTGCAGACAAGAACTACAGGCATCTTCAACTTCTTCAGGAGTATCGCACCCCGGGGCATTGTCCTCAATATGGATATTTCCTGTTGGGTTTGCAAGATATTCGCAAACACTTTGTACTTCGCAATGCGATAGAGCATAATTACCCAGGATAGACAAATTGCCAATAGAAGCGGGAGCCACGTTGCCAAACCCTGCCAAACTTGTTAATGAATCATTTCCAAAGATCATCACGGAGCCATCAATACTTGTCACATTGCCCAGGCCTGTAATATTATTCAACTGTCCATTCATCCAAATGTGAACCTTACCATCAATTTGTTGTACGTTGATAAGTTCGTCAATATTCAATAGCGAAGGGTTATAATCAATGACGAGGTTTCCATCGATCATTGTAATATTTTGGAGGCCATCAAGGCCAATTAAATTATCATTCTTATAGATGCCCAATTGGCCCGGAATGGTGCTCAAGCCTTCAAGCCCTTCCAGGTTTTCTAATAAATCAAGGTTTGAAATGCTTAAGTTTTCGCCAATTGAAACCAAATTACTTAATTCATGAAGGTTATTTAATGCCGGACAATCTTTAACGGACAATGAGTAATTTAAAGTGCTAATATTTTCTAAACCTTTTAAACTAATGAGTGAGGGATTGTTATTAATATAAATGCCACCTTCGAGCGTCGTAAAAATTTCGAGGCCTTCCAGGGTTTGGAGATCATTGTTCCCTGATATGCCAATGCCTCCACCTATTGTTAATTCTTTGTTGAGTACTGTCAGGTCGGTTATCCCCGAAATACCATAAAAGTATATTCCACCACCGGCATAAGTTAAGGATTGTAGTCCATCGATGCTATTTAAATTATCATTTGCTTCGATCCAAACAGCATTGCCAACCGAAGTTAAATTACTCAGACCATCAATATTCATTAAACTCGGATTCACAGAAATTTCTATACCTCCTCCAATAGTTGTTAGCGCATCGAGGCCTGATAAATCCTCGAGGTCGTAATTCCAGCTAACTTCAAGTCCTTCCCCAATTTGTTTTAATGCATTAAGTCCGTTTAGATGGGTAATGCCATCGCTGTCATTAATCTCAAGTTTCCCACCAATAAACTCTAATGCATCCAGGCCGGATAGATCGGTTAATTCAGTGTTAGCATAAATCGAAAGGTCACCATCAATTGAAGTAATCATATTTAAACCAAACAGGTTTTCTATCTCACCCCAACCGGAAATAAATACGGAACCTTCAATTTCGGTACACCCCGGGAAATTTACCTGGAAGTTATCAATCTGTTCCTGGGTGGTGAAGTTGATGCCATCCGGTAGGCAGGCCTGTCTGCCCTGCGTTGGCACTTGGTTCGGTAGGCAGGATTGGGAAAAAAGGTGAATGGTGATGAGTAAAAAGTGAATGGTAAGAATGAGGATGAGTAACTTTTTCATGGTGTGGTTATTTTCTGATTTCCTTTCAAAGGTAGAAATAATTTAGCCGATGCAAGCATATAATTGTTTTTTTGAAATCAGAAATCCGATGTGAGATGTATGATGTTTGATCTGTGCGACCTAATATCTTATATCAAAAATCGGACATCTGACATCAATTCCTTACCAACAAAATCTCCCTAATCTCCTTTATCCCTCCCTTTCAAACAATGGCTTTGCTTAAGATGTTGATAATCCAATTATGTAGATTAGCAAGATTTTTCGCATCTTTGACAAAAATTTGCTAAACCATCAATAACCTTTTACATGATGAAATTCACACTACTTTTTCCTAAATTCAGCTTGTTGATAGCAATCGTTTTTACTGTTGCTTCATGCGCCGAAAAAAAACAAGGCCCACCTCCAACTCCAGAAATTACTGTGGTTGAGGTTATCCAAAAAGACGTTCCCATTTACAGGCAGTTCGTGGGGCAGGTATATGGAAACGCCGATATTCCTATCAGGGCGAGGGTTGCAGGTTTTCTCGAGGGAATTCACTTCGATGAAGGCTTTAAAGTTAAGAAAGGTCAGTTATTATATAGCATCGACCCTTCGGAGTACGATTCGAAAGTTGCTACCCAGGAAGGCTATTTGGCAGAGGCCAATACATCCCTGGCCAAAACAAAAAGCGACCTCGATAGGATTGAACCATTGGCCAAGATCAACGCCGTAAGCCAGAGTGACCTTGACGCGGCCCGGGCAAATTACAATGCTGCATTGGCATATGTTGATGCAATGGAAGCAAATTTGACGTTTGCAAAAATTAATCTGGGTTATTGTTGGATAAAATCACCTCTCAATGGAATTATTGGAGATACAGAAGCAAGGGTAGGCGAATTTGTAGGGCAGAATCCCAATCCTGTTATATTAAATACGGTTTCAATCACTGACTCTGTGCGGGTTGAATTTTACCTGGCAGAAGCCGAGTACATTCGATTGGCAAGGGTGTTAAAGCAGATACGCGGCTTAAACGAGGGGGGTAAAGCAAAAAGAGTACCTAACCTGGGACTTATACTTGCTGATGGATCAACCTTCAAATATAAAGGCATTATCAATTTTGTTAACCGTGAGGTAGATCCCGAAACAGGTTCAATACTGATACAATCTACTTTTCCAAACCCTGATTTTTTGTTAAAGCCAGGACAATATGCTAAAGTAGTTGTTAAAATACAAGAGGTAAAAGATGGTTTGCTGATTCCCCAAAGATGTGTAATGGAATTGCAAAATCAATATTCGGTGTATGTGGTGGGCAGTGATAATAAAGTTGAGTCCAGGCAGATTGATCCCGGAGATACTATTGGTGATATGCTACTGGTAAAAGATGGGTTGAAACCCGGAGATAAAGTTGTGATTGATGCTTTACAGAAGGTCAGTTCCGGCATGGTGGTTAATCCCAAGGTAACTGAGTTTAAAAGCCAGACAAACGTCAAAGAATAAGAATTATGGCTGAGAATAAAGGAAATTTTTTCGTTCACCGTCCGATTGTCGCAATGGTTATTGCCATTGTAATTGTAATTGTCGGTACGGTATCATTGGTGCAATTGGCCATTGAGCAATATCCAAACCTTACACCTCCAATCGTGCAGGTTAGGGGAACCTACACCGGGGCCAATGCTTTGAGTGTTGAAGAGTCGATGGCCACTCCCCTGGAGCAGCAAATTAATGGTGTGGATAATATGATTTACATGAAATCCACCAACGCCAATGATGGAACCATGGTTATTGATGTTTCATTTGTAGTGGGGACCGACCCCGATATGAACACGGTACTTACCCAGAACAGGGTTTCTGCAGCTACCGCAAAGTTACCCGAAGCCGTGAAGCAATATGGGGTGACCACCGAAAAGTCATTGCCCAACATTTTGATGCTGGTAACCCTTACTGCTGATGGCCATTACGACCAGAATTTTTTAGGAAACTATGCTTTAATCAATATCAAAGATCAGTTGGCCAGGATTAAAGGAATTGGCCGGGTAAATGTAATGGGTTCATCAGATTATTCGATGCGTATATGGGTTAAGCCCGACAGGCTGGCGCAAATGGGATTAACTGTCCCCGAAATCATCAATGCCATCAATGAGCAAAATATTATTGTCCCTGGTGGGAAGTTTGGTGCGGAACCTTCTCCTCCCGGAACAGAGTTCACTTATACCGTTCGTTTGCCCGCACGTTTTAATTCGCCGGAAGCTTTTGGTGAAATCGTTGTCCGTACACAAGAGGATGGGGCACAAATTAAACTAAGGGATGTGGCAACCATCGATCTTGGTGTTGAAACCTATAGCATGATCCCCCGGCTCAATGGGCAAACTGCCGCTATTGTGGCACTCTATCAGGCTCCAGGGTCCAATGCCGTTGAATTGGCACAGCAGGTTATTGCCGAAATGGATGTGCTTGCAAAGAGTTTCCCCGAAAGTGTTAAGTATGATGTGTCCTTGGACTCAACCGCTCCAATTACTGCCGGAATAAAAGACATTGTAGTTACGTTGATCATCGCCCTGATGTTAGTAATTTTGGTGGTGTTCATTTTTATCCAGGATTGGCGGGCAACACTTATCCCCACCCTTGCGATTCCTGTTTCGCTCATTGGTGCATTTATCTTTTTCCCGGCTTTGGGTTTTACCATCAATGTTTTGTCATTGCTTGGCCTGGTGCTCGCCATTGGAATTGTTGTGGACGATGCCATTGTGGTGGTGGAAGCCGTCCAGGTAAATATTGCCAAAGGCATGAATGCCAAACAAGCTACCCTGGAGGCCATGCGTAAAGTTACAGCCCCGGTTATTGCTACTACATTAGTGCTCATTGCCGTGTTTATCCCGGTGGCCGGGATGGCAGGGATCACAGGGTTGCTTTACCAGCAGTTTGCCATCACCATTGTGGTGTCGGTAATTGTATCCTCAATAAACGCGCTTACCCTTAGCCCGGCGCTTTGTTCGCTTTTGCTTAAAGAACCTAAACCCTACAAAGGGCCTTTGGGCTGGTTTTTTGCCAAATTTAACAAAGGGATGGGCAAAAGTACCGATGCGTACATGAGCTTCACTGGCATTGTTGCCCGAAAATTAAAAAGAAGTGTGGTTTTTATTCTTATCATGACGATTGCGGCAGGTATCTTCGGAAGTTTAGTCCCCGGTGGGTTTATCCCTGAAGAGGACATGGGCTATTTCTTTGTGAACGTGCAGTTGCCCAATGCCGCTTCTTTGCAGCGTTCGGATGTAATTTCAAAGCAAGTTGAAGAAGTTTTAATGCAATATCCGGAAGTTGAATTTGTAACTACTGCTACCGGATACAGTATGCTTTCGGGGGCCATGACATCCAATACTGCTTTTTTGTTTGCTTCATTAATCGATTGGGGAGAGAGGGATTTAACAGCCGCAGAGTTGGTTAAGAAAATCAATATGCAGCTGGCTACAACCATAAAGGGGGCACAGGTTTTTGCCTTTGGGCCTCCGGCTATCCCGGGATTGGGTAATGGATCCGGATTTAGTATTATGTTGCAGGACAAAGGTGGGAATACACCTGAATACCTGGCTAAAAATACCATCGAATTTATTAAAGCTGCCAATGCCAGGCCTGAGATTAGCAGGGCATTTACATCTTTCCAGGCTTCAGTTCCGCAACGCTACATGGATATCGACCGCGAAAAAGCCCTAAAGCTGGGAATTAGCCTCAATGATTTATATACCACGGTGGGCGCTTTTATGGGTGGGGCTTATATAAACGATTTTACCCGTTTCGGGCGGCTTTATAAATCTTACATCCAGGCCGAACCGCAGTACAGGGTTGATGCAAAACAAATCAATAATTTCTTTATTAAGAATAATGTTGGCAAAATGGTCCCACTATCCACGGTAGCAACAATCCGTCCCATTTCAGGGCCCGATTACACTACACGCTTTAACCTATACCGTTCGGTGGAAGTCACCGGTGGGCCGGGAGATGGTTACACCTCTACCCAGGCCCGTGCTGCGCTTAAGGAGGTGGCCGAAGAGGTGCTTCCCGATGATATGAGTTATGCCTGGAATGCCATGTCGTTCCAGGAAGAGAAAGCGTCTGGCTCGTTGGCAATCATCCTTACCTTTTCATTGCTTTTTGTATTTCTGATTTTGTCGGCACAATACGAGAGTTGGTCGCTTCCCCTCAGTATTTTAATGGGAACACCATTTGCGATTTTTGGTGCTTTGTTTGCCCTTTGGGCAGCAAGGCTTTTTAGTCCAACTTTTGAAAACAATATTTTCGCCCAGGTTTCCTTTGTCATGCTTATTGGTATGGCGGCGAAGAATGCTATCCTGATTGTTGAATTTGCCAATGATGAATTTAAAAATGGTTCCAGCCTTTACGATGCTGCACTTAAAGCTGCCAGGTCAAGGTTCAGGCCAATTTTAATGACAGCTTTCTCTTTTATCCTTGGGGTATTTCCGCTTGTAATTGCCTCCGGTTCCGGGGCAGAAGCACGAAAAGTGATGGGCATGGCACTGCTTGGTGGAATGTCGGTTGCGACTTTTCTTGGTGTATTCCTTTACCCGATGCTATTTATTTTAATAGGAAAGATTGCGGGATACGAAAAGAAACGAGAGCGATTGCAGGCTTTAGAAACTGAAATTGTAACAGATAAAAATGTTTAGGGCCATGAAAAAAATAATATCAATACTTATTATCGGGATAATCGTTTTCATGTCAGCTTGTACACTGGGGCCTAATTTTCAAAAACCTGAATACAATGGCCCAATTTCCTTTCGATTTGATACGATTACAACAGACACTATTGTTAACCTGCGCTGGTGGGAAATGTTTAATGACCCTGTGCTGGATACTTTGATTGCTCAGGCACTGGAAAACAACAAAGATATAATGATTGCCGCTGCCAACGTTGATGCAGCTGCTGCTAACCTGGGTTATACCAAGGCAGACCAGTGGCCAACCTTCGGATTTAATGTTGGTGCCAGTACCGGGAACTCAGTGGGTGGAAAGGTTACAACAAACAATGTTTCCAGTAACTATTTTGCTTTTCCTCAAATGGACTGGGAAATCGGTTTCTGGGGAAAATACAGGCGACTTAACGAATCAGCACGTGCGAGTCTTTTAGCTTCCGAATATGGTATGCGGACTGTACAGATGAGTTTAATTTCTGCCGTGTCGTCAACTTATTTTTCTTTGCTCGATAATATGGCTAAACTAGAAATCTCCCAAAGGACTCTGGAAGCCAGAGATAGCTCAACTGCCATTATTCAAGCCAGGTTTGATTATGGCGTTGCCCCGGAAATTGATTTGAATCAGGCGCAAATACAAAGTGCAATTTCCGCAGCAGCGGTACCCATTTATAAAAGGGCAATTGCTTACAACGAAAGTACGCTCAGTATTTTATTAGGTGGATACCCGGATGAAATACAAGTTGGTTCAAAACTGATTGATCAGGTTGAACCACCGGACGTACCCAACGGTTTGCCCTCACAACTTCTAACCCGCCGTCCTGATGTAATGCAGGCAGAAGCTGATTATGCCGCACAAAATGCACGAATTGGTGCAGCACAGGCCATGCGCTGGCCTTCGTTGAGTTTAACGGGATTGATGGGTGTGGCAACTTCTGATTTATCGGCCCTTAGTTCTGCCAGTTTGGGGTGGTCGGCATCAGGTGTGATATTCGGGCCCTTGTTCCAGTTTGGGAAAAATAAACGCAGGGTTGAAATTGAACGCGCCAATACCGAAGCTGTTCTGAGGGTTTATGAACGTGTCGTCTTGCAGGCTTTCAAAGAGGTAGAAGATGCACTGATTTCAATCCAGACATTACGTGAAGAATTGTTGGCACAGCAACGGAGATATACTGCTGCCATCAACGCTGATTATCTCTCTGCCGAGCGCTACAACAAGGGCGTTACGAGTTACCTCGAAGTACTCAATTCGCAGCAACAATCCTTCGATGCGCAATTAAGTTACTCTCAAACCCGCCGGGATTTACTGGGAGCCCACGTAGCCCTATATAAAGCACTTGGCGGTGGATGGCTTTCGCCCGAAGAAGAGCAGGCATTTATCGAAGCACAGCAGGCCGCTGATTCGATAGGGCAGGTGCCGGGTCAATAGGGCAGTGCTTGATATTTTTTGGTTTTCCCTGGCTGCAATCCGAAGTTTCTGGCAGGGGTATAGGGGAAATAAGGTATAAGGGTTTTGCTCAACGAAGACTGCTGTAAAATTGAAAGAGTTTGCCATGTCGTCACGCCAAGGCATGGCTTCTTGTTTAGCCCCTTGTCAAAAGCTTTTTTTCAATCCTATCCCTCACTTGTTTCCCTTCAGCGGGCCCAACAGATATTCCAGTCCATTCAGCCGTATTTCGTACATGGTGTTTAACATCATGCCCAGCTTACCTGTTGGGAATCCTTTCCGGTGGTACCAAAC
>Ga0208900_1000688_pt1 | contig 20502 bp, 16 predicted proteins | sample AntAceMetag02UKK_FD_184763 | JGI IMG/M metagenome (GOLD analysis project Ga0208900, IMG submission 184763) | Saline lake microbial communities from Ace Lake, Antarctica - Antarctic Ace Lake Metagenome 02UKK (SPAdes) (version 2) | ecosystem: Environmental > Aquatic > Non-marine Saline and... | reverse complement strand
CACCACACAGAGTAAAAAAACCAGATGTGTAAAACCCATTCGTATAATTCAGATTATAGGTTCCCTGTTCCTGATAACACCTGGTTCTGAAATTATACAGCAGGGAATCTTTTGAGAAACCGCCGGACATGGGAACACAGGCCCTGAATTTTTCAGGATATTTGGAACTTAAACTGGCCGAACCATATCCGCCCATAGAACTGCCCGTAATCATTCTGAAGTTTTTATCAGGCTTTGCCCTGAAATTACTTTCAACAAATCCAATTACATCCTGCATTATGTAATCTTCGTAATTACCGTAAAGTTCAGAATTAACATACATGCTTCCCGTATAAGGCTCGCAGGAGGCATCAGGGCAAACAAAAATCGCCGGTGGTGAATCAATAGTAGTATCCTGGGCATGCATTGCGTAGTACATGGTGGCACGCGCATTACCTTCATTCTGGTTTCCTCCCCCTCCATGCAGGTAATATATGGTTGCGTAACTCACGGTGTCAACAAAGTAATCTGGAGTTAGAAAAATATCTATATTTTTCACTTCATCAAGAACCTCGCTGTAAAATGAAGCATCAAGTTTAATGTACAACTGTGCCCGGGCAACATTGCCAGCCATCAAAAAAAGGGTGGCCATAATCCCGATAGCTATCGGAATTGATTTTGTAAGGGTTTTCATAATTTCTCCTTTGTTTTAGATTAATAGAATACTTGAATTTAAAATGACTGAAAAACCAAAGTGTAAAGGTACAAGCCGAAAAAGCTAAAATGTTGACAGATGTGTGAACGCCGGGAAAAAATTTGTGAATGGCAGGGTTTTATGGATAAACGCAAGAGAGGGGAGAGAATAAAGAGACTTTAGCGAACGAAGCGACTGGAGAGAACGAAGATAATAAAGAGACTGGAGAGAACGAACAGATACCCCGACTTTCCATCGTCCGCAGGACATGGAAACGTCAAAGAGTAAGGAGTGAGAGGTAAGAGATGAAGTCATGCGCCGAGTTAGATTCGTCCGCAGGACTTTCTAAGGTCAAAAAAAAATTGAGGGCATTGATGTGTTGCCAGGTGATGCGGAGGAATTGCCGGTGTAAACTGAAACTCACCGGGTGACTCCAACTCACCGGGTGAGTAAGAAAATTATTGCGCTACTTCTTTCAATTTATCCGCGATCCAAAACTTGATAATTGCCTGGCGGGTTATGCCCAGTCTTTTTGATTCGTTGTCCAGTAGTTGAACCATCCATTCAGGAAAGTCAACATTTACATCAATTTCTTCTTTGGGATTCTAAACCTAACAGGTTTTCGAAACCTGTTAGGTTTTATCCTTAAACCACCTCAAACGGAACTTCTATCACCACCTTTGTACCACAAGCTTCGCCGGATTCATTTTTAAGGTCGATGATGTTGAGATGTACCTTTCTTTTCTGTTTTCTGTTTATCACATTAATGCGTTCCTGGGTAATGCCGGTAGCCATGGATTTGTGATCGGGATCATTTGCCTTTAAATTTTCCTGCGCCTTTTGACGGCCAACGCCATTGTCTTCAATTTCAAGCACAAGGTTTTTGTTTCGCAGAAGAAAACGCACCTCGATCATTCCTGCAGTTTCCAAAGTTTTAAGGCCGTGCTCGATGGCATTTTCGATAAAGGGTTGTGCCAGCATGGGCGGGATTAAGGTAGCTTCCAAGTCAAGGCCATCGTCAACCAAAACATTAAAATTGATCACCTCGGGGTAGCGGATTTTTTGCAGGGTCAAATAGTTTTCGATGGTGTTGATTTCGTTTTCCAAAGTAATGGTTTCCGCAGTGGAGCTATCAAGAATGTTGCGGACAAGCTTTGAAAACCGCGCCAGGTATTTGCTCGCTTTCATGGGGTCTTCGTTGATAATGGAGTTCTGGATGCTGGCCAGGGAATTGAAAATGAAGTGGGGGTTCATCTGGCTCCTGAAAAGACGTTGCTTGAGTTGGATATTTTGCTGGCTGGCTTTGATGCGGTTTTGCCTGAAAAACAAGGTGGCAAATAAGATCAGTAAAATGATGAGTGCAATAAGGCCGTAAAGGACAATGCTGTTCTGCCGGATACGGTATTGTTGAAGTTCTGTTTGTTGCTCAAGCATGCCGATTTGCTGGGTTTTTCTGTCAGATTCGTAAGCAATTTCCAAGCCCAATAGCTGCTTGTCACTGGCTATCTCGTTAAGTGTATCGGTAAAAGAATGATAGCGTTTATAATACTCGAGCCCCTTCCTTGTATCACCTGTACTTTCCATCAGCTGGCTAAGCATTTTATAGGATATGGCCAGGCACTCCTTTGCATCAATCTTTAAAATACCCGGAGTCATGGTTCTCATATAGACATCCCAAAAACTCAACGGGGCTCTACGGTAAGTTTCATCCTCGAATCCCAAACCGCTGGCATTGACTTTCAGCGCATTTTCGACAGCAAATTCATAATTTTCGATGGCTTTTTGAATTTCATTTTTCCGATAATAATAGTCAGCTTTAAACATACTTGCCCTGTATTTACCATATATGAACGACATTTCCTCTGCTCTTTTAAGGCCCAAATCAAAATAGTATAGTGCGCTATCCGATTTCATATACCTGTCGAGCATCAGTCCAATATCGTAAAGTGCTTCGGTTTTCAGTGCCCTGTCGGGGATAAGGCTATCATTGAAATAAGACAATCCTTGATGTAAAATTATCTTTGCAGAGTCCTGTTTGCCCTCAATGGCGTAAGCGTAGCCCAGAGAGATTAAAACAGAACCAATACTTCTGCCGTTCATTTTCTCTTCAATAGCAAGGGATAGGGCTTTTTTCAAAATTGCAATTGATGCTTTGGCATCCCGGGTATAATTATTATGATAAAACCCAATGGCATAATATGTCATTGAAAGGTCTTTCAGGTGTTGACCTTTTTCAAAGAGTGCAATAATTTTGGGTATATTTTCCCAGCATTTTTCAGAATTGCCTGTATTTAAATAAATCGTACTTATTTTTGAGAGACATTTTGCAAGGTTTTTTGTTTCACTGGTTTCCCTGAGGATGGAGATCGCACGGTTATAATAATCCATCGCCCTGATGTAATCGTCGGTATAATAGGCAACCTCAGCCTTCATTTGCCAGGCTTTTCCTATGCCAATTTGGTAATTCAATTCATTGGCAAGTGCAAATGCCTCATCAACCAGTGGCTGGCTTTGTTTAGGTTCCCATGGCGCAAGCATGTTTGCCATTTCACAGAGGATGTCCACACGTTCGGCACCGACTGCAGATGGAAGCAGCAGGGCCAGGCTGTCGTATTCTTTTTCGAAATCAAAAAGATCAGCAGCAAAAGCCGGGCTTAGTAAAATCAATAGAACTACTGTTGTGTATTTTCTCATTTCTGTTTGTAATATTTGCCAAATCCTTATGACCCCATCCCCAGCCCTTCCCCTTTCCATACGGACTTCCTTCGGTCGAAGGGGAAGGGAGACCAGCCGCACAAGCGACTGCAGTAGCCAGTGCGGAAGCATTCTCCCCCTCAAGGGGGAGTTAGAGGGGGTCTCTCGTCAAGGCCATCAGATAGTATTTACTAATACGCAGCTAAATAATTAAAAAATACTTTTATCAAATCTCTCAATCACCAAAATAGTTCCCTCATTTTTCATATTTCTGCCAACCTTTCAAACATCTCCATCAACTCCTCCCGTTTACGGGAAGCCACCGGAACCCTGATTTCATTCTCAAGCACCACATATCCCCCATCCGCTTTTTCAAAGCGTTCGATGTGGCGCATATTAATCAGGAAAGATTTGTGGACCCGGTAAAAGCCTGCATCTTTCAGCAGTTCGTCATACTCCTTCAGCGGGTTTGAAACAACAATCTTTTTCCCGTTCAATAAATGAATAGCGCAGTAACTCCCTTCCGATTCGCAATAGTTTATGTTGCGGATTTTTATCAGGTGAATATTATCCAGTGTTTTCAGGATGATCTTCTTATTGGCACTGTCCTGCGGGTGCATTTGTTCCTCGAGGTAAGCGAGCTGTTTGCTGAAATCTTTTTGTTTTGTTTGTTCGGCTTTGTTTACAGCTTCGGCAAGTTCGTCGGGGTCAACCGGCTTGAGGATGTAGTCGATGGCACTGAATTTAAACGCCTTGATGGCATACTGGTCGTAGGCGGTAATAAATATCACCTTAAAATCGACGGGGTGGAGTTGTTTCAGCAAATCGAAACCGGTACCATCTTTCATTTTAATGTCGAGCAGGATCAGGTCAGGATGATGCTTGCGAATTTTTCCCACACCGCTTTTCACACCATCGGCTTTTGCCACCAGTTTAATGTTGGGGCAAAAGCGGCCAACCATTTTTTCAAGGGTCTGGCGCATGTGGGCTTCATCATCGATGATGATGGTGCGGAGCATATTCAATTCCGATTTTTTGCTAAAGATAAACATTGTAGTTTAAACTCCAAGATTCAAATTTCAAAACTCAATGGGGATAGGTTAATTCAGTATGTAGATTCATGGACTGCTTGAATAATTCAGGGCTTGACTTAAAGTCAAACCCTGAATGGGGAGGTATTTTATTGTTTAATTATTTTCTTTGCAATTACCCGGTCTCCTACTTGAACTTTGCAGAGATACATCCCAACAGGCAAACTTCTAAAATCCATAACAAGATTACTTTGCCCGATGCTGGTAATGGTAAACTTCCGGGTTCTTACAAGGATGCCGGTGGAATTGTAAATATCAACACAAGCAGGCCCTGGTTCATCGCTGTCAAAGTTAAGCGTGGCACAACTCGTAACCGGAGAAGGGTAGAAGTTAAAATCAAAACCACTCAAACTCTCCTCTTTTTCAACACCTTCTATACATATATCCAGTACTTCTTCCGGGCTGTTGCAGCCGGGGGCGTTATCATAAATTAATACTGTTCCATTTGGGCTGGCCAGGTAGTTGCAAATGCTCTGCACGTGGCAGGTGGATAATAAACCATTTTCTCTAATCTTTAAATTTGTAATGGATTCGGCAGCTAAATTTTCAAGCCCAGTTAGCGAGGTTAGGACAGCATTGTCCGAAATCATAAGGTCTCCACCAATGGAAGCCAAATTTTCAAGCCCGGTTAGCGAGGTCAGGGCATCGTTGTCCAATATAAAAAGATCTCCGCCGATGGAAGCTAAATTTTCAAGCCCGGTTAGCGAGGTTAGGGCAGCATTGTCCAATATAAAAAGGTGACCACCGATGGAATCCAAATTCTCCAACCCGGACAGTGAGATCAGGGCAGTGTTGGATTGTATTAACAAATCTCCGGCAACGGAAACCAGATTGTCCAGCCCTGATAAACTGGTGAGTATAGAATTTCCGAAATTATAGCCAATGTAAAGGTCACCCCCAATGGCAGTCAAATTCTCTAAACCAGCCAGTGAGGTCAGGGCATAGTTGCAGTCTATGTAAATATCTCCGCCGATGGAAGCCACATTCTCCAAACCTGAAAGTGAGGTTAGGGAAATATCGCCCTCTATGTAAAGATCTCCGCCGATGGAAGTCAAATTTTCCAACCCGGACAGCGAATTAAGGGTAGAGTTACACCATATAAACAGGTCATCGCTGATGTATGCCAGATTCTCCAATCCTTCCAGCGAAATCAAGGCATAGTTATTTAATATCGAAAGGGATCCTTCGACTGAAGCCAAATTCTCCAGCCCCGCCAGACTCAGAAGAAGAGGATTTCCATAGGATCCCCCAATTGTTAGATCTCCGCCGATGGAAGTCAAATTCTCCAAACCGGACATCGAGGTCAAGGCATCATTCCATAGTATATCAAGGTCTCCCCCAATGGAAGCCAAATTCTCCAATTCGGCCAATGAGGTCAGGGCATTATTGTGGTTTATCAAAAGGTTTCCTCCAATGGAACTCAAATCCGCCAATCCGGCCAGCGAAGCCATGACATTGGTTCCTACTATAGAAAGGGATCCACCAATCGAGACTATATTTTCCAAGCCAGCCAGCGAGGTCAGGGCATAGTTATTGTATATTGTGAGGTTTCCGTTGATGAAATCCAGATTCTCCAAGCTATTCAAAGAGGTTAAAGCAGTGTTCCCAAGTAAAAAGCCGCCGATACTTAGGCTTCCACCCAGAGAGGCCAGGTTTTCCAATCCAATCAGTGAGGTCAACTCATTATTCTCATAGATCTCAAGATCTCCGCCGATGGAAGTCAGTACACTTAAACCGTTCAGGTTTGTGATATCGTTTCCTTGAATTGTAACATCCCCTTCAATCTCCATACAATTGGGATGGTTTATCTGGAAGTTATCAATTTCTTCCTGGGTGGTGAAGGTGATACCTTCGGGCAGGCAGGTGCTTGGTGGGATTCCCGGCGGTGATAACAATGAATCCATAAATATCAATGCCCTTTCTTTAAATCCGCCAGGTATCATATGCCCGCCATTATGATCGTAAAACTCGTAGGGGAGCCCCAACAGTTCAAGGGAATCTTTAAACGCAATATGGCAGGGATAAATGCTTGCATCTGCACTTCCACAACCAAAAAATATCCCAACACTGTCCCCGGGGTATAATTGATGTATCAAATGATCGATGCTGTTGTTCCTGGCCTTCATCAAAATCGTATCAATATAATCGCCGTTTTCATCCAAAGGAAACTCAACTATCGGCGGATTGATATAGGTTTGTGGCGTATTCAGGTTGGGTGCAAAAGCACCGAAAACCAGAAACATAAACTGGGTAGTTGAACCAGAACCAGAATTATCGTAATCGTAAAAGAAAGGCGGGCCGGGTTGATTTTGCTGGAGGACATGCAGGCGTGTTGAATCCAATACTACTTCCGTTAGATTAAGGATCTGAGAGGCTGCAGCGGCCAAAACCCTGAACTTGTCTTTGTGCATAATCCCAAACCTGAATGTACCATATCCTCCCATTGAAAAACCCAATACGGCCCTGTGGTCGCGCGAAGGATAAGCCCGGAATGAAGATTCAACCCAATTCGTCAGGTCGTTGATCATATAATCCTCGTAGTTGCCCCAAATAATCGAATTCATATACATCGAGCCCTCGAAAGGACCGGGGCTGTTGTCGGCACCAACCATAATTACCGGTTCAATAGTACCGTTATTTATCAGCGATTCCATCATGCCTATCATGCCATTCATTTCGTTCTGATCACCAAACCAGCCATGCAGGTAATAGATCACTGAATAATACGTGTCGGGGTTTTCATCGTATCCTGGCGGAAAATAAATATCCACCATCTTGGTTTCCTGGAGCGCCTCACTGTAAAATGAGGTGTCGATGTGGTTGATCTGTGAAAACAACAGATTTGCTGTTAAAATGATAGTTGTTAAAAATGCAAGTTTTTTCATGATGTTTTTGTTTTATGGATTTTTAAAATGTAAAGATACAACATGCGGGAGGGGAATATGAAGAAGATTTGTGAACGCCGGGGTTTAATTGATGAACGCCCGGGTTGGGTTAGTTAACGTAGGGGAAATGGAGTAGTGGAGTTGTGGAGAAATGGGGAAATGGGGCGAGGGTGTGATTCAAAGTTCTGTCTTGAATTTGGTGCTTCTAAGTTGTGGATACGGATTTATGTTGGTATAATCCTTTCACCCTTTCAGAGGGTTTGTTATAGAAGAAAAGAATAATGGATAAATCCCAAAACCCCGAAGGGGTGAAATAAGGAATTTGAGTAAAGCGAATCGGGTAAGTACATGATTGATGAGTGTATTAGCGTAAAATTTGTCGTTTTCTCGTCAGGCCCTGCATAAGAAAACCTTTCAAACCACCTCAAACGGAACCTCTATCACCACCTTTGTGCCGGTAGCATTGCCTAATTCATTTTTTAAATCAACTATTTCTGAAGATGTTTTCTTCTAATCCCTACCTTTGCCCTTCATCAATAAAACCAACATCAAATGCCATATCCTTACACTCCTCCCGATTATTTCCAGATGGATGAATTGCTGAGTGACGAACACAAAATTATCCGCTCGGCTATTCGCGATTGGGTTGACCGTTCCGTGATTCCTGTGATTGACGAAGCTGCACAGAAAAATGAGTTTCATATCCGGTTTATCAAAGAGCTGGGCGAACTGGGCGCTTTCGGCCCCTTCATTCCTGAAGAATACGGTGGTGCAGGAATGGACCACATTGCCTATGGTGTGATTATGACAGAACTTGAACGTGGCGATTCTGCTATCCGGTCAACAGCATCAGTGCAAACTTCGCTGGTGATGTACCCCATTTTTACTTTTGCTTCGGAAGAACAAAAACAGAAATATTTGCCAAAATTAGCTGCCGGTGAAATTATCGGATGTTTTGGCCTCACCGAACCCAACCATGGCTCCGACCCGGGAAGTATGGAAACCCGCGTAAAAGACATGGGCGACCACTACCTGCTGAATGGAGCCAAGATGTGGATAACCAATTCTTCCATCGCGGACATTGCCGTGGTGTGGGCAAAAGATGAAGAAGGCATCGTTAGGGGAATGGTGGTGGAAAAAGTATGGTTGGGCTTTTCTGCCCCAGAAACCCATAATAAATGGTCGCTACGGGCATCGGTAACGGGTGAGTTGGTTTTTGACAATGTAAAAGTTCCCAAGGAAAATATCTTCCCAAATGTACAGGGATTAAAAGGCCCGCTGATGTGTCTCAACTCTGCCCGCTATGGAATTGCCTGGGGTGCCATTGGTGCTGCCATGGACTGTTACAACACGGCACTTCAATATTCGCTGGAACGGAAACAATTCAACAAACCCATTGCCTCATTCCAGCTTCAGCAGAAAAAGTTAGCAGAATTCCTCACTGAAATCACCAAGGCACAATTGCTGGCCTGGCGGCTGGGAGTTTTAAAAAATGAAGACAAAGTCACCCCTGCACAAATCTCGATGGCCAAGCGCAACAATGTGGAGATGGCGTTGAAGATAGCCCGTGATTCGCGCCAGATATTAGGTGCCATGGGCATCACCGGCGACTTCCCTATGATGCGCCACATGATGAACCTCGAATCGGTGATTACCTACGAAGGAACGCACGATATTCATTTGTTGATTACCGGGGCGGATATTACAGGGATAGCTGCGTTTGAATAAAAAATAAAAAAGTTGCAGGTTGCAAGTTTCAGGTTGCAGAACAGGACAGCCCCCCACTTGCAACCTGTAACCTGCAACTTGTAACGGGCCCCTTCCACTTTATCAACAACATTACTTTTTCTTACACCACTGTAAAGCACTGAATTCATTTACTTTATACTGATGAAATATTGATGTCTGTTTTATTGTCAACAATCAAATAGCAGTACTTTTGTGAAAATTTTAACAGTGTTATTTCACGAACAGAAAAACTATTCACAAGAATGAAACCAACGCACATTGAACACATTGGAATCGCCGTTAACAGTATTGAAGAAAGCATTCCCTATTACGAAAATGTTTTAGGATTGAAATGTTATGCCGTCGAAGAGGTGAAAGACCAAAAAGTAAAGACCGCTTTTTTCATGGTTGGACAAACAAAAATTGAACTTTTGGAATCAACAGACCCCGAAGGGCCCATCGGCAAATTCATCGAGAAAAAAGGAACTGGTATCCACCACCTTGCCTTTGCCATGGAAGATGTAGGTGCTGCTTTGGAACAAGCTGAAGAAAAGGGCATCCGCCTTATCGATAAAACTCCCCGCAAAGGGGCCGAAGGCCTGAGCATTGGCTTCCTGCACCCTAAGTCAACTGGTGGTGTGTTGACAGAGTTTTGTAGTAAATAGAGGAAAGGCAGGGAATAGGGTATATAGGGGAAATAAGGTATAAGGGGAAACAACTTTTCGGTTGAATGAAAAAACCAAAGGCAAATTATCCAGACAAACCACATTTTCATCTTATAAACACTATACACCCTATATACCTTATCAACCCTATACACCAGTTTAACCAAGAGATTATCCTCAATCAAAAGAATTAAATGATTTTAACAGTTTAAATCAACCAAATTACCCAATGAATAATCAGGACAAATTGCAGCAGCTTATCGATTTGCGTGTGAAAGCCCGCCAGGGTGGTGGCGAACAACGCATTGCTGCCCAGCATAACAAAGGAAAATATACAGCCCGCGAGCGGATTGAAATGTTACTTGACGAAGGCAGCTTCGAAGAGTACGACATGTTCGTCACCCACCGTAGCCACGACTTCGGCATGGAAGATAAAGTATTTCTTTCGGATGGGGTAATCACCGGCCACGGAACCATCGACGGACGTATTGTTTACATCTTTTCGCAGGACTTTACCGTTTTTGGAGGTTCACTTTCGGAAACATTTGCCCAAAAGATTTGCAAGATTATGGATCAGGCCATGAAGGTTGGCGCACCGGTAATTGGCATCAACGATTCGGGTGGGGCACGTATCCAGGAAGGTGTGAAAAGCCTTGCCGGATATGCCGAGATTTTCCAGAGAAACATTCTGGCATCCGGTGTAATCCCACAAATTTCTGCCATCTTCGGCCCGTGTGCCGGTGGTGCTGTTTATTCGCCAGCCCTCACTGATGTGGTAATCATGAGCGACAAAACCAGCTATATGTTTGTAACCGGCCCTAAGGTTACAAAAACTGTAACTGGTGAAGATATTTCAGAAGAAGACCTGGGTGGTGCTACGGTTCACGCTACAAAATCAGGTGTAGCGCACTTCAGGGCTGATGATGAAGACGAGGGCATTATGCTCATCAGAAAAACACTGGAATACCTGCCTCAAAACAATCTTGAAGATCCTCCTGTTACAGAATGCCACGACCCTATCGACAGAAAAGATGACCACCTCAATGAAATTATCCCTGATGCAAGCTCTGCTCCTTATGATGTAAAAGACGTTATCCACTCCATTGTTGATGATGACGAATTTCTTGAATTCCACAGACATTATGCTAAAAACATTGTAGTTGGCTATGCTAAGTTCAATGGCCAGCCGGTTGGTATCGTTGCCAATCAACCCAACTACCTGGCAGGTGTGCTCGATATTGAAGCGTCGCGAAAAGCAGCACGTTTTGTCAGGCTCTGCGATGCTTTTAACCTTCCGGTTATCACATTGGTTGACGTTCCGGGATTCCTGCCGGGAAGTGCACAGGAATACGGCGGCATCATTATTCATGGGGCAAAACTAATGTTCGCTTATGGCGAGGCTACTGTACCGAAAATCACCATTACCCTACGTAAATCGTATGGTGGCGCCCATGATGTGATGGGTTCGAAACAATTGCGTGGTGACATTAACTATGCCTGGCCATCAGCAGAAATTGCTGTAATGGGCCCAAAGGGTGCTATCGAAGTACTTGAAGGAAGGAAGGTGAGAGAAATATCTGACCCTGAAGAAGCTGCCAAATACATCGAAACAAAAGAGGCCGAGTACCGCGAAAAGTTTGCAAATCCATACGAAGCGGCAAAATTTGGCTATATCGATGATGTGATAGAACCCAGGAACACACGCTTTAGGATAATCAGGGCCTTGCAGACACTTTCCTCGAAAAAGGATTCGCTTCCGGCCAAGAAACACAGCAATATTCCATTATAAAATATGTGCGTTATGTTACAGGAAATTCAATTCAGTTTCTCAAATGTTACAGGGTCTGATATTACAATTGCCATTGTGGGATATGTGATCGTATTTACTGCTTTAGTGTTGCTTTTTTTTGTTTACAACTTTATTCCAAAATTGATCAACATTAAGGTACGCCGCAGGTTGAAAAAGGAAGGGAAGTGCGAAGAATGTGGTGATTTACACATGGAAGGAGATGTAAACGCTGCCATAAGTATGGCGCTATATCTTTATATGAACGAAATCCATGATGAGGAAAGCGATGTGATCACCATCAAGCGAATCTCAAAGCAATACACACCCTGGAATTCAAAAATCTATTCTACTAACACTTATTTTAGAATGTCAAGAAAATGAAAAAATTCAAATTCACAATAAAAGGCCACGATTACGATGTTGATATTAAAAACATCGAAGACAACATCGCTAAGATTGAAGTAAACGGTACAGTTTATAATGTTGATTTCCATAAGGATTTAAAGCAAACCAAAACCCCTAAACTTGTGCGCCAGGCAGTTCAAACCCATCGTCGCGACAGCAAAATTAAAAAGACCATTACCAAAACCGCCGGACATGATGTGAAGTGTCCATTACCCGGCAATATTGTGCAGGTATTCGTTAAGGACGGTGATGAAATAAAACTTGGCGATAAACTACTGATGTATGAGGCCATGAAGATGGAAAATACCATTACCGCAGAAAAAGATGGTATCATTAAAAACCTGAAAGTCCAGCAGGGCGACAGCGTACTTCAAGGCGATCTCCTGATGGAAATAGCATAACAACAGTAAAAATCAAAACTCAATTACTGATGAAAAAATTACTTACTGTTATTGGAATTATTTCGATCCTTGGCCTCTTGTCATTTGCTTTTCCCACAAGCTTTACTTCGGATAGCCCGGTTGCCAATAGCGAAATTAGCATCCAAGATGACACTTCCGACATTAACCAACAAACAAATGACACTGGTAAGACCACAGCAGGCAAAGGTATCAGCAAATTCCTGCGTTATACCGGATTTGCCAATGCCACCCCCGGCCACCTGGTTATGTTGCTTGTTGGACTGGTTTTTATTTTCCTTGCCATCCGCTACGATTATGAACCCTTGCTGCTTATCCCAATTGGGGTTGGTGTGCTTATCGGCAATATTCCGTTTATGCTGGATGCGGGCTTGAAGTTGGGGATTTATGAAACGGGCAGTGTGATGAATTACCTTTATTTTGGCGTCACTGCCGGTATTTATCCACCGCTGATTTTTTTGGGTATTGGTGCAATGACGGATTTCTCTTCGTTGATTTCTAATCCAAAATTGATGCTGCTAGGTGCTGCTGCCCAGGTGGGTATTTTTGCCACTTTCATCGGTGCCCTGGTATTAGGGTTTTATCCTGCCGAAGCAGGTGCCATTGGAATTATCGGAGGTGCCGACGGCCCAACAGCTATTTTTCTTTCATCGAAATTGGCAAACGGAATCAACATCCTTCCCAATGGAGCTACCGTGCAAAACCTGATTGGCCCTATCGCCATTGCCGCATATTCATACATGGCACTTGTTCCGGTAATCCAGCCACCAATTATGCGGGCTTTAACAACCAAGCAAGAGCGATTGATAAAAATGAAGCCCCCGCGGGCTGTTACCAAACTCGAAAAAATTCTTTTCCCGATTATCGGATTGTTGTTTACCGCTTTCATTTCACCAAGTTCATTGCCTTTGTTAGGCATGCTTTTCTTCGGAAACCTGCTAAAGGAATCCGGTGTAACAAAACGACTGGCCGACACTGCCAGAAATTCACTTATCGATATTGTTACCATCCTTTTGGGCTTAACGGTTGGTGCTTCAACACAGGCTGATGTATTTCTTACTGAACAAAGCATTCTAATCTTCATTCTTGGGGCCTTGTCATTTATGGTAGCTACGGCTGGCGGACTGATTTTTGCTAAGGTGATGAACCTGTTCCTTCGCGGAGATAACAAAATCAACCCGCTGATTGGTGCCGCGGGCGTTTCAGCAGTACCTGATAGTGCCAGGGTGGTACAAATGCAAGGTTTGAAAGAAGATCCAACCAACCACCTGTTGATGCACGCCATGGCACCTAATGTTTCGGGTGTGATTGGTTCGGCAGTTGCGGCTGGTATTTTGTTGAGCTTTTTGTTGTAAGAAGCGCAACCCATACTGGGTTGTAAATCCACAAACACAGCCTATTTCTACAATAGCTGAACCTGTACCAGGTTCCTGTTTTATTCATTTCGCCGGAGAACTCCGTAGGAGTTCAGCTATTGTAGAAATGATTTTCGATAGAAGAAACAACTACCCGGTATGGGTTGTACATCGAATATTCACCGGGTGAATAAGCAAAAAACAATCACAGTGTCCATGGGAATAGTACCATAGTTGGACAATATTTATCGGGCGATTTTCTACCAACTACTTGACTAATTACCGGATCAATTATTATTATCTTTGGCAAAAAATCTATCCTATGCTAATAATTGGTATTGCCGGGGGATCCGGATCGGGTAAAACTACAGTTGTAAATAAAATCATCAAAAGCCTTCCGAAAAACGCTGTTTCAGTGATTTCGCAGGATGCGTATTATAAAGATAACGGACACCTGTCCGATGAGGAAAAAAAAAGGATCAACTTCGACCACCCTGCCTCAATTGAATTTGCATTGCTCAACAAGCACCTGGATACACTAATTTTTGGCGAAGCTATTGAGCGTCCGGTGTATAATTATGTTACTTGTGCCCGGGCAAAAGAAACCGTTCCTGTTGAACCGAAAAAAGTAATTATTGTCGAAGGCATCCTTATCCTTACCAATGCCAAACTAAGGGATAAGTTCAGCATCAAAGTATTTGTGGATGCCGATGGTGACGACCGCCTCATGCGCATCATCTATCGTGACTTGATTGAACGTGGCCGCTCGGTGCAGGACGTCCTCGAACATTACGATAAATTTGTTAAGCCCATGCACCTTCAGTTTATTGAGCCCACAAAGCGCTATGCCGACATCATTGTTCCCCAGGGAGGAACTAACCTTGTTGCCATCGATCTGTTGAGTTCTAGGATTAGGATGAATTTGGATAGTTAGGGCGGAAGAAGTAAAAATGGTATAGTGGATATAAGGTATAGGGTGTGCAAAGGGATGCAAGCCCTGAGGCACGAAGGGATAGCGACCCTGCCTCCTTCAAACCAGGATTTCCATCCCCTCATTTCGTTCAGGGCTTTAGGCTCTTAAAAAGTCACTATTGCTAACATGTTAACGATATTTTGTTGGTCTTTTTTCCCGCGAAGCGGTTTTAATTTTCCACATAGTGGTGCTATGCACAAATTTGCACATAAGCAAATTTTCAAATTGATGTGGGCTCTTACACTAAAAAACCCACCACAAAAGTGATGGGCCAGTACAAAATATTTTTAAGATCAATCGTTATAATCCAGCTTCTTCGGATATCTTTTTCACCCAGGCATCAATTCTTTCTTCTGTCAACTCATCCTGCTGATCTTCGTCAAGGGCAAGGCCTAAAAATTCATCACCTTCAACCGATTTAGATCCTGTAAATTCGTAGCCTTCGGTGGGCCAGCGTCCGATTAATTTTGCACCGGCAATTTCAAATTCTTCTTTTATGGTTTTGATTCCGTCCACAAAATGATCGGGATAAAGAATTTGGTCGCCCAAGCCAAAAATGGCAACGTGTTTATCTTTTAAACCAGCCTTTTCGACAACCCTGAAAAAATCGAACCAACGGTTACCATCATCTGATTTTTCCCAAACATCTGCACCTACTGTTGATCCACCAATGATAAACAAATCATAGTTTTCCAATTTCAAATCATTTATTTCGTCAATGCTATGTAATTCGATTTGTCCCGGGGGAAATTTACCGTTGATCAGCGTAGCACAACTTTCAACATTTCCACTCTTTGGCCAGTAAAATAATCCGATTTTTTTCATTTTAAAATGTGTATTCTTAGGTTTTTATCTCGTTGTGCAAAATTAGAAACTAAATCTAATCCTGCGTTATTTTACTTTGAAATCTTTTAAAAATATTCGTGCGGCGTCATCGATAGACTTTGAAACAGGAACGTATTTGTGTTGAATGGCTGCTGATAACTTTTGATTTGAAAAATAGAACCGGCCAAATGCCGCGCGGGCAATTTCTTTAGAAAAAGTCGGCCTCACACCAGCAAGTAGTTTCACCTGCTCAACCCTCCAACCCACTTCACCCATCCAGGGTGCAAGCCTTACAAAGGGTTTTATCTTTCCCAACGCTGAGGCTATCATGGTGATGATATTTCTAAAGGACACATCTTCCGCCGAAAAAATATAACGCTCATTCTTTAGTTTGGATTTCATCAGCTTTACCATCAAACCCGCCACATCCCTCACATCAATGTAGCCGTTCACCCCATTTGAATAAAATGGCATTCCGTTTGAAACCGTCGAAAATAGTTTTGTACTTCCCGAATTCCAATTGCCCGGGCCCAGGATAATGGATGGAATGACAATAATCGAGTCCAGGCCCTCTTCCATACCGCGCCACACTTCCCGTTCGGCTGCATATTTACTGATGGCATAAAAGGAGTTGCGCTTAGATGTTTTCCACAAATGGTTTTCAGTAATTGTTTCACCTTGCTTTTCTTTTCCCAGGGCCGAAACCGAACTTACATGGCACAGCTTTTTTACGCCTGCCTTTAGTGCGGCATTCACAACATTGGCAGTCCCATGATGATTGATCCGCTCTAACTCGTAACGGTCCTTTTTGTAAAACGAAACCAGGCCGGCACAATGATAAATTTCGCTAACACCATTAAGTGCTTCTTCAAGCGAATAAATGTCAGTGATATCTCCTTCAACCCATTGAATTTTTTCAAACAAAGCATCGGCATCATCACTGTACCACGAAAATGTTTTTCGTGCCTGCTCAATATTACTTGATGCACGCCTTAATGCTTTCACTTCCTCGCCTTCCCTTACAAGTTCAAGCAACAAATGCGAGCCTACCAATCCTGTTCCTCCGGTTACCAATATCATGGGGCAAAGGTACACAAAGTTTGGAGTGAGCTAAAGTGACTAAAGTGGGGAGTGAGCTAAATTACTTAGAGTTTGGAGTGAGCTAAATTACTTAGAGTTTGGAGTGAGCTAAAGTGACTAGTGTTATGTCAATCGAGAAGTTTAGGGGTATTTTGACATTTCAATGTGCTATGCACGATTGAAAGTCAGGGCATTGACATTGAAACGTGCAGAGCTCTTTCAATGAGTAATTGAATTCAAGTTACAAAACTCAGAGCTCAAAACTTTAGTTTACTCTACTAACTTTAGACACTCTATGAACTTTAGGCACTCCAAGTACTTTAGATCACTCTATGAACTTTAGTTCACTTGAAGTACTTTTCCTTATATATTTGCAAAAATTTTTTGGATATGAATTTTATTGAAGAATTGAAATGGCGTGGCATGATCCACGATATGACCCCGAACCTGGACAAGCAACTCGACAAAGAAATGACCTCGGCATATGTGGGCATCGACCCTACTGCCGATTCATTGCATATTGGCCACATGGTGTCGGTGATGATGCTAAAACATTTTCAGGTAAATGGCCACAAACCCATTGTTTTGGTGGGTGGTGCCACAGGTATGATTGGTGATCCTTCGGGAAAATCGAAAGAAAGAAACCTGCTGGACGAGGAATCTTTGGCCCATAACCAGGACTGCCTGAAAAATCAACTTTCAAGGTTTTTGGATTTTGGGGAAGAAAGTGCCAACGGTGCAATGATGGTGAACAATTACGATTGGATGAAGGAATACAGTTTTCTTGATTTTATCCGTAACATCGGGAAACACATTACGGTGAATTATATGATGTCGAAGGATTCGGTAAAAACCCGCCTGGGCAGCGAATCAAAGGAAGGCATGTCGTTCACCGAATTCTCGTACCAACTGGTGCAGGGCACCGACTTCCTCACCCTTTACGAAACACACAACTGTAAACTTCAGTTGGGTGGCTCCGATCAGTGGGGAAACATTGTAACGGGAATCGAATTGATCCGTCGCAAACTGGGCCACGAAAATGATGCTTTTGCCCTGACATGCCCCTTGATCACCAAAGCTGATGGTGGCAAATTTGGCAAAACCGAAGAAGGCAATATCTGGCTCGACCCCGAAAAAACTTCACCTTATACATTCTACCAATTCTGGCTCAATACCTCCGATGATGATGCAGCCCGCTACATCAAGATTTTTACTTTACTCTCGAAAGACGAGGTTGAAGCTTTAATTGCCGAACACCAGGAAGCACCACATATGCGCCTGCTACAAAAACGCCTGGCCAAAGAAGTCACCACCATGATCCACTCCGAAGAGGACTACGATGCTGCTGTGGAAGCTTCACAAATTTTATTTGGTAAAGGAACTACTGAAGTTTTTCGTAAGCTTAGCGCCGATATGATCCGCAGTATTTTTGAGGGTGTTCCCCAAAGCAATGTAGCACGTACTGAAATTCATGCAGGCATCCCAATTATCGATTTTCTATCCAACAAAGCCAAAGCCTCTTCATCCAATCGCGAAGCACGTGAATTCATTAAAAACAATGCCATCTCCATCAATGGCCAAAAGGTAAAAGATGATTTTGTGGTAAGCAGCGATTCACTTTTGCAGGAAAAATACATCCTGGTACAGCGGGGTAAAAGGAACTTTTATTTGGTGATTTGCGGGTAAGGAAGCCCTCTCTTGACAATATTTTTATCTTATGTCGTTTCAAGGTGCTTCGCACGCTTAAAAGTCAGAGGCTTGACCTTGTAACGTGCGGAGCACTTTCAAGCGTCAAAACATGGATGACTTACTCTAGCGGAGATTCCTCATATTGAGAAATAATACCGTACAGCAAATCACAACAACGATATCAATAGCGAACAAAATGTTTTGCAAGGTAGTCCAATGTTGAAATCCAATGACAAAAATGCCGGCAACCAGTCCTATCATCGGAAAAATAATCCCCCAAGCAGGGGAAAAATCCCTTTTCAACATCAGCAAAAGGCCAAGTACGAAATAGATAATGCCAAATGCAACCATATTCATTTCAACCGTGTCCCATGCTGTCCTGAAAATAGGCAACACATGCAATACTCCTGAAACGAGAAGAAGCGTGGCAACAAAATATCGCAGCACTTTCATCTATTTTTTTTCTTTCTTTTTTTTATCTTTTGCAGCATTTTTAGCCTTTGCTTTCTCACCCGCACCAATCGGAATACTAATATATGCATAAAGTGAATTGTTTTGCTGGGCATCCAAAGAGCCGTCTTTGATAATATTGGTAAAACCTGCATAATAACGAATACCCAGGTTCAACCCTGTTCCTTTCATTAAATGGTATCCAATGCCGGCCATTCCACCTGCATCAAACTTGTTACACTGGTCGTAAATGTTATTATTATAAGAAATGTCCTCATCTTCAGTTACTGTATTATAAAACACATCAGTGGCTTTTACCAGCACCCCAAACATAGGGCCCGCTTCAAGGAACAGTTGATTTTTAAACTGATACCTTAACAGTATCGGGATATTCAGGTATCTCAACTGACGGTTGATATTGCCAGTTTGGAACATTGTATCCAACACCGCATCATTTAATGAATACGGGGCTAATCCATCTCCCCCCATAGGTGACTTAAGTATAAGTCCGGTATGCATATACCAATTGGAATTTTGCTTAAGAAGAATGTCAAAATATAAGCCAAGGTTTAAACCATGTGCGGATTTTGGTGAACTGACGTTAGACATGCTGTAAAAATTAATACCACCATCAAGACCAAATTTTAAATCTGGTGTATTTAGCTTTTCACCGAAAAGTAGGGCAATAACCACTTGCGAATTAGCAACCCTGGGGCAAGACACGCCTATTACAACAGCGATGAGAATGGAAATAAGTAGTTTTAATTTCACGATTAGATTTTTAATGTTTATAGAAAGTTTATTATTTTGTAATTGTTTAGGTGGTTGAGAAATTTGTTAAAACGAAAACCTTTTTCCAATTGAAAGTCATTTATGGTCATTTGTAGTCATTTTTTTCAAATAAAATGACGCGCGAAGCGTAAATAACAATTAATGACATCCGCCGGCTGGCGGATAAATGACACAATTGAAATTATTTAAACGAAAGATTCACTCCATTTCTATACCAGCTAAATAGATACATTATTTTAATACTATGTTAACTTTATTGATTTTACCATTGAATTCAGGTGATGTTCCATAATCCGCCACCTGGGTCCCTTCATCGGTACCAACATCTGCACCCTCTTCCAATGAAAATATGCCACGTTGGGTTTTTGGAAGCCTCACCATATCTACCTGTTCTTCATCTACCAACAGTATTCCTGTCCCTCCTTTCCCAGGACCTCCGCCATCATAGTTAAAATCATATTCGAGCTTATATCTTCCCGGTTTAAGCAATTCTGATGAGCTAAGCTGATACTGTTCTTTCCCAAGATAATTGTACGTAAAACAAGGCTTTCCATCCTTAAGGTAAAATGAGATACCCCCAAACCTGCCGCCCTGACATACAATCACACCATTACTGTTTTCGACCAAAGTAACATCTGCTGTAATAGTATAGGAGGTATTGCCCATGTTCAGAAATACATCATTCCCCATTCCCTTCATTCCTTCGGAAAGGGTCATTGATTTTCTCCCGGCCATTACAGTTGGCCTTCCTACCAGAACAGGGTTTCTTCTTTCCATCGTGCGGTCATCGATAGGGAGCACATGATATTTTTCTGCCTCCATCATAAAAAGCTCCTGCATTGCTTTTAATTTATCGGGATTTACTGCGGAGAGATCTTCTGACAAGCTAAAGTCTTCATTCGTGTTGTACAACTCCCACCAGTCCTGCTGTAAGGTTTGGGGTATCTGAAAAACCCAGGGGGGACGGTGAATAGTCCTTGCCAACCAGC
>Ga0208900_1000687_pt1 | contig 20507 bp, 21 predicted proteins | sample AntAceMetag02UKK_FD_184763 | JGI IMG/M metagenome (GOLD analysis project Ga0208900, IMG submission 184763) | Saline lake microbial communities from Ace Lake, Antarctica - Antarctic Ace Lake Metagenome 02UKK (SPAdes) (version 2) | ecosystem: Environmental > Aquatic > Non-marine Saline and... | reverse complement strand
CTTTTATTTTTTTTAATAGATTACTTTTTTGTAATTACAAAATTTTGATTCGTATTAATTTTTTTGCAGATTACCTATTTTACAGTCAAAAAGGTACAGTGACTTCATTTTTAGGATTAATAGAATAAGATTAGAGCTACCAAACTCCAAAAATACTGAAAATTTATCTCAATACCATCTTTCCTCTAAATATTTTTTTTCCTTTCAGTTCAACAATATAAATTCCACTTTGGAGATTACCTCTTAACAACTCAATGGAGGAAGATTGAATATGATTTCTTTGAAATACCATTTGTCCGGTTAAATCGAATATCCTTAAAATATAGTCCTGTTTCTCATTATTTTGAAAAGATGCAGTTGTTTTGGAATCAAAAGGATTTGGGTAGATTGAAATGTTATCATTATTTGCCCCAGGCGTTTCATTAATACCATTTGTTGTTCCAGTATTAAATGAAAATCCAATCCGATTTTCTATTCCGCTTTGGGAGTTTGACTTCCCCATTATTGCTAAGCCAATAATTCCAAAATTCTCACAAGTGTTTGAATTGGATAATTGGCTACCGGATGAAAACATCAGAAGCTGATTCTCGTAAGGTTGACACAGTAAATCTCCCGGATTAACAAATAAAAGCAAAGCAATTATTAAAATTCTAAGTTTTTCTATAATATTCATGATGTATTATTTTTTGTTCTCTATTTACATTGTTGGGAAGCTAGTTCTATGTTTCCATTTAAGATGGCAATTTCATTCGGGCTTTGATAAATTTCGCTTTCCCAAATAAAAGTTGGACTTGCATCAATATCGATAAAATTGTCTATCATGTATTGATACTCATGCTGGATTAATGATCCTCTTTCATTTTCAATTAATTCAACAATGGCGTCAATTTCATTTTTTGTGATACCCGCATTCAATGCTAATTGTTGCCATTCAGATGCATTATCTTTAATTCGAAGTTTTAAATAGTCCACAAACAGATTTGAATAATTGTCACGAATTATCATTTGCACCAGGTTCTCAATAATTTCTGGCTCACCATGAAGCGAAACAAAGCCACCGCTTTTTTTACTGAAAATATAACGAATTTCTAAGGTGGTTTTATTATTCTCATTTATATCATCCAGCTTTGTAATAACAGATGATATGGCACTATTTCCAAATGGACAATGACTCATTACAAATAGTTCAAGCGTATTTTCCTTTACCGTACTTAAATTTACTACTTCAAATTTTCCGGGCTCTTTAATATGTCCTATAAGGAAGGCTTTATCGCTATCATCTGGTTCCCAATCAATGATTGCATTCCCAAGCTCCCATACGGCACCTTCGCTTGTAAAAACAGGATGGCCATCTACTTCATGAATAACCCCTATTAGTCTTTGTAAATCCCACAGAGGATTGTTTAATGCAAAATCAATCTTATTTGACAAAGACTTTACAGCATTTAGAGCAACCTTATCATTTGGAGCTGGATTTGCGATATTAATTGATTTGAGTAACTCTATTGATTTTTGTGCTGTATAAAGTTCAAGAACATCAAAAACTCTTTTATTGGTTGTTGACAAATGCCAGAAAATTTGATCGTTCTCATTTTTGATATTCAGGTCAATTTCAATATTTCCTTTGTATCTGGTTAACCCATTAGTGACAGCTCCCGACAGTATAGAAAATTCGTTTAAGTTCAATACGATTTCGTAGTTGGCCGGCTTAAACTGAGTATTATTGTTATCGCCTTCCTGTGCATATCCTTGTTGCAGTAAAACCAGAACCAGGATAAGCAAGATAAAATGTTTATTATATTTTTTCATGATCTTTGTATTTTTTGGTATAAAGCTTACGGTGCGCAAACGCAACAACATTCACTAGAGTAAAATGGAGGATTAGTGGCTGCACTACAACTTCCCGTGTCAGAAGTTACATAACAACTAAAATTAGAAGTGGATCCACACTCCCCACCAACAACATTTCCAGATCCACCACATATTGAATTGCAACTATTCCCACTTCCGCAGAAAGCAGAAGTACTAACCGCTGGTCCCGGAGTACCTTGTGGACCTGCAGGCCCTTGTGGCCCCATTGGCCCCGAAGGTCCTTGTGATCCAGTAGCCCCCTGAGGTCCTGTTGGGCCGGGAGGACCTTGAGATCCAGGATCGCCCTGCGAACCTTGTGGACCCGTTGGGCCTGGGTCACCTTGAGGACCCGTAGGCCCTGGAAGGCCTTGTTCCCCAGGATCACCCTGTGGACCTTGTGGACCCATTAGCCCGGAAGGATCTCCAATCCATTGGCCAAGTTCATCAATCACAGCAATTCCACTAATCGCTATATCACCATAAACATCAATCGTAGCAGAAGGCTGGGTATTACCTATTCCTATGCTGGAGCCATCATCATAAATCAACCCGCTTATAAGAGAATTTCCATCCCACTTTGGAATAAAGTTGGCTTCATTATACCCTACTTCCGGATCCTCTTCGGACGTTAATGGTGAAAAATTCAATTTTGTGATATCAATTGTTGCATCATTAATTTGGTTTCCATTTATCATGCCGATCAGGTTGTGGGCTTTTTCAGCTATAAATGCATACGCAACAGATACAATTACTGTTTGAGGTTCCAGATCTTCACCATTCACTTTAATTTGGAGAAAAACATCGGGGTTATTTTCGAATACAGTTAATGGTATTGGATTGACTGATCCGATAATAACAGAATACACACCATCAGTTACCATAACATTGTTCTGGCTTTCTGCCCATCCACTCCCAGGAAAACTAAATTCGAAATCAACATATCCATTATAGAGCAAACCGTTTTGTAACAAATTTCCCTGGGTTGCAATTTGGTGTGGTACCTGCCCTGATGAAAGTAGATTAAGACAAATAATCATCAATAACATCAAATATTTTCTCATTCGAATGTTAGCAACGAAACTTTTAATTTTAAATACTTTTTTCATAATAAAACCTCCTGTTTATGTTTAAATCATTTGTTTATAAAAAATATGTTGTAGCATAAAATCCATGAAATTGCATTTTTGTATTGTGTAATACGACCCTTCATTTTACGAATCATAAGTTGCCTTTACTCTTTTGGATTTTTGTAAAAAAGTGAACCAAACCGTATAGTATATTATTGACTTTATTATGCCGAATATCGCCACAGGTATCATAGCCTCATTAGCTGCGGAAGGAAGGCCAGCCATGAAAGGAAGAAAGCTTGCAATGATTGTATAAACCAGATAAACTTTCAGATAAATTTTTGTAATTTCAACAGCCCTCGGTTTAATATTCCAGAGGATTGAGCCAGCGTATATACTAAATATCATAAGTCCAATACTTAAGTAGATATCAACGGTAACAAGATCCTCCAGGACCGGATATGTTTTAAAAAGCAGAGACACTTCTTCATACGAGACGAACAAGGTGTAAGCAGTGTACAATGGGCTAAAAATCGTAAGCGACAGGCAAAACAGCAGCAACCATCCTTTTACACCATAATACCGAGGATTGAAAGTCTGTTCAGTTTCCCCTTTTTCTTCGTACCTTTTTTTATCAAAATAGTATCCACATGCACACCTTACGGGAGATACATGGAAATAATCTTTGCCACAATGCGGGCATTTTGTCGGGTTTTGTTGAAGTTTTGAAGTTTCCATTTTGTATTAGGTTTGAGTTATATTTTTTTGTAAAAATTCTGTTATTATTAGCTTTCATCAATCGACTGAGTTTAAAAAGTATATCCTATTCCAACATGGATAAAAGATTGATCCCATTCTTCAAAAAAGCCACAAAATGATTCCCGAAAACCAATTTCTATGGTACTTTTCTTTTTATTTCCAAATTTCAATGCTATTCCTAAAGTAATTAGCGGTTCTCCATAGAAGTAAGAACTCGTATATCCATCATCAAAATCATGCCATAGGAATCTTGTTCCAATCTCAGCAAAAATTATTGAAGATGTTTTACCTTTCTCCGAAATGTAAAAATTGTTTGCTAATGAAAAAACACCATAAAGCCCATTCTTTAAATAATCATTACCCGGACAGTACCATACTCCGGGGCCTACCCCAAATTCATAAAATCCAATTTTATATTGGTATTTAAAAGATGCATCAAAGAAAGGTGGCTTGCTTTTAACATAATCGTATTTGTTGAGGAGAGCTTCAACTGCTACTTTGACTAAGAATGAACTTTGCCCTTTTGTAGTATGTGTTTTTAAATTTTCAGGAATGGAATCATTAAAATCCTGTGAAAAGCCGTTTTGTGTTATTAACGTGATGCAGAAGCTTAGGATTAACACATTCCTTAAATAATAATTTTTCATATTTACCTCCTAAAATTTAGTTTTCCCCTACTCATAAGGCTTTTCGGTTTGCGCCCCCGATGGGTTAAACCTGTTCGGGGCAGGCTCGTTTTTTCGTGTGGTTTCTGGTCTCCACTATTTTCTTTCCCGTCACTTTGGGTGGTCAGTCCTTATTTAGCCATTTTGTGCTTTCATTAGTTTCTACTTTAGTATCACTGGTTTTGCTAAAAAGTAAACATCAAAAAATAATATTTCTACTTCCACATTAAAATCACTGTCACTAAAATTGAAACACTTTAATCAGTCTGGGGTCTTCCCTATAAATCCCTGTACTTTTTTATCGCACTTAATATTTGCATCCATCCCACGAATGCAAACCAATTTTACATTTCATTTACATTTTAACCAGCTTAGATTTTTGATGTCGAGTAAAGAAAAGATGACAAATTTTATAATTTGTAAGTTTTCCCAATTTGAATGACTATTTCCTTTGATTTCTTATCCCATCTATAATCTTTTGGCCCACCAAATATCATTGGGGTTGCAATGGTTCCATCTTTTACAAAAGTTCCATCACTTCTTAATACCCATCCTTTCTCTTGCATAGATTTGACCCACTTTGTATATTCTCCTGTATATACCTTAACCGAATAATTTATTGTGTGCTTTCCGGGTTTAAGAAAAACAATGCTGCTCTTTTTTACTTTTTTATTGTCAATCTTTACATTTTTATGAATTTTCTGATTGATTACTATTTTTGACAGACTATCTTCAGGGACTTTTTTTAGTCCTTTAGGAATAAACTGTTGTGCAGTCAAATTCCCGGATATTATACATAAGCAAAGACAAATCAATGCTACGAAATTTATTTTTTTCATTTTTACCTCCTTTAAATCATTAAATAATTTCATGTCTTATTTCCCTACTCATAAGGCTTTTCGGTTTCGCCCCCGAATGTTAAACCTGTTCGGGGCAGGCTTACTCAGGGTTTGACTTTAAGTCAAGCCCTGAGTTCCGGAAAAGAAACCTGTTCGGGGCAGGCCCATTTTTTGAGTGGGTTCTGGTCTCCACTATTGAGTGATTAAATAATTATTTATTCTCGGATAGTTTATCCGTTAATAATCTATGGAAATATTGTGAAGCCTTTTTATCACCATTGTTTACCTTGAAACCAACTAACACATGATTATTCCCATTTACCCTCTTAACCGAAACCATCCCACCCTCGCCATTCAAGCTCCATTTACCATTCTCATCACCCACTCCAAAAGTGTTAATAATTCCGTTTTCAATTGATTGGCGTGAATATGCCAAGCATCTGCTAAAAATGATATTTATTTTCTCTTCAATAATATCTCTGCCATAAGGATATTTTTTTTCCAGAAATCCATTCTCCCAGTTAAGTTCCAATTCTGCAATCTTTTGATTGGCAACTTCAGCATACCTAGTGTCCGGGTATTTTGTAATGAACTTATTGTAGGACTCCCGCCTATTTTTCTTTAAAGCAACCTGCCATTCGAGATCAATTATTTTTTGTTCTGCTTCTAATGAATACTTACTTTTTGGGTGATCGATCAAGAATTTCTGAAAAGATTCTATGTTGTTTTCATTACATGATTTTGCCCACATCAAATCAATAATTATATTTTCTGCTTCTGAAGCATATTTGCTTTTTGGGTGATCGATGAGGAATTTTTGAAGAGATTCAATGTTATTATCATTGCATGCTTTTACCCATTTTAAATCAGTAATTATATTTTCCGCTTTTTCGGAATACTTTGAATTTGGATGGTGTGAAACAAATTCTTTCAGTGCATCCAAATCTTCACTTGTTTCAACTCCCAGCCATTCGATTTCAGTAATCTTGTTTCCTGCTTCATTTATAAACTCGCTTTTGGGAAATTCCCCAATAAAATCTTTGTATGCTTCAATTGTATTTTGCTGCTTGGCCTTTTCCCAGGCATTCGTATCATTATTACACGAAAATACCAGCGGAAGCAACAATAATAGCAACAATGAGATTTTAATAAAACTTGATTTTGTTTTCATGATTTGTGAATTTTTAAAGTTAATAAACATATTTATTTGTTTGTCCGTAAGCTGATGTAATTAAAATTTATTCCGTCACTCCATAGAAGAACTAAATTGTCTTTTTCATAAATCGTTCTTTCTCTTTTTAGTAATACCCTATGCTTGGAACTATTCCAAATTTATAACTGTCATTTTATTCGTTGTTTTCTGCCAATTATCAGATAGAGTAATCCCCCAAGCCCAGGAGCCAGAATTACAGCAAGCAACCAAATTATTTTATTTGATCCCCTAAATTGATTATTTGCAAGGTCGATAAGAGGGTATAGTACAAAAAGGCCTACTGTTATTAATTTTACAAAAAGAATTTCTGATACACCAGGCATAAATAATAGTATTGATGCAAGAACTATCATTGTGTTTATTTTAAATTTCCCCTACTCATAAGGCTTTTCGGTTTCGCCCCCGATGGGTTAACCTGTTCGGGGCAGGCCCGTTTTTTTTTGAGTGGTTTCTGGTCTCCACTATTTTCTTTTCCGTCACTTTGGGCGGCCAGTCCTTGTTTAGCCATTTTGTGCTTTCATTAGTTTCTACTTTAATATCTCTGGTTTTGCTAAAAAGTAAACATCAAAAAACAATATTTTCACGTTTTATTTCCCCTACTCGTAAGGCTTTTCGGTTTCGCCCCCGAATGCTAAACCCGTTCGGGGCAGGCCCGTTTTTTATTAGTGGTTTCTGGTCTCCACTGTTCTTTATTTCAAACTTGTTTGTCACCTTAGGTGGTCAGCCTTGATTTAACCTGAGTTTTGCTTCTGTTTTTACTATATACAACCTCCAATGCACAAATTGGAAAAAGAAGTAAGAATTATTTTATAAATTCATAGATACCTCTTAATGAATTGTAGCACCCAGGTTTAGGGTTATTGTATTATTCCTGAAATCGTATTCAGCATAATCGGGTTTCGATATGTTGGTTAAGCCTTTTTCATATCGTATCTCTACCCGTGCATCGTAAAAGTCGTATCCTAAAGCCAGTACCCAATTAGCATCCAATGTTTTGATGCCATCATATTTTTCCTCCTCGGTTTCAGATTCTCCTAATGCTGAAACTGTAATCTTCATGGCAGATTTGGTGCGTAGGTTAACAGACGGGCCGGTCAGAAAATAGACGAAATCACCATATTCTTCCCTTTTGTTGTGGATGTTTATTAGCAGGGGGAGTGACAAATAATTTGCAACCATGTTAAGCTTTAAATCCATATCAATGCCCTGGAAGTATCCACTGCCTTTGAAGGAAGTACCTTTATTTTGGTAAACCAGTTCGGGCTGGAGTGAAAAGTGATCTGTAAGTGGAACATCAACGTACATCCCGATACTGATTCCAAACCGGTTTTTGTTGTCAAGGTTAGTGCCCGAAAAGCCGGAATAATTTAATTCCCTTGAGAAGTCTGAGGCAAAGTCATCTGCTTCGTTACCCCAATTCGAAAAGTTTATTCCTCCAACAAATCCTACTGTAACATCCTCATGTGTTTTCACGGCTTGTTTTTCCTGACAAACAGGGAGAAGTGGTATGATCAACAATATGCTGATTAGTATTCCTGAAGTTTTTGCTTTCATCTATTTAAATTTTTGTTGAGTGTATTCATTTCTTAAAAAAGCTGGCATACCTTACTTTAAAAATTAACGGCTAACCCCAAGCCATAATAGTCCATATTTACATATGGATATACTCTCAGTGAATATGAAGTTTGGCTGTCGTTAAAATAAAGTCTTTTCCATTTTGGAATACATGCCCCGATTATAGCTCCAAGAGCTGCTCCTCCAGCGGTAAAACCAAGAACAAAAGGAGCCCAGTTGACTCCAGAATCATCAAGGGTGGGGTCGGATTTAACAGAAGATATGCCATATATTGCAGATAATAAACCGATACCTGCCCCAACTGCACCATAAGTCACTGCGTAAGTTCCTTGTTTTTCAGATAGAAATCGAACATTTTTCACAGATACAACTTCATCAATACCACTTACATAATTCTTGTATTTTATTGTCGAATCATTAATCAATGTCAGGTTGCGGGCTTTGACGAATTCATATTTGTTTACAAACAATTTTACAACAGGATAGGTTTTGCCATTTTCGATGTAATTGGTTTGGGATTTAACAACGTTTATTAAAAAAAACATCATTAAAACTATGATTATTCTTTTGCTTGAAATGAGAAGAAAGTTGAATGTAATTTGGTTTTTCATAATTATAAATTTTTAATGTGAACATTTGTTTAATATTTCGGATACCATTGGATTCGTAATTATAAAAAAGGTGTTCAGCACCTCTGGATACTCTTCTACCTTTCCTGCGCTAATAGGCTTGCCACCTCCTGTCCTATTGCCCCATGCCACATAATCTCCATCTTTGTCAAAAAGACTAAAGACGGTTACCAAAGACAATGTCCCTCTTGTAATCACATCCCCTTGTAATGCGCTTAAACCTGAACATGAAACAGCAATATAATTTACATCAAGTGCCTTACACAATGCTTGAATTGTGTGTTTTTCAATTTTCAATAATGAGGTATCAGGTTTAATGTACGTAAATGCCTCCAATGATTGAAAAGGGTTTATATCACCTGAAGCCTGAAATATGTAAGGCCAGGTTTCCTTGCCGGTAGCTAATGCATTTGGAAAATCGTATTTTTCTTTTAGGACAGCAAATCCCGGATTTGATTGTAATAATTTGCCATATATAACTTCACAATCAGCCTTCCTCGATAGAATTGAGCCTAATGAATCACGATAAATGTCTGCATATTCTTCAAATAAGATATTCAGTTCATTCGAAATAGAATTAATCTTGTCGTTCATTATTGCAGCGTGAAGTAAGCCTGTAGGTGCTCTAAACTCAATAAAAGTTGAAATAAGAGCAATTTTTTCTATTTTCTCTGATTTTTTTGAAGAATAAATTGTCTTGTTAAGTCCACATGAACATAAAAATAATGTTGCAATAATTATTGAGCTTAAAATCATTTTTGTAAGTGTCTTCATAATTCAATTATTTTAAATTTTCCCTACTCATAAGGCTTTTCGGTTTCGCCCCCGATGGGTTAAACCTGATCGGGGCAGGCCCGTTTTTTTGAGTGGGCTCTGGTCTCCACTTTTTTTTCAATATCTGTTTGTCACTTTAGGTGGTCAGCCTTGATTAACCTGCTTTTATTTCTATATCGTATATGTAAATTCGAATGTAAACATCAAGTGCTATTTTTTTTGTGAGATTTGAAATATTTGTCATGAAGGATGAAGGTTCTATCTGGCAAATTGATCCCTTTTCAAGTAAATTATAAATCGCCATAAAATATTTGTCATAATCAAATCCCTGAACTAATTATTAATGCAACGAAATAATTTTCAAAGTGACTAAATCTGGGTGTCCGGGTAGAGCGGTTCGTTACCTCCCCGCTCCCCCACAGACCCGTACTAGCGGCTTTCCCGCATACGGTTCCTCCTAATTCGGCTTCGCTGAAAGATAGCTATGATAGATTTTTGGTTTAAACAACGGCATCCATTCATTGATGAGCTTTTCAAATCTGTCCCAATTCCAGGATGGAATACCTCCTCGCCTGTTCAACCATTTGTGCAAACTCCGCTGTACCTGATGGTAAAAATTATTGCTACTTTTAGAAAATCCTGATAGAATGAAAAATGGTTTTGACTATGAGCGGACATATATTGAAATGATGCAACAAGTAGAGAAAGAAGTTTTTAAAGAGAGTTTGGGAGAGGTAGCTGAGAACAAAAACAGAAAAAAAAAGTCCAAACCAGTTTTGGGAAAATAGACGTCTCGAAGGAACATATTTTGGCTCACAGTCTATCGTCGTTTAGCATTAGTAGTTATGCTTAGGAGATGATGTGTTGTGGGTCAACAAATGGTATTTAAAGATGCCGAAAGCATGCTCAAGGCCCTTAAAGGGGTGGGGATAAATGCAAAACAAATAGAACGTATTTGCCATCATTACAGGGGGATTGTTGAAGAACAAGACGAAAAAATGATAGAGAAAGAAATTCACCACAGCTATGGACATGAAGAAAGTAAAGAACTTCATTACGCTATGGTCGATGGGGCAATGTACAACAATGGAAGATAAATGGAAAGAGGCAAAACTCGGCCGGATATTCAAAGCAAATGACAACTTTGAAATATCTGATAACCCAAGAGGGATAATTACCAACTCTACATATGTGTCACATATGGGTATCCATAAAGAGTTTTTCCAAAAGTTCGAGTACTTTCTTGATGGCCTCAAATCACTGGTTATAATAGCAGGTGGGGCCAAATGGATATGGAACTGGGCAGATGATTTTTATGCCGATGCTACACAAATATTGGATTTTTACCATGCCAAAGAACATCTTTGTGAATTTGCAGCAAACTATTTTGTAAAAACTGACCAAAGAAGCCAATGGGTAGAAGAACAATGTAAGGTTATGCTTGAAGACGATGTAGGTAAGGTGATTGAAGTTTTGAAGCAATTGCCAGAAAGCCCAAACAAAAAAACAGAAAAGCAAAAGCATAATTTAATCAAGTATTACCACACTAATAAAAAGCGAATGCGTTATTGCGCATTCTTAAAAAGGGGATTGCAAATTGGATCAGGAGCTATTGAATCTGCCCATAGAAATGTGTTGCAACAGAGAATGAAATTGAGTGGTCAACGCTGGACAAAAAAAGGGTTTCAGCAAGTTTCAAATCTGAGGGCAGTATATAAAAGCAACAATTGGGCAAGAATCAGTAACTTAGCTAAAATGGCAGCATGATGGAAATTTGTCGTACACCCCTAAATCTTTGTTTCATTAATAATACTATTTTTATGGGCCAAACCGGATAAATTTTGATAAAAAGATATTATGGATGTTTACCTGAACTTTTTTTTAACGATAATTAAATGAATATTTCAAATCATTTTTCGGATCAAATGATATTAGATGGTCTTTTAGAGAAGGATCAAAAAATACTAGACTATCTTGAAAGGACGAACTTTTCAATAGCAGAAGGCATTGTTAAAAGAGATAATGGAAATATTGAAAACATAAAAAATGTACTAAAACATGAAATTAACAACATAGCCAATGAAATTCAAAAAGCTAACAAAGCCCATAAGAATCTAATTAGGATTTTCACTAGAATATTTAATGATGAAAGCATTTCAAAAAGATTCGAAGAAGCGTGGAAGGTTCATAATGCATCAGAAAAGATTGTAAAGAGAATAAAAGTTAACAATGAAGGTACATGGAAGGTATTGTATGAGGAATTTTTACCCCAAGCAATAAAAAATGTTAAGTTTAATTCTGGCAGTGAAAATGATGCGTATGATTTATTGCAAGATGTTTTTGAAAAAACGCTTCATGAATGTCGTGATGATGATAAATATTATTTTGATATTAAAAAAGTGATTTCTAACAAAATTAAATGGAGGTGGATTGACAAGTTAAGATCTGAAGGAAAAATTGCGAAAACAGATATTTCTGAGGCCCATAAAATTACCAATATGCATCCCATGGAATCAAGAACAAAAATGTTTCCAAATTTGAATATTATCAAGGAATTTTGGATTTCTGTGAAATATCTTAAAAAGATGAAGGAGAAATGCTGCGTGGAAGAGTTTTTAAATTATGATGGTTTGAATGATGTTCAGGAAAAAATGATAGAAATTTTTCTCGATAAAGACAAAACCACTTCGATTTGTAAAAAGTTGTTATTATTAACTGAATTTTTGCCTTTGGCTGACAATGTTTTAATAGCGGAAGAAATGGGCTATATTCATACTGATGATGTTGATTCAATAAAAAATGGCCTTAACACATTGAAAACTCAAAAGACCAGGTGCTTAAAAAAATTTAAAAATTCTTTGTGCAAATAAAAAGACATTAAAAATGCCTCTTAACATTGAAATAGAATTGATTGAAAAATACCTCTCTGATAAATTAACTTTAGAAGAAAAAAAGGTATTTGACCATAAAAATAAAACCGACAAAGTATTTTCTGAAGAATTGCAGTTCAGAAAAAATCTACGAATTGCTGCAGAACGGATTACCACAGCTGAATTCAAATCAAAATTTCACAATATTCATTCTGAGTTTCAAAACAAAAAGAAAAAAAAGGTCCACTTATATTATGTAGTATCAATGTCAGCAGCCGCAGTGATATTATTGTTTTTATTAATCATTAATCCGCTTAATAATACATATAAGATTAGCAGGTTTGTTGCAGAAGCAAAACACATTGGAATAATTAAATTGCGAAATATTTCCCCAGATAACTTAAGATCGGATGAAGAGGTTGAAACGGCTTCGACTCTTGATCTTGAAGTTGCATTTATAATAATAAAAGAGGATAATAAATATTCCAATAGTTACTTTTTCAATGAGAATGTTTTGTATTTGTTTAAACAACCTTATGATTATATTAATTTTTTCTATGAAATAAGTGATGAAGGAAATCACCTTTATTATCTAAACAGAAACAACTATTTCTTTAGATTTAATCAGGAGAAAGATAAAAAATTAAATAAATTTATTCCCATTGATTTTGGTAAGAAAAAGGATAAAGATGGAGATGGAATACCGGATTTTCAAGATGGCTGCCCGAATGTTGCTGGTCTTAAGGAGTTCAGTGGTTGTCCGGATTCTGATAAAGATGGTCTACCGGATGATTTGGATATTTGCCCTAATAAATTTGGCCCTTCAAGCAACAAAGGATGCCCTTGGCCTGATATGATTCCAGCTGAGGTTAGAGAATTAATAATGTTGAATACTAAAGGCATTGAATTTGAAAGTAATAGTAATAAAATAATGCAACATTCTTATGTCAAGCTGGATGATCTTGCTAAAATTATGAAGGATTACCCTGGCACAAAATTCTCTATTTATTGCTATTCAGATAAACCAGACTCACCGGAATTTGAAAACGGCCTAGCCAATGCCCGAGCAGAAAGCATAAAAAGATATTTTATTCAAAAGGGTATTGTTCCTTCAAGAATTGATGCTAAATACTTCGGGCTTCAGAGTATAGATATTAATGATATTACCAAGGAAGAATTCTCAGATAGAGGGCAGATTGAAATTATCGTTAGATAGTAATCATCTAATCACAAAGACATAACAATGACTTCTTGCAAGTATAATGATTGTTCAATCCAGTGTTAGGGTTAATCCCAAGTTTGTGTATCAAATAGTGTTTCAAATTAAAAAAAGGGTTACAGCTAAATAACCTGTAAGCCTTAGATTTTTAAGTGACTCCGAAGGGACTCGAATCCCAAACTCCAATCCGTAGTTATGAATCAGTGGTTAATTTTCCCCAAATAGCGTCCCCTAAACCGTCCCCCAATAAAAAACCCGCTGTTAATTTATTGTTAAACAGCGGGTTATAATTTACTTGGTTGCCCGACCAGGGCTCGAACCTGGACTCTTCTGAACCAAAATCAGACGTGTTGCCAGTTACACCATCGGGCATCCTTCCCTCATAAGGGACGGCAAAAATAATACTCTTTTTTAAAATCCAACCAAAATCTCTAAAATTATTTTATCAGCTTGTTCCATTATTAAAATAATATTGGCCGACTGGTTGAATTTGAGAAGATAAACACTTGAGGAAACTATTATTTTGGGGGCATTATTTTTATCAGCTCTAAAGTAAATTGTGTATTTTCGCCGCGCCATTTTACTCATTCCTAAAATATTGATTGAATGAAAAACTTTCAGAAGCTTAACATCCTGACTGGATGGGCTGTTTGGTTAATAGCAACAGTTGTTTATTTAATAACTGTCGAACCCACTGCCAGTTGGTGGGACTGTGGCGAATACATTGCTACGGCGTACAAACTTCAGGTTGGCCACCCTCCGGGAGCACCTTTCTTTCAGATTGTTGGCCGCATATTTACCTTGTTTGCCTTTGGCGATGTAAGCAAAGTGGCACTAATGATTAACATCATGTCGGCACTGGCAAGTAGTTTTACCATACTGTTTCTTTTTTGGAGTATTACTATCCTGGCCCGCAAAGCTGTACTGATTAAAGGTGAGGTAAATACCGCCAAAGGAATTGCCGTACTGGGTAGTGGAATTGTTGGCGCCCTGGCTTACGCTTTTAGCGACTCATTTTGGTTTTCGGCAATTGAAGGCGAAGTTTACGCGATGTCATCATTTTTTAGTGCCTTTGTTTTTTGGGCTATTTTACGTTGGGAGGCTGTCGCCGATCAAAAACACTCAGCCAGATGGTTAATCCTGATTGCATACATGGTTGGCCTCTCTGTTGGTGTGCATATGCTCAATCTACTCGCCATTCCTGCAATTACCTTTGTTTATTACTTTAAAAAATATCAGCCAAGTTTAAAAGGTATGATTGTTACCGGCGGCATATCTGTAATAATCCTCGGGATAATTATGTATGTGATCATCCCTGAAATTGCCAGCCTTTTTGCCACTACCGAGCTTTTATTTGTAAATACAATGGGGATGCCCTTTAACTCGGGAACTATTTTTCTTGTCCTGCTTTTAATTGCCACAATATTTTTTGCCATCAAAGCCACTACCGAGGATAACAAGCAAGTGAACTTGCTTGTTGCAGTATTGTTGGGGCTTTTATTTCTGCTTGTACTCTTCGAAAGTAATTCAGTTGGAAGTTTCTTCAAGCGTTTGATATTTGGTGGGATTATTGGTTTTATGGTTTATCGGTTCAGGAACAAAAAGGCCCAACTAAACAATGTGGTTTTAAGCCTTACATTCATCCTTCTGGGCTACTCCTCTTTTTTACTCATCGTAATACGCGCCAACACAAATACACCAATTAACGAAAACAGCCCCGAAGATGCTGTGAGCTTGCTTTCGTATTTAAACCGTGAGCAATATGGTGATTGGCCGATAGCTTACGGACAATATTACAACTCACCTGTTTCTGACTATGGGAATGGAAATCCGGTTTATATTAAAGATGATAAAAAGGGGAAATATGTAATCGCCGACGACCGCACGAGTACAGTACCTATTTACGATCCAGATTTTACCACGCTATTCCCACGGATGTGGAGCAACCAAAAACCAATACATGTAAGGGAGTATAAACGTTGGGGAGATGTTAAGGGCACGCCAATGAACCATACCAAACCGGATGGCACCACCGAAACCATTGTTAAGCCAACATTTGGTGAAAACCTGAAATACTTTTTTAAGTACCAGGTTGGGTTTATGTATTTCAGGTATTTTATGTGGAATTTTAGCGGAAGGCAAAACGATATTCAGGGACATGGAGAGATTGAAAACGGAAACTGGATCACAGGTTTTGATTCGATAGATTCAATGCGACTGGGAAATCAGTCAAATTTGCCCCCTTCCATGCAAAATTGGGCGAACAACAAATTCTTTCTCCTGCCACTCATACTGGGCTTAATTGGCTTGTTTTTTCAATTGAACAGGGATTACAGAAATACCATTGTAGTTGGCTTACTATTTTTAATGACCGGCATGGCCATCATCATCTATCTTAACCAATATCCCTATCAACCCAGGGAAAGGGACTATGCGTACGCCGGCTCCACCTATGCCTTCGCCATTTGGATTGGGCTGGGTGTAATGGGCCTATTTAATGTTTTAAACAAAGTGTTAAACCCCAAAATATCAGCTGTGGCAGTTACTGCCATTTGCCTTGTAGCAGTCCCTGGCATCATGGCCGAGCAGGGCTGGGACGATCACACTCGTTCAAACAAATACGCTACCTTGGATTTTGCTACCAATTACCTCGAATCATGCGAGCCAAATGCAATTTTGTTTACCAATGGCGATAACGACACTTTCCCTTTATGGTACGCCCAGGAGGTGGAAGGGATACGTACTGATGTGAGGGTGGTTAACTATATGTTGGCTTCGGGCGAATGGTATATTCATCAGATGATGCGAAAGATTTATGATTCTGAGAAACTTCCTTTTACCTTAAGCTATGAGGATTACGAAAAGGGTTCGAATAATTATGTTCCATTTTTCGACCGACTAAAAGGATACTCCGAATTGCAGGAAGTAGTTAGTTTTATAGCCAGCGACGATAGCCGATCGAAACTGCCATTGCAGGATGGCTCCCAGGTAAATTATGCACCTACCAAAAATTTAAGCCTCACCATCAATAAGGATGAATTGATTGCAAAAAACCTTGTGCCAAAAGAAATGCAGGATAAAATTGTGGATGAGATTAAATGGACCGTGAGTCAGAATTATCTCTATAAAAATGACCTGATGCTTCTCGACCTGGTGGCTTCAAATAATTGGAAAAGGCCTATCTATTTCACCAGCCCATCAGCCATCGAAAAAGTTTTGAATGTTGCAGAGTATTGTCATCTCGAAGGTGTTGTTTATAGATTTTTGCCCGTTAAATCCAGCCATTATTTAAAAGGCCTGGGTGGCATCAACACCACCGAAACCTACGACCTGCTTGTTAATAAAGCCAAATGGGGCAACCTTAACGAACCGGGTGTTTACATCGATCCTGAAAGCCGCAGGAACTCCATTATGCCCAAGCAAAACTATTTCAGGTTAGCGCAGGCATTGGTTGATGAAAACAAAAATGACTCGGCTGTTACAGTCCTCGACACCTGCCAGAAATACTTCCCCAATGATAAAATTACTTACGACATCTTCACTATGCCCATTGTTGAAACCTATTATGATGCCGGAGCTTTTGATAAAGGCAATTCGGCAGCAGAAGTAATTGCCGGTAATTTTCAGCAGAATCTTCAATATTACGGTTCACTCAACAATCATTTTAAGAAATACTACGAGCAAGAAACCCAAAGGGCTTTTGCAATTATACAACAGTTATCGATATTGGCTAAACGGCACAAGCAGGATGATACTGGTGCAAAGCTGGACGAAATGATGAATGCTGAGTTATTGAATTTCGAATAAAAGACACACACAACTGACACAAATAACAAAACGCTGGTGGAAACTTCATCAGCGTTTTTTTTGTCAGGATTCAGATGTAGTGAACAAAATCCGCTCAACCAGCGAAAATCCTCGTCCAAAATTCTTAAGCCATAATAAAATATTGATTGACCTATTTCAGAATGATACAAATAATCAGGATAAGTATAATGCTGAAATTCAAAATACTGACGCGGATGGTGCGGATGAAACGGATGAAAATCCGTCCGACCAGCGAAATCTGCGTCCAAAATTCTTAGGCTATAACAGTAAATCACTAAATCCTGTTTTCAGAATGAAGGAGATCCTCTGGATGGAAGGTATAGCTAAAATAAAAAATAATGACGCAGATCACGCGGATAAAACGGATAAAAATCTGTCCAACCAGCGAAATCCACATCCAAAATTCTTAGGCTGTAACTAAAAAATCGTTAAAACCTGTTTCAGAATTATAGAGATAATCTGCCTGGTGATACCACTCAAATAATAAAACTAACACGGATATCGCAGATTAATCGGTCAAACAATATACTAGCAAGTAGAAACTCGTATATTGAAATTTCTTATCTTTATTGAGATTTTTACTAACCTACAAACATTTAATTATGGAAAATCTAAAACATTCAGAAATTACTGGAAAAGTAATCAAAGCATTTTATAAAGTTTACAACACCCTTGGATATGGATTCCTGGAAAAGGTGTATGAAAATGCTATGCTTATTGAACTCAAAAAAATGGGTCTTAAATGTTCCAATCAAATGCCAGTAATAGTGTATTACGATGACTTAATCGTTGGTGATTTTGTAGCCGATATTTTAGTGGAAGAATTAGTTATAGTGGAACTCAAGGCTATTGAAGCATTGGCCCCAATTCATGAAACAAAACTGGTAAATTATCTTAAAGCGACTGAATTAGAAGTCGGCTTATTATTAAACTTCGGCCCTAAACCAGTATTTAAGCGACGGATACTAACACAAGAATACCTTAGGAAACAATTTGAAGAAAACGAAATGATAGATATTTAAAGCAACGAATATTTTGAGTTAAAATGGATAACCTTTCTGGTTTTTACCGCGTAATTAAAATCCGCGTAACCAGCGAAATCTGCGTCATAAATTCCTAAGCCATAATAAAAACTGACGCAGATCACGCGGATGAAACGGATAAAAATTCGCTCAACCAGCGACATCCGCGTCCTAAATTCTTAGATGATAAGATAAAATCGCTAAAACCAGTTTCAGAATGACAGAGATAATCTGAATAAGTATAATGCTGAAATTCAAAATACTGACGGGGATGGCGCAGATAAAGCAGATAAAATCTGTGTGTAAATATTATGATTTAAGCCTTTCGGAACACCAAATACAAACCAACCAACACAAAAGGAATACTTAACCACTGCCCCATATTTAGCACCATACCGGCTTCAAAGCCTACTTGTGTCACCTTTACAAACTCAATAAAAAACCTTACGGTGAAAAGCAGTATCAGGAACATCCCAAAAATAAAACCCGGCCTGGGCTTACCATCAGTTTTCCAGTAATACCAATAAAGGTATCCAAAAATAGCGAGGTAACTCAAACCCTCATAAATCTGCGTGGGATGCCGTGGGATATTATCGATTTGCACAAAAATGAACGCCCATGGAACAACAGTTTCAATTCCAAAAATTTCAGAGTTCATCAGGTTGCCCATCCTGATAAAGAAACCTGCCAGGGCAACAACAATCACAATCCTGTCAACCACCCACAAATAGGGCTTCTTGTTTTTTCGGGAAAAAAGGTATAATGCTACCAGGATACCAATTGCTGCGCCATGAGATGCCAGGCCACCATTCCAGATTTTTAGTATTTCCAAAGGATTGCCCAGGTAGTATGTCGGTTCATAAAAAAGCACATGCCCTAGCCGAGCACCAATCACCGTTGAAACGATCATGTAGGTAGCAAGTTGGTCGAGCAGCTTGATAGGCAGTTTTTCATGCTTAAAAATCCGTTGCATGATCAGGTAGCCAAAAAAGAAACCACTGGCAAACAGCAATCCATACCACCTTACCGGTAGCCATGTTCCGGGAAAAATCTCCGGGCTGGGGTTCCATTCAATAAAAGTCAGTAGCATAAATCAAATTTTGGGCAAATATACTATTTAGTACCTGTCTTTAAAACCAATTAGTCATTACCAGCAGTTCAGCAACAAAATATTTTAAAACTTGAAATGTAATGCTGTTTTCTAATGTGCATTATCCTCTCTGCACGAGTGAATTTATCACCGTGATATTAATTTCCCAATAGTTTTTTTTGTTTTTTCCCTCCTTCTTTTTTTTATTTTATTTTTCCCTGATTTACGGGGCAGGACATCCCCAATTTATTGTCATGCCAGGCGTATCTGAAATGGCTTTGATGTTAATGCATGCATTTGAGTTTCATCGATTGAATTTTCTAACAAATAACTCAAAAGCCGCTTCCACAGGTATTTTATGGTACATTTCAGCACCTCATCCTTAATGGTTTTGATGGTTTGGCTTGCTTCTACAAATTGATTGATGATGTGTGCAATTTGAAGGCATTGGTAGTAATTTTTCATGGCCGTAAAACTTACCCGCGAAAACTTGTGCTGGAGTGCATACCCTTGATTTTTTTGGGTATTGAACCCTTCATTCTCTATCTTTTGCCGTAGGCGACCGGTAAAACTAATGCCATCGCATAGCTGCCTGTCAACTTCAAAATTGGTGATATGCACAAAACGTTGCAGGCTTGTCTGGTTTGTTTTGACCTTTACAAGCGATTCTTTGCACTCTACATAGTTTATCAAATGCTTCTTGTAGGGCACTTGTTTTAACCAATGATAATCTAACGTTAACATTATATTCTTTTCAGCCCTGTTGATCTGGGTTGTTTGCCTGGGGGTGATCAGCTTTTCCAGCATTATTTCTTCCTGAAATGTCCTTAAACTTCCATCTTTTAAAACCACAATATATTTCCATCTATTTTGCTGGCAGGTTTCAAAAAAACCATCCCAGGGATAAAGCCCATCGGCTACCAGCACAATGGGGAGCCGGGGATAAAACTTCTTGAGCTTTACGGCAAGCCGCTTAAATGCTTCCCGTTCGCAATCTTGTTTTTGATAGTCCTGCTGTTTGCCTTGGTTACTAATCCATTCGGTGGCCATAGATAAACTAAAACCCGAAGGTGTCAGTAATTTAGCCTCCAGTACATTATGAAAAT
>Ga0208900_1000686_pt1 | contig 20509 bp, 15 predicted proteins | sample AntAceMetag02UKK_FD_184763 | JGI IMG/M metagenome (GOLD analysis project Ga0208900, IMG submission 184763) | Saline lake microbial communities from Ace Lake, Antarctica - Antarctic Ace Lake Metagenome 02UKK (SPAdes) (version 2) | ecosystem: Environmental > Aquatic > Non-marine Saline and... | reverse complement strand
TCCACTAAAACTAATACTTTGATATTCAGCTTCTTGTCCCGCACGTGCGGGATTGTGTTTTAGAGTTTTTGTGGCATTTTATAGCTGGTTAGGCTTTTTAGACTGGACTCATTAGTAAATGTAGAACTGCTTTGTTACGGGAGATACTGTCCCGTTAGGGACAAAATATTTTTAGAAACAGGAAACACACATCTGACAAAGTCCCGTAGGGACGTGATACAAATAGATTTATGGTAATTTGATTGTGCTTTGGTTTGTTGATGGATGTTGTTTTTTAAAGGACATCCAATAATCATAGCGTCCCTAACGGGACTTAATTACGTTTGTCATTGGTAACGGCTATAAATATCACGTCCCTATGGGACTCTGGAATGAAACAGTAAATTGGTTTTAGTTTTTGCCTTAAGGCCAGCCTCGCCGGCTAGGCGGGGAATTAAAGGGTCAAGTGAAAAATTGAAATTTTTGAACCTGTGCAATTTGTCGCGCACCCCAATGAATTACAAGCAGAATTATCAACATTTTTTTACCTTTGTCCTCCATTTTTCTCAGCTTAAATAACATGGAAAATAATAGCAAACAATCGATAGCCGCACTCAACAATCGTTTTAAGGGTGCGACAACACTCAAAATACTTGAATTCTTTTTAACAAACTATAAAGGTCAAATTGCCTTCGCATCAAGCATGGGTGCCGAAGACCAGGTACTTACCCAAATGATGGCATCAATTGACAAGGATGCCAGGATTTTTACCCTTGATACAGGCCGGATGTTTCCCGAAACCTACGAAGCCATAGAACGGACCAACGCAAGATTCAAGATCAATATTGAAGTGATGTTCCCCGAAAGGCAGCAGGTTGAAGCGATGGTGAAAGAAAAAGGTATCAACCTTTTTTACGAAAGTATTGAGAACAGGAAACAATGTTGCCATGTCAGGAAGATGGTTCCTTTAAAGCGCGCTTTGCAAGGTTTTGAGGTTTGGATTAGCGGATTGCGAAGGTCACAATCAGTTACCCGCGAAAACCTTGATGTTGTGGAATGGGATGAGAAGAATGAAATGATCAAACTCAATCCATTGATCGATTGGACCGAAGAACAGGTTTGGGCATACATTGAAGAGAAAAATATTCCCTACAACAAATTACATGACCAGGGCTTTCCAAGCATCGGTTGCCAGCCCTGTACCCGTGCCATCCAGAAAGGTGAAGACGTACGTGCCGGCCGTTGGTGGTGGGAAAATCCCGAACAGAAGGAGTGCGGGTTGCATGTGAAGTAGGTTTAATTTGATCTCATCACCATCAGCCCCGGCAGCTCCTGTTTCACCTGTTGCATGTGAAGTAGGTTTAATTTGATCCCGTACGTACGGGATGATGATTAGCCAATTTGATAATTAGTTCTCTTTTGTGGTAACACTTTTGAAAAAGCAACAACAATTTCTCTACCTTGGAATTTCATGGTTTTGACCACTCAACCACTCAACCACTCACTGAATACAGATCACCGATCACCGTTCACCATTCACCAGGTGCTGATCAGAGATTCTCAAGTCAGGGTTTCCATCCCTTTCCTTTGGTCAGGGTTTTAAACCCTTACATACAGAATGCCAATCAAACATTCACCAATCACCAATCACCGATCACCGATCACCGATCACCATTCACCGATCACCATTCACCAATCACCAATCACCAATCACCAATCACCGATCACCGATCACCGATCACCATTCACCGATCACCATTCACCATTCACCGATCACCATTCACCGATCACCGTTCACCGATCACCGATCACCCCCGCAGCGGCGGGATTTCGCTTTGCTCAACATTCACCGATCACCATTCACCGTTCACCACTCACCGATCACCATTCACCGTTCAACCGTTCACCATTCACCGATCACCGTTCACCGATCACCATTCACCATTCACCGATCACCGATCACCGATCACCGATCACAATTCACCGATCACCTATCACCTATCACCGTTCACCATTCACAATTCACCGATCACCGATCACCGTTCACCATTCACCATTCACCGATCACCGTTCACCGTTCATAAAATTCCCTGACTTTTTCTTTCATATTCATTCCCCTTTGTTTTTAGGAATAATTTCGCCACTGTTTTTAAATTCATAACGGTATGCAATTAGATTTTTTAGTTAACGATTCAGCCCTGTTTGTATGGGTCATCCTTCCATTGCTTATTTTCCTGTCGCGAATTGCCGACCAAAGCATTGGTACGCTCAGGTTGATTTTTGTATCGAAAGGTTACAAATACCTGGCACCTGCATTGGGCTTTTTCGAAGTAATCATTTGGTTGTTGGCCGTTAGCCAGATATTTAAACAATTAGATAACTTTCTCTACTATATTGCCTATGGGGCCGGGTTTGCTGCAGGGAATTTTATTGGTATCCTGCTCGATGAAAAACTATCGCTGGGCACTGTGTTGGTAAGGATCATCCCCAAAAAAGATACTTCATTGTTAATTGCCCGTTTACAGGAACTGAATTTTGGCCTGACCACCATGACCGCCAATGGAAGCAAAGGGCCTGTTGACGTGGTGATGATTATTATTCCGCGAAAGCGTACCAAAGAATTGATTAAGGTAGTGAATGAGTTTAATCCAAATGCGTTTTTTACGGTTGAAGAAGTAAAATCGGTTAGCAATGGTTTTGTAAAACATAGTAGTTCAATTGCCTCTAACCACAGGTTTCCGTATATGTGGCGCAAGTCGAAATAGGAGGAGTTAATTTGGTGATTTGATAATGTGTGAATTTGATAATGGATAGATAATCAACACATTTTTAAATTACTCATTCGGCCAATTGTCACATTTTCAAATTACCACATTTCCAAATTAACCTACTCCCACCTTATCGCCTTCACGGGGCTAATCTTTGTAATGATAAAAGAAGGTATCAGCAGGAATAAAATGCATATGGCCAGTGTGCCGATGTTGAGCAGGATGATGGGGAAAAGATTGATCTGGATTGGAACAGAACTCACATAATAGGATGCCTGGTCGAGGTGGATAAAACCAAATTGCTGTTGTAGGATGGCGATGGCCAGGCCAAATAGATTCCCCCAAAACAAGCCTAAGCCGATGATGTAAACAGCGTTGTAAAGGAATACTTTTCTTACTGAAGAACTTTTTGAGCCCAGCGCCTTCAATATGCCGATCATATTTGTTTTTTCAAGGATGAGGATCAGTAATGTTGAAACCATGTTGATGGTGGCTACCGCAATCATCAATACCAGGATGATGATTACGTTGAGGTCCTGCAAGTCAAGCCAATCGAAAATTTGTGGGTATAAATCCTGTATCGATTCAGCATTCATCTGTGGTGGGATAGTATTGTAAACAGTTTCGTAAGCCCCGCCCATATTCCTGTAATCGTCAACAAAAATCTCGAAACCGCTCACCTGGGTTTCGTCCCATTTGTTGAGCCGCTGGATGTGCCGCAAATCGCCAATTATAAACAGGTCATCAAATTCCTCCAGCCCGGTTTCGTAAATTCCTTTGATGACAAACTTTCGCCCCCTGGGACTGATCTCGTCAGGATTGATAAAATAAATCCGAACTTCATCATCTAAACTAAAATTCAATTTATCAGCAATCAGCTTAGAAACCAGGATGTCATTTGTCCGCTTTACGGGATCAATTTCAATCAGTTCGCCTTCTATCATGTTATTTTTAAAAAAGGTCCAATCAAAATCAGTCCAGATGCCTTTCAGTACAACACCATGAATTTGGTCATCAGACTTGGCAAGTCCCGATTTGGTGGCATAAACCTGTATATGCCTGATGCCATTAGAATCGGCCAACGAAGGGTAAAAATCCTGCTGCATATTGAGGGGACTTGATTCGAAGGACTTATTCAAATCGAAGCTGGTAATTTTTACATGCGATCCAAAGCCAATTACCTTTTGCGAAATAGCATCTTTAAAACCGGCTGTAATAGCCAGCGACATGATCATTACAGCAATTCCCAATGCAATACTGATGATGGAAATACGCACGATGGGGCGGGAAAAGTTATTCTTGTCCTTCGATAAAATGCCGCGTGCTATGAAGAGTTCAAAGTTCAAATTAATGAGTTCAAAGTTTTGAGTTATGAGTTTTGAGTCAAAAAATTTTCATTGGCAAGGAATTATTTCCCTTATGCACCCTACTTCCCCTATAAACCTTATATCCGAATCCTTCGATCCAATTCCTTATACCTTTTTTTAGATACCCTATACCTTCTTCCTTTCCCTTTTGCAGCAAAAGTAACCAAAATAAAGCCGCTTTTATTTTGTTAATAGTACTTTCGCGTACTGAATTAATAGTTTAAATTGCAAACATGAATAATTTAAAAATATTGGTTTCCCTTTTCCTGACTTTTTTGTCATTTGTATCTTGCGCTCAAAATGATAGTAAAATCATTGTTGGTGCTGAACAGACCGGGCTCTATTTTCCTTTACTAAAGGACAAGCAAATTGCTGTGGTTGCCAACCATACCTCATTGATTGGGGATGCCCACCTGGTGGATAGTTTGGTGAGTGCGAAAATGGCTGTTGCAAAAATTTTTAGTCCTGAGCATGGTTTTCGTGGAAAAGCTGATGCCGGACAACTCATCGACAATAAGATAGATCTTGTTACTGGTTTGCCGATTATTTCACTTTATGGAAGCCACAAAAAACCTACTTCCGAAGATATGCAGGATATCGATCTTGTGATTTTTGATATTCAAGATGTGGGCGCCCGTTTTTATACCTACATCTCAACCATGACTTATGTGATGGAAGCTTGCGCTGAAAATGATATTCCTATAATTGTTCTTGACCGTCCTAATCCAAATGGATTTTACGTGGATGGGCCGCTATTGGACACTGCATTCAAATCGTTTGTTGGTATGCATGCCGTGCCAATTGTGCATGGAATGACAGTGGGCGAATACGCCCAAATGGTAAATGGCGAGTTTTGGATGAAAGACAGCATTCAATGTGACCTGACCGTAATCCCTGTTGCAAACTACACCCACAGTGATTTTTATGAACTGCCCAAAAAGCCGTCTCCAAACTTGCCAAATAAATACGCAGTTTATCTTTATCCCTCGCTTTGTTTGTTCGAAGGTACGGATGTGAGCATCGGACGTGGAACAGAATATCCTTTTCAGGTAATTGGCCATCCTAAATTTTTGTTGGGAAGCTATATTTTTGTCCCCCGTTCAATACCCGGGATCGCTACCCATCCCAAGCATGAGGGCGTTTATTGCAACGGGCAAAATCTGATTGCTTATGCACAGGAAATGCAAAATAATCCGGCACAGTTGAACCTTACCTGGTTATTGGCGTATTATAATGCACTCAAAGATAAAACTGAGTTTTTTACAGATTACTTCACCCTGCTGGTAGGGACTGATTTACTCCAACAGCAAATAGAAGAGGGATGGGATGAAGCACAAATCCGTGAAAGTTGGCAGTCTGGTTTGAGCGAGTTTATGAAAATCAGGAAACAGTATTTATTATATCCTGATTTTGAATGATTGAATGCGAGAATGATAGAATGACAAAATGCGAGAATGATACGATAACGGGATATTGGATGTTTGGGTTTATTTCCTGTACTAAAATGCGCCGTAGGTGCATGATATTGGTAAAAACTCAATCGTAAGAATAAACACTGGCCTGCCGTAGGTAGGCGATATTTAAGCTTTTAATCATTGCTAAACTGAACCCTTTTAGGGATGTAAGGGATGGTGGCCCTGGTAATAAATGACCAAATCAGGCATAAAAAAGTGAATACAAAATCAAAGCTAACTTCTTTTAAAACCCTTTACCGATTCACACCGGAGATTATCCTTGTTGTTTACATCATCCTCTTTTTTTCCATCAAGCAACCCTACCGCGATTATGGCCGGATCATCATCAGCGACGGAAAAGGGTATTACGGCTACCTGACAGCAATATTTATCTACCACGATCTGGATTACAATTTTGTTGACGGTTACGAGCAAAAATATTACCCACCGGATCGCTCTCAATTCAAGGAATTCCGTTTCAAATTTAAGGGTGAAATTGTAAATAAAGGTTTTCCCGGACTGGCAATTTTGCTGCTCCCATTTTTTCTACTTGCTCATTTACTGGCGCTGACATTCGGTTTTACTGCCGATGGTTACTCGTTGATTTATCAGTACACAATGGGGATTGGGGCACTTTTTTACCTCTGGCTTGGATTGAAATTCTTAAAAAAATTGCTGGCTACATTTTCTTTTTCAAAGTTGTATATCACCATAATACTCTTGCTAATTGCATTCGGTACTAACCTAATTTATTACACCATCAACGAGGGCATGATGGCGCATGTTTACAACTTCATGCTCGTCACCTTGTTCCTTTTAGCGATAAGGAAATCTATTGATGAGAAGGGATATCGATGGCTCACATTATCAGCCTTAACCCTGGGATTGATCATTTCTGTTCGTCCTACCAACGCCTTGGTTGTGTTTCTTGTTCCATTAATTACAGAAACCCCGGAGCGGTTTATGGTTTTGTTTCGGAAAATATTTTCAGCCTGGAAGACGTCGATCCTGCTTGTGTCAGTTTTCCTGATTTTTCCTTTTATGGTTCTTTTACTTTATAAACTCCAAACTGGCTATTGGTTTGTCTATTCCTATGGTAACGAAGGTTTCGATTTTTCGAATCCGTATTTTTTTCAGATTTTGTTCAGCTTCAACAAAGGCTGGTTGGTTTACACTCCTTTGGCTTTAATAGCACTGTTTGGGCTCATCCCGCTATACAGGCAAAGCAAGTTCAGTTTTTATAGCACCCTTGGGTTTTTTGTAGTGTTCACCTATGTGGCTTCATCGTGGTGGGTGTGGCATTATACTTCCAATTTCGGACAGCGGGTATTTATTGATGTATATGCCGTCGTTGCAATTTTATTGGGATACTTTTTTAATTGTGTGTCCAGGTTAAAACTGTTGCGCTTTTTAATTGTATTGATTGTATTTTTTATGTTGGTATTAAACTGCCTACAATATTACCAGCACTACAATTTTATTTTTGCTCCGGGGACTGTGGATGCTGCACTTTACCGCGATTCATTTTTCAGGTTGGTGCCTGCACCAAAATTTAATTTCCCCGATGAATTGGTGGAAGATCGTAAAGTTTTTTACAACGATTTTGAAGGGGATTATGCCTGGTTGAATTATGCGTCAGTTAACGATACTTTCGCTTTTGAAGGGAAACATGCATCGAGGGCAGGATTAGTTAATGAATACAGTATTGGCCTGTACGAACAGCTATCGAAAGTATTGAAAAGTGAATTTGGCTGGGTGAAAGTAGGTTTTTGGATGTATTCCGATAAAAAATATTCTGCGGCTAAACTCATTGTTGATTTTGAATCGGAAGGGAAAAGTTTGTTTTATAAACCCATTTTCATGAAAGAATACAATATCCGCGACGAATGGACTTACCTTGAATTTGCTGTAAAAGTCCCGGAGTTGCAAACCACCAGCGATATGCTCCGGGTTTATTTTATGCTTCAACCTGGCGAAGAACTTTTTTTGGTTGATAACCTGAAAGTGGAAGTCATCTCGATGAAAGAGGATTTTGAATTTTATTAATTAGTTTTGTAATCTCCATGCAGCTATCAAAGATAAAACATACAAACATCCTCCTCTTGCTAATTTTAGCGGTCGCTGCTTTTCTGCGCTTTTATCAATACGGTGCATGGTCCCTGAGCAACGACGAACTCAGTGCACTTTCCCGCTTGTATTTTGATAATTTCACTGATTTGATTAACGACGGCGTGAAACTCACCGATTTTCATCCTGCAGGTGTTCAGGTTTTTCTGTGGTATTGGGTGAAGCTGTTTGGTAATGGTGTTTGGGTGGTGCGTCTTCCTTTCGTAATCTTCGGGATTTCATCTGTTTATTTTATTTTCCTTATCGGGAAGCGGTGGTTTAATGAAACCGTTGGCTTACTTGCGGCGGCTACTTTTACAGTACTTCAGTACCCCATTCTTTTTAGCCAGTTGGCGCGTCCATATAGCCCCGGACTTTTTTTTGGACTTGCCACGGTTTGGTTTTGGACCAAAATTGTTTTTGACCAGAAAAAGCACCTGATCGATTATGCCGGTTTTTCAGTATTTGCCGCTTTCGCAGCATACACCCATCATTATAGTTTTTTGTTTGTGCTCTTGGTTGGCCTCACGGGTTTATTTTTTTTGAGTGGCAAGGAATTGTGGAAATATCTGGCTGCGGGAGTAGCCGTGGCTGTTTTTTACCTGCCGCACCTTCATGTTTTTATGTATCAATTTGGCATTGGCGGGGTAGGGGGCGAGGAAGGCTGGCTGGGCCGGCCCGGACGAAGTTGGATACTGAATTATTTGAAATATGCCTTTAATGGTTCCTGGATTACTTTTTTGATTGTTGTTGGTTTGGGCATCATTGGGTTTATTATAAATCCTATAAAGAGGCCAACCCGGTTCCAATGGATAGCCATTTTATGGTTTGTTGCCAGTTTCCTGATTGGGTATTTATATTCTATCTTGCGAAACCCGATCCTTCAGTTTTCCATTCTTTTGTTCGCATTTCCTTTTTTGATATTAGGGATATTTTCCTTTTTTACTGATAAGGCAAGCAAAGTTGTACGGGTTTTAATTCCTGCGATATTGCTTTTTGGGACACAGCAAATTGTTCAGGTTAATAAGTTTTACCAGCAGCAACACTTTGGTGAATTTAAAGGTGTTGCACAAAATATTGCTGATTGGAATACTAAATTTGGAGGAGAAAACGTGGTCAACACAGTTATTGTAAACAATCCATTTTACATTCATTATTATCTCGACAGGATGATGCCTGGATTAGAATTTGCCCAATACGATAACCGCGGAGGTGCAGATTTTTTGGAATTGAAAAAGATAGTTGACAATAGTTCTTCTCCCTATTTCACACACGCCTGGACCAAGCCATGCCCGCCTGAAATTGACGATATCATTCAACGGAAATATCCATGTAAACTTCAATCAATAAAATATTCGGGCCTTTCGGCGATAACACTTTACAGTAAAAATAAGGATGATTCATGTATAATTCCTCCACAGCCACTTGTTTCATTTACCAATGATTTCGAAAATGGATTGATTTGGGGTGGTGATCCTGCGCAGCTTGATACAACAATTAGCTATCAGGGAAACATAAGTTACAGCTTTGATGCAAATACTGAATATGGGCCTGCTTTCGAAAGGCGGAATCATGAGATAAACCAGGGAGAATTTAGTAGCATCAAAGTATCGCTTTTTGCTTTTTCCAAAGATACACTTTACGATACGCCTTTGGTCATTACAATAGAAGATGAAGAAGGCGAAGGATATTACTGGGCGGCTTCTAAATTCGAAAACTTTGTAGAGCCCCGGCAATGGGACCAGGTTTTCTTTGATATTGCCCTGCCAGAATTGCGATCAAAAAATGACAAGATCAAAATCTATGTTTGGAATGCTGAAAAGAAGCGTCTGAATATCGATGATGTTGTTATTGATTTTTATTCTGATAATAAAGATAAATAATCCCCAAATTGCTAATTTATATGGATTCTGTATTGCGCTCTTTTTTTAATCCTAAATTCCAATTTTTCAAATCTTATCGAATATTAGGCTTATATTTGTGATCGTACAGGACCAGATACTAAACCTTAAAATTCTTCGAAATGCATATGAAAGTATGGCTATGTAGCGCGTTACTATTGCTTATTGTTTCCCACACGTCTTTTGCAGCAAAAGATCCTATAAAATTTGGTAAAGTTTCCATCGAGGATTTGGAGATGACAGAATATCCCCCCGACCCTGATGCAGCGGCTGTTGTTTTATGTTCGTATGGTAATTTCGACAGCCAGAGCAATTATTTTACCCATATCTACAGGGTGAAAATATTGAAAAAGGAAGGCTATAATTTTGCTAACCGTAGGTTTTATGTAAACCAAAAATCAAATGTCAAGGGCAATACCTACAACCTGGTTGATGGGGAAATTGTTGTTGATAAACTCTCCAACGAATCCGTTTTTAAAGAAAGGATAACTGAAGATTTTTTTGCGGTAAATGTATCAATGCCAAATGTACGCGAGGGCTCGGTTATCGAAATTAAATTTCATTATTTTGGAATACCAAGTGAGTGGTACTTCCAAGAGAATATTCCCGTAGCATGGAGCGAATTGCGCATCGATAAACTTACTTATATTGATTTTAGGGAAACATTTTTTGGCAGCGAAGACCTCGACATAAGGGAAGTAAACCGATGGGTGGCAAAGGATGTTCCAGCTTTCGAGATGGAGCCTTTCATGACTTCGCGCGAAAATTATATCACAAAGTTTGAGTTTGATTTACTCTCAATCAGAATTCCCGGTTATTTCAAAAACTACAGCGCTTCGTGGGAAAGTGTTTCAAAAAGATTGATGGAAGCTCACTACTTTGGCGACATTTTAGGAACGGGGTCATACCTCGGTAAAGTTGCAAAACAAATCAAGGCTACCGATACTACCGATGAACAAAAAATTATTTCAGCACTTGATTACATTCACCAGAACATCGAATTCAACGGGAGAGATCGATATACAAGCAGTTACCATTCGTTGAGCGGAGCACGGGATGAAGGAATTGGAAATTCAGCCGATTTAAACCTAACGTTGATAAGGCTGCTCGATAAACTCGATTTTGAAGTTTACCCTGTGGTTTTGAGTACTAAAGACAATGGCATTTTGTCGCCTGTATATGCCAGTTTTCAAAGACTTGATTACGTGTTGGCATATGTAAAGCTGGGGGATGAATTTATCCTTCTCGATGCTACCGACAAACAATTGCCGTATGATATGCTGCCAAAGAAATGCCTCAATTGGAGGGGGCGGATGATTGATGAGGACAAGTCGAAATGGGTTGATCTGGCTACACCATATATAGATGATAAGTTGGCCTATTACGAATTGAGCCTGCAAAAGGATCTGTCCCTTACAGGTAAACTCTCGTACATTAAAAAGGGTTACGCCGCCTACGATTTTAGGAAGGAACTTGAAGAGTACAATGACTTTGATGAATATGTTGAGGATTTGATGGATGAATACCCCGAAATTGAAATTACTGATGCAAAACTTGAAGGTTTGGAAAATGTTTATGAGCCCATAAAAGAGGTGTATGAGGTTAGGATTAGTAACCATGCCCAGTCAATCGGAAATACGGTGTACCTGACCATGACTTTGCTCGAAAAAATTGAGGACAATCCCTTCAAAGCAAAAGAGCGTCGTTATCCCATTGATCTTGTCGTTCCCATTCAGCATAAAGGCGTGGTAAAAATTTCGCTCCCCGAAAATTTTATTGTTGATGAACTGCCCGGGCAAATCCGCTTGTTGTTGCCAAATAATGATGCGGCCTACACGTATTCCATTTCCAATATGAGCAACATGATTATGCTCAACTACAATCTTGCCGTAAATAAGGAATTGTTCTTGGAAACCGAGTACAACGACCTGAAGGCATTTTACAATGAAGTAGTCAATAAGCAATCGGAGCCATCAATTATAACTGTGAATTAATGATGAGGAGTAAACAGATTTTTCCATTTTTTCTTTTCTTGCTTTGTGCTGTGCATAGCCAGATGATGGCAAGCCCGGATGGTAAATATCCCTTTAGCGAAATCCCTGATGCACTCATTTCAAACTCTAAAGCTGTGGTAAGGAGCGAGGAAATTGTTTTTGAGTTGAGAGGGATCAAAGATGCCACAACGACCATTAAATATGCAATAACTATTTTAAACCGGGACGGGCTTCATCTTTCATATTTTGTAAAAGGATATGATCAATTTTCGAAAATCAAGAAAATTGATGGCACTATCTTCGACGAAAATGGTGATAAGGTGCGTACTATTAGGAGTGAAGACATCCATGATTATAGTGCCAATTCGGGTGGGAATTTATACATCGATGCCAGGGTGAAAATTATTGACCCCGAATACGTAAAATATCCCTTTACTGTTGAATATTCCTATGAGGTTGTCCATAAAGGCTTGCTCAACTATCCCGATTGGGAACCGTTTCGTGGGTATGGGGTTGCTGTCGAAAAATCCTCATTTACAGCAACAGTACCTGAAGAAAATGATTTGAGGTACTACGGGCAAAACATCAAAAATACATGCGAAGCGAGCGCAGCGGAAGGCCGCAAACAATATTTTTGGTTAATCGAAAACCAACCCTCTTTTGAAGAAGAGAATTACAGTCCACCTTTTGAATCAGTGTCCCCAATAGTTTACCTTGCCCCAAACCAATTTTCGATTGACGGGGTAGAAGGAAGTTGCGAATCATGGAAGAGTTTTGGCCAGTGGATCAATAAATTAAATGAAGGCCAGGATGAGCTATCTGATGAAACAAAGCTAACCATTGCTGATATTACCGCTGATGCTGTGGATGAACTCGAAAAATCGGAAATCCTTTACCGTTACATGCAGGATAAATGCAGGTATGTTAGCGTTCAGGTTGGTATTGGGAGCTGGCAACCCACCGATGCACAAACTGTAGATGAATTATCATATGGCGACTGCAAAGCCCTCACAAATTATATGAAGTCGCTGCTTGAAGTTGCCGGGATTAATTCGTACTACACCCTTGTGAAAGCTGGAAGTGATGCGGCTGATATCAAACCCGGTTTTCCTTCAAATCAATTCAACCATGCAATTTTATGTGTCCCGTCGCTTCAGGATACCATTTGGCTGGAGTGTACAAGTCAGCGAATGCCTTTTGGGTATATCGGAACATTTACGGATAATCGCCATGTGATTATTGTAAATGATGATGGTGGAGTGCTTGCTAAAACGAAAACTTACACCCATACCGAAAACCTGAAAACGTGTAACGCACGTATTGAAATTAATAGTGATGGAAGTGTTCAAAGTACTGTAAGGTCAGAATACAGGGGTATTTATTTAGGGGGCAAGTTGCCACTGATGCATAAAAGCGGGCATGATATGAAAAAGTTAGTAGAGGAGGAATTGGATATCCCAAGTTTTGTTTTGCACGATGTTGCATACACGGTGCAGGATGGCTTAGATCCTTCAATAATTGAAAATATTGAAGTCGAATCGTCTAAATATGCAATGACCATGGGCGGCAGAATGTTTATTAACGTGAATTATTTTAATAAACTACAATCTTTGCCAAGCAAAAACGATGAGCGTACATCAGATATCTTTATTCGTCATTCAACTGTTGAAGTGGATACCTTGATCTATAATATGCCAGACGATTACAGTGTCGAAAATTCCTCAGAAAACAGAGAGCTATATACTGAATTTGGCGATTTTAAAACTTCAGTTACTTTCGATGAGTCGCAGATTATCTTTACAAGATATTTGAAAATGAACAGCGGGAACTATCCCCCATCATCCTATGGTTCCTTTGTTTCATTCCTCGAAGAAATAAGCAATGCAGATGAAGATCGTGTGGTGTTAAAAAAGTGATGTGCCTGTGTAAGGAATGCAGCTAAATAATCCTGGAAGACATCTTATGATGCCGATAGGCTTTCAACCTGGTTATAGGAGAAATTTGAAATCTCCGCTTGTTTTTTTGCATGCTCAACAGTCATACTAACAATGTTACCCCTATTGTCCGTCTCAATCAAAACGTTTTCGCCTAGGTCTTTTGTGTCAACAATATCATTATTATTGAAATTGACTAACAAGGTGTCTGTGTCTTTGAAATATGTTATTTTCATGGTATTTCTATTTTAAATTCCTTGATGCAATTTTTTAAACGCTTTTCCAAGATTCTTGTTGATATCCCCCGCAAGCATCGCCTCCATAGAGCATTTTTTCGCCGCAATATCGCCGGCCAGGCCATGCAAATAAACTCCCAGAATGCAGGCTTCAAATGAATTATAATTCTGCGCTAGCAAACCCAGTATAATTCCTGTTAGTACATCGCCGCTTCCACCGGTGGCCATTCCGGGGTTCCCTGTGGTATTGAAAAAGCATTTGCCCTGCGGTGTCGAAATACAAGTATGTGCACCTTTTAGTACGATAAAAACCTGGTACTTGATTGAAAATTCACGCTGCAATTCGTTGCGCTCAAATTGATTGGTACTTTTCCCGACAAGCCTTTCAAATTCTTTAGGGTGGGGGGTGAAGATGCTGTTTTGTGGTATAAACGAAATCCAGGTTTTATTTTCACCCAGGATATTAATTGCATCTGCATCGAACAAAATAGGCAGCTTTGAATTTTGGATGAGCAACTTCAGGGCATTTTGTGTTTGTTTGTTGGTGCCAATTCCAGGGCCGGTGCCAATTGCATTATAAAACCCCAAATCAGGAACATGCGAAAAGTGAAATTCATTTTCATCAATGCTCACCATGCACTCGGGCAAAGCAGTTTGAATAATGTGATACCCAACCTGTGGTACATGGGTGCTCACTAAGCCGGCACCTGACCGCAAACAAGCCTCCGAAGCAAGTACGGCAGCCCCCATTTTTCCGTATCCACCGGCAATCAAGAGTGCATGTCCAAACTTTCCTTTATGATCGAATTTATTTCTTGTTTTTAGTAAGAGTTGGCAATCCTCTTTTTCTACCGCGAAATTTTTGGTGTCAACCTGATCAGTAAATTCCTGCATCAAACCAATGGGTATAATTTTCCATTCGCCAACATAGCGATCGTTTTCCTGAAAAAGAAAAGCGTATTTCGGAAATTGAAAAGACAAGGTATAATCAGCCTCTATCACAGCACCCATGTTATCTGTTGTGTTTACGTCGCTGAAAAGGCCTGAAGGTGTGTCGATGGAAATGGTGATTGCCCCGGATTGATTGATGTGGAGGATTGACTTGGCAATAAAACCCTTGATAGGTTTCGATAGCCCTGAACCAAAAATGGCATCTATAATAAGGTCGTCAGGGCTTAAAGTAGGCAAAGTATCACCATCTCGTATGTCCTGAACTTCCAAATCAACAATTTCTTTTAGCCGCTCAAGGTTAATCCTGAAATCTTCGGTGATCTTTTCGGTAAATCTTATGATGTAAACTTTTACGCTGTATCCTTTTTTGGCCAACAGCCTTGAAACCACCAATCCGTCGCCACCATTGTTTCCGGGGCCACAAAATACTTTCACTTCTGTGTGGAGGCCTATTCTTTTTCTTATCCATTTATAACAGGCTCTTGCAGCCCTTTCCATTAAATGAATAGATGCAATTGGCTCCTTCTTTATGGTGTAGGCATCAGCCTCTCTTATTTTATTAACGGGTAGTATTTTCATGTTCTTTTTATTGCGATGTTATGGTCTTCATCTTAGCCTGAATTATTCATGAAAACTGATAGTATAAATATCAATAGCCTCGTCCTTCAGGTCGGGGTATATGATTGACATCAGATAACCTCCCTTGAAAATTTGAAAAAGTTTGAAAATAAAAAATTAAACTTTTTCAAATTTTCAAGGGGCGTAAGGTCGCTTATCTCAATCCCCGCCTTAAAAGACGGGGCTATTGATCTGCCAGCATTATTTATTTATGAATTAATCAGGTTAGGTCTATTATTTCTAAAATTCTAATTCTTTCTTGCTTTCGCAAAGATACAAAATTAAAAAGGTTAAAGGATACCAGAATTAATTGACTACTTTTGACAACCGATTTTAATAATCAATTTAGATAGATATGATTGAAAATTTTGAAATAATTAAGCCTGAACAAGTTAATGAGAACGCCATAAAGCTCATTGCCCGCGATTGGTTGTTGATTACCGCCGGAAACCAAAATGGTTTTAACACCATGACCGCATCCTGGGGAGGACTTGGGTTTTTATGGAATAAGCCGGTAGTTTTTATTTTTATACGGCCTCAGCGCTATACTTATGATTTTGTTGAGAAGGAGGGATTCTTCACCATACAGGTATTTGAAAAGAAATACCGTGATATTTTAAACTTTTGTGGTTCTCACTCAGGAAGGGATGTTGATAAGATCGAAAAAACCGGGCTTCGACCTTTCAATAGTGAAAAAGGGAATATCTTTTTTGAGGAAGCTTCTATCCAAATGGAGTGCCGTAAGTTATATTCTGACGATATTGATCCCGAGCGTTTCTTAGATAAAGAGCTCCTGAAAAATTACCCCAAAAAAGATTTTCACAGGATGTATGTTGGTGAGATTACTGAGTGTTTGCAGAAGAAAGGATAGAAATGTTAAAAACTGCTTTTTCCTTTCAATCTTTATTATTTTTGAGGCCTTAAACTTCCATATTTCCAATCAATATGTTTCAGCACATTCGAAGATGGATCCTGCATTTTTATATCGACCGTGAGTATAGGCTCAATGGGCGTATTAAGAAGCATGTGGACTTTAAAGAAGCTGTGTCTGTTGGTATATTGTTTTTGTTGGAAGATGAACCGAAATTTAAACAGCTCGACATGCTTGTGAAAGACCTGGTAAAGCAGGGTAAAGATGTTAAAATGCTTGGGCTATTCAATGAGAAAGTATTGCCAAATTTCTTCATTCAAAAACTGAAGATAGATATTTTCACAAAAAAGGATATAAACTTTATTGGCCGTCCATCAAGTGATGTGGCAAAAGAATTTATTGAGAAACCATTCGACATATTACTGGACTTTACTGAACATGAAATTTTACCCATGGATTATATTTTAGGTTTGTCGAAAGCCGGATTTAAGGCCGGCAGGTATCGTGAAGATATGGTAAAAGTTATGGATCTCATGATACAGAAGCCTGAAGATATGGACTTTGATGCCTTCATCAAAACCACGATCGACTATATTTCGATTTTTAATACAAAATCAGCATGAAAAAGAAATTTCAAGGAACAGGTGTCGCACTGGTGACCCCATTTCATAAGTATGGGGCCGTAGATTTTAGCGCCATCGAAAAAGTTGTTGAGCATACCATAAATAATAATGCTGATTACCTGGTGGTATTGGGGACCACTGGGGAGACGCCGACGCTGTCGAAGGACGAGAAACAAGCAGTTACCGAATTTGTGATCGAAACTGTAAATGGCCGGGTGCCCATTGTTTTAGGTATGGGTGGAAACAATACCCAGGAAGTTGTCAATTGTATTAAATCAGTGTCCTTCGAGGGGATTGATGCCATTTTATCTGTTTGCCCTTATTACAACAAACCCAAACAGAAGGGGATTTTTTATCATTATAAAACCATTGCTTCTGCGTCTCCTGTTCCGGTAATTTTATATAATGTCCCGTCAAGGACGGGAGTGAACATAAGTGCGGAAACCACACTTCAACTGGCAAATGGTTATAAAAATATCGTTGCTATTAAGGAAGCTTCGGGTAATTTTGTCCAGGTAATGGAAATATTGAAAAACAGGCCCAAAGATTTTCTGGTAATCTCGGGCGATGATGCACTTACACTCCCATTGATGGCACTGGGCACCGACGGGGTAATTTCGGTGGTTGCAAATGCATTTCCAGCGGAGTTTTCAAATATGGTGAATCTCTGCCTTAAAGGGAAATTTGATGATGCAAGGCAAATCCATTTTCAATTAATCAGTATCATCAATGCCTTGTTTGAAGATGGAAGTCCCGGAGGTATTAAAGCCGCACTTCAAATTATTGGACTTTGTGAGAATAATTTGCGCCTGCCAGTCGTTAAGGTCAACAAATCGATTTATATAAAACTAACTAATTTAATTTCAGAATTCCAATCCAAAAAGTAATAAGAATGAAACTTGTAAAACTACTCACACTTATTTTTACCTTTGCAGTACTCACCACTTCAACAGCTCAACAAACTAAAAATTCAGAAGAGGCCGCTCAATATTTTCAGGACCGTGGCGAAATTTATTTTAAGTTTTCACATGAGAACGTCAATGTCAGTCAACTAACAAAAATCATTTCTATTGATAAGGTAGATGGAAATGAAGTGTTTGCCTATGCCAATATTTCTGAATTTGTAGCTTTCCTCAAACAGGACATTGCATTTGAATTATTGCCCAAGCCGGGTGAACTTATTAAAAACCCGGTAATGCGCAGCAATGTGAATATCCGCGAAATTAATGAATGGGATTTTTATCCGACCTATGAAGCATACATTGATATGATGTATCAGTTTGAAGAGCAATATCCTGATATTTGTAAAATAGAAACCATCGGGACTTCCATTGAAGGAAGGGAATTGATTGCAGCAAGGATTTCGGATAATATTGATGAAGTGGAGGCCGAACCACAATTTTTATATACCGGTACCATCCATGGTGACGAAACCACAGGTTACGTGGTTTTGCTCAGATTGATAGATTACTTGCTTGTAAATTATAATACCGATGCCGAAGCCACTGATTTGGTAAATAGTTTAGATATTTGGATTAATCCCCTATCAAACCCTGACGGGACTTTTGCCGGTGGAAACAATTCGGTAAATGGTGCTACACGTTACAACGCCAACAATGTTGATATGAACCGCAACTATCCTGATCCCGAAGACGGTCCCCATCCTGATGGAAACGCTTGGCAAAAAGAAACTGTGCATTTTATGGAGTTGGCCGAAGCGCAACACTTTACTATGTCAGCCAATACCCATGGTGGAACTGAAGTGCTGAATTACCCCTGGGATACCTGGCCTGACCTTGCAGCCGACAATAGCTGGTGGATTTATGTGTGCCGCGAGTATGTTGATACCGTTCATCTGTATTCACCCTCAAATTACTTTAACGAATACAACAATGGGATTACCAATGGCTATCAATGGTATTCCATCAGTGGCGGTAGGCAGGATTACATGAATTATTTTCACAACTGCCGCGAGGTGACCATGGAAAATTCGGATGTAAAACTATTGCCAGCAAGTCAGCTACCCGATCATTGGGAATGGAATTACCGTTCGCTGTTGAATTTTCTGAAACAGGCTACTTATGGGGTAAATGGTTTGGTTACTGATTTGGAAACAGGACTTCCCCTTGAGGCTAAGGTTTACATCGAAGGGCACGATATAGATAATTCAGAGGTGTTTTCGAGTGAAGGAACCGGGTTCTATCAGCGGTTGCTTGATGAAGGGACTTACGATATTACTTACTCGGCACCCGGGCATTTTCCTGTTACCATTGAAGATGTTGTTGTGTCGAGAAAAGTTGCGGTAACAGTTAATGTAGCACTTGATGCCGGTGATTTGATTGCAGATTTTACTGCATCTTCAACAGCAATCCCAATGGGAGGCCAGGTGGACTTTTTTGATGGGTCATTTGGTAGCCCGGTTGAATGGGCATGGGAATTTGAGGATGGCGAACCTGCTACTTCCAGCGTAAAAGATCCCGAAGGAATTGTGTTTCCTGAAACTGGCTCCTTCGATGTTTCCTTGACAGTTACAAATATTGATGGGGACACCGAAACAATCTTGAAAGAAGATTATATTTCGGTGAATGCCGAATTCCTGATGGGCGATCAAACAGTAACTACCTGTACCGGTATTTTTTATGACACTGGTGGTGATAGCGGAAATTATAGTGATGACGAAGATTTTACCATGACCTTTATGCCCGGTGTAGCAGGATCGAAAATTATTGTCGAATTTGAATCTTTCGATGTGGAATACCAAGCGAGTTGTACTTACGATTGGTTGAAGGTTTATGATGGTGAAAGCACATCAGCTACATTGATAGGAACGTATTGCGGGACTGATTCCCCAGGTGTGGTTGAAGCCACAAACGATGAAGGGGCTATTACTTTTGAATTTCATTCTGATTATTCCCAAACCGAGGCCGGGTGGAAGGCCTTGATATCCTGTACATCGCCTCCCTTATTGCCGGTTGCCAATTTCGAGGCTGACACCACACACATCGTGATGGGGGAAACAATTCAGTTTACCGACCTTACATTAAACAATCCTTCTACCTGGGCATGGATGTTTCCAGGAGGGACACCGGCAAGTTCAAGTTTACAAAATCCGGAGGTAAAATACGAGGAGTCGGGAATTTTTGATGTTACACTTGTTGTGCAAAACGAGTTTGGTTCTGATAGCAAAACCTTCGACGCGTACATTACCGTTGATAGTACCATCGGAATCTATGAATTGTTAGAAAACGGATTGAGCGTTTTTCCAAATCCCTTAACCAGCGATATTTTGAACATTCAATCCCAATCAAAAGTTGAAAAGATTGAATTGTATAATTACTCCGGAAAAATGGTTTTACAAAAAAGCCTCAATGCAACTTTATCTGGGATCAATGTGCAAGCCTTGAATAAAGGGATCTATATTTTGAAAGTTTATACCTCAACCGGCTTTAGTGTGCTTAAGGTAAGTGTTGTAAAATAGGCTACTAATGACAACTATTTGTAAAGTGTTGAAATGGAAATGAATAAAAAGACCTTCCAGGTGGGGTGTTAAAAATTGATTTTCTGAAAATTGTATCCTTCTGTTTATCTGGCTATTAAGATTTATTTAATAAAATGCCATTTCGTTCCATATTTTGAATTTTTTAAAAGGTTTTTGCATAGAGATTTCTCCCTTCGGTCGAAATGACAAAGTCGTAGTTCATTGGTTT